>OMLO01005134.1_pt1 | contig 10974 bp, 7 predicted proteins | sample 1674811 | NCBI WGS metagenome assembly OMLO01 (sample SAMN06265003, study PRJEB25207) | coral metagenome | isolation source: Coral host | place: Mexico:La Bocana,Puerto Morelos, Mexico | collected 2008-11-13 | reverse complement strand
TCTTGTTGGTTGTTCTACAACATCTTTTCATCTTAATCATACCCCACTAAAAAAACGAGCTTCATTATGAACTAGTCACCAATCAGCACAATTAGATTCCGAAGCATTTTGACCACTTAACATCCTGACTTCTAGTGGGATGTTCCTTATACGCAGCCCAGGAACGGATCTATCCAGAGTACCTGCTTGCATACAGCAGAGATGTCCGCTGACAAGTTGAATGCCTGGATGAAGAGGTAGCCAGTGATGAGTGCCATGACAATCCATGACATCATGTGGTGATGGCACTCTGACACCTCAAGGGCTTGAAGTGAACAGCAGTTTTGAACCCGTAGATATCTGGAGATGATGGTTCCAGAAATCGGACTTCCATTTTATCAATTATTCCTTCCCATATCAAAAGTATCGAATTTCACATGCAACATGTAGCAAAAGAATCATAAATGAGAGATTAACACATTCGCCAGATGAAAAGTAGAAAGGCTTAGTTGGGCCGGAACCATTTGTCTCACCAAAGCTCCAGCACCTATTCTTGTGGTTGTTTGAGTGCACTGAAGAGTCTGCAAAGACAACAATCCTAAATTTCATAACGCCCACACAGGTTGGGGTTGTTGGTTACATTCCGAGAAAAAAGAGTTTCAAAGTCGCAATACTGTTTGCAAGGTGTAAGGAGTTTTTTTTTAGTTGTTTGCATGTTTCCTTCTAAATTCTCTGGAATTACCCACCAGCATCTTCAGGCTTTTTTTTTCAGGATTTCGGTCATGAAATCTCAGGTCCATGGATTTCGGCAGATGTTGCATGATTCGGTTCCTGAAGATATAGATTCTTAGATTCCCTTCAATGTCTCCAGCTGTTTGATAAGAAATTGATATCGGATGCTGGTGACCCCAAGCCAGAAGTGCTTTGTTTCTATGAACATCCCGGATCCCCTATGACAGGTTATCTCCTTGGCCATATGTTCTTTTCCTTTGATTCAACATGTGAATGATCCTTCGAATGCAGCAAAAACACTGAACATTTTCTGACAAGTTTTGGACACTCAAATTCCACTTGGATTTCTGATTACAATCCCAAGTTGGTCACCAACCAACTAGGGAGGTCTTAGCCAAAAGCAGCCAACAGGGCCAATAGGAGAAGATTTTTCTCCGAGGCGGTGACAAAGGTTGTGTGAATGTTGCGGAGTCAGTTAGGTATGATTAAACTTCACCCTTTTCTGGTGTCAAAATCCTTCGACATGCGGCCTGGAATACTGACAATGGAAGAAAACAGTAATACTTCCAATGGTTGAACCATCATGCTTCAATCTATGTCTCACAAAAGATTTGAATGATGCAAAGAGCCGTGAAGAACAGATCTTTTTCAACCATGTCGCTGAGAGCACATTTTTTTTGTTCAATGCAGATAAGCAGAAGGTAGGACATTGTTCAAGCAGGCGCCGAGCACCATGAGAAAGCTGTGAACATACATCACTGGGTGACATCTTACCTCTTGTCTACTTGGCCTGTTTCTAGTCACTAGTGATGCAGGATAATTAAAAAAACCCGCTTCACCAAGCAAACATCATTCATAATATTACTGGAAGGAATCCTACTGCACTTCCCATGGAGGAAATTCTTTTAAGAGTTCCACCAGTCTCAAAATGTAGATTTTATCTTTTGCGAAAAATTCAGAACTCAGAATTGATATAGCTTTCTCGGTGGTCGACGCCTCGATGATCAAAATTTACCCCAACTTGGTTTAAATGATCCAATTCGACTACTGTAAAACAATACAAATATTCTTTGAAAGATGGGTTTCTGAAACACCCACCAATATATATGAGAAATCCATGGATTTCTAGGCCTTCAAGAAACCCCAACAACTTGCTGCTTGCCATGTCTCCATTGCCACCTCAACCTTCTTGGGTGGCCAAGACGCCGACTCCAGAAGCCCCTCCATACTATAGCCCAGCGGCACCACCTTGGCGTCCAGCGGGATTGAAGCCTTTGAGTGAAAGTTTGGTCTTTTTAAGTCAGGTTGGGGATGGGATGGGATGAAGAGGTTGTTGGTTGAGATTGTTGTTGTTTTTTGTCGACTTTTTTATTTCCCGTTATCAGATTGTGATTGCTGGCGCAGCCGATCCAAAAGTCCAACACATAGTGGCTGGGTTTACAGCAGTGGAAAAATTGACGCCATTGATTTCCAAACTAATGGTGACGTCTTTCTTCATGGATACCGTCTGTGGGGAGTCTACAGCGGCTCAACAACTTTTCAAGTCACCATTCGTTTGTATCGTGGAAGTTCTATGATCGCCGAAAAGACTGGGTCCTACAACACCAGATCCAGTGTAAAAACATTTGAAGTTCATTTCTCACAAGAGATTTATGTTCGTGCAGGGCTGTTGTACACCGCCACAGCTCAAATAACGACAAGTACATCGTCGTTTTATCACACTGATGGCATGTCAAGTGCTTCATGTTCCGGGGTCACCGTTACCTTTAAATCGTCATCAAAAGACACCAACAGTTCTGGAGTGAGTCATGGCCAGATACCAGCGCTTATTTTCCGTTCTTCATCGTGTTTAAAGTGAACTCAATATTACAGAGTAAAGATATGCCGTGTAACCCCAGTTCAAAACCTCAACCTTCAAATTCTGTGATGCTGTCCATTTATGACCACTTAAGATATTAAAACAATCAGCAATGTATATAACGAACAACAGTAGACATAACAAACATCAGATACACGACGAATATCTTATATGACAAACATCGCTCATAACCGAACGTTCCGGAAGACCAGAAAAGAACATCGGGTATCATGAAGATCGTAATTAATAACCATAGCTGGTGTGATGACAAAAAGACTGATAAAAGTCTTCTGGCTCATCACTCAATTAATTCATTCTACTGATAGAAAAACTCTGTATCTATAATGCATACTTGAGAAGACATAGTTCAGGCAGTAACTAAACTACAATCAACAACTTTAAGTATCACAGTTGATACTTAACTCGTGTACGTGTGTTAAATATAGAATACAATCGACAGACAGACAGACAGACAGACAGACAGACAGAGAGATGGGCAGACAGACTGAAGAAATAAACACAGATGAAAACAACGGAAGCCTGCGTGTATTTAACAAATAGATTCCATTTTGCCCTGTTTCTGTTCCGTAATAGATCACGGATGACGTCAAAATGTGGTAAGAACAAAAAAGTGGCACAGGAGGCGATAGCCGAGCGTGTCACTGATGTTCTTACAACATGGGCTTCCGTTCAACCTCCTTCCCAGGGTCTCTCTCCACTGCCTTCCTTGTCGTTGAGATCGACAAAATTCATTCGCTAAACCCCCGTGTAATTGTTTGTGTCGTAGGTGGCCACATCAGGGTCTTTGGCTTCCGTTATGTTTTCATCCATATTCAGTCTTTCTGTCTGTTTGTCTGACTGTCAATTGGCTACTTGGTCTGTCCGTCCGTCAGTATTGGTCCCTTGGAGTCATTTATGTCTGATTACCAAGTTTGACTGTCTGTCTGACAGTCCGACTTTCTGTCCGTCTATCATTCTGTCTGTCTGACTGACAAACGGTAAGATAGAAAACCTAACACCGGGCTAGTTAGGAAGATCGAAAAAAGCAAAGTAGAGGTTGATCTCAGTTCCTCGCTTTATTTTATATAGTTTATTAAATAAAGCATATGTTATATGTATATAATATATATATTGTTTATAATATATAGCTTTCTTATATTTACTGGATCATACACCCTTAAGTTTTGCTTCGGTTAAAACAAACGAGTCTGAAATACAGGGTTTGACTGAAAGTGGAGAAAATAAAAATAAAACAAAGAATATTGGGAGGAAGAGTCCGCTTTTCAATTACGACTGAATACGAACTTAAAACAGAGATCCACCGCAGTGAAATTCTTACTAAAGCCCAGGAGAGAGAAATTCTTAATTTTGCGAGACATGTTCAGTTCGCGCCAAGTTCACAAACGACATAGACAAGAGACATTGTTTTTCCCTCGATAACCTTCATCAATGGCGTTTGGAAATACAATAGTATTTTGTCAGTTGATAGTGATATCTTTCTGCAAGGTTTTTGTTAGTTTGGCAGTAAAAATAGCAGTTACTCCGCAGCTCTTGAAATAATGAAGTGGACAGGTATTCGGCGCTCGGCTGTAACATCCGCAGAGGTCGTAACAAGACCCAGGTACAGGGCTTAGTGGTTTCAGTCGCTAAAATGCATGGAACAATCCCTTTGCTACTGAAGATGGGTAACTATTGTGTTGCTGAACCATTGTTGGACGTCGTAATCATTTTGAAAAAAAAACGCTTGGTACTATCTCGAGGCTGTGATATCGGGCTCTTTATCTTCACGTGTGCAGGGTTGTTCTTGGGTTGATCAGTGTTCAGGAGCAAATTTACTTTTATGGTGTGCTATTCACACTGTCTCAGCTGTCTATCGTACTTGCCACCTCCATCACGAATTCCACCATCCCCTCTCTCCCTATTCATGCCAATTTTCCGGGGGAATCTGTCATTACCTTCACCAGGTAGACAAACAAACATAGGCCGAAAACGTAAGGACATTTTTAACAACTTTTATTCCTATTTTTAACTTCAATGATTTTTTCTACATTAATTCAAAACAGACGTCCGGCACATCAAAAAAGTGTCAACACTTTATCTTTGTGGATAATAAAAGCGCTTTGTTTACCTGCCAAAGCGGGTTACGAAGGATCAAATTTTGTTGCATTCGCCCGCCGCCTTCGCCTTTCGCTTTCCTGTCCTCTCTGAAATACAACGGTACCGAATAATCGAAATGGAGTCACCCTTGAAATCCTCTTCCAAATCTCATCGTCTTCGGGATTTTCTTCCTACCGTTAAGCCCTCATATTTGTCGCTAATTTTAGCACTAGTATGTGCAACGAACTTTATGCGAAGCGAGTCCACAAATGATCGCCTGTTGGAGTTGGAAAAACAGATGAAGATTTTGTCAGCAAGTAAGAGTCGTGTCGAGACTGGTTCGCCATTGAATTATGACGAAATATCCACTAAGCCTTTCGCGGATTCGGTGAGAGCTGTAAGAAAGACAGCGGAATCACTTGAAAAGAAGCCTTACTTCTCCAGTGGTAAGAATCATTCTTAAAAAGATAAATCTTTATTCTTCTAGAACTGGCAGTAATGTTGTACATTGATTATATATCACATAATGTCATACAACTAAGCTCTTTGAAATTGCGTATGGAAAGGGCTTAAATTTTTGTAATATTACCGCTATTTAAAAATATCTTTAGTTAACTTTTATGTCTGATCTCTGGAACTGTTTCGGATAAGAAAAACTTGTGGCCTTTGTCTAAAGGTAGTGTAAGAAGCACGAAACTGAAACAGTCAACATAATTATGGTTCTGAATTTTGGGGTCTATACACGTTATCTGTTATATGAAATAATACGAAAAGTCTCAGTTACGCTTGGTTTGACACGCGGTCAGCCTTCTGAGAAGAAAAAAGGCCCTTTTGTGTTCTTTATGCCACACGTTACACTGCGAGGGAAAATTCCGCCAGCAATGTTAATGTGATATGTTTTTTCCTGTCAAAGTCAAAGGGCATAACCTCTCTGAGTGAGAGGAAGAAATATGAACCAGAATTTTTATCGTTTTATTAAACTTGTCACTCAAAATGTCACGCAAATTCCCTAGTAAGGTAAAAGTGGAAACTATGCAGACGGTGTTAATAAGATGAAATAATCTCTCTGAGCAGAATTTAGAAATACAACTACAGTTCCATCGCTGGTTTCATTTAACTTGTTATTCATATTACACGTCTTGTTCTTGGTCAGCGACTTTTTAGTGCGAGCGAGTAGAATATTTAAAAAGCACGGGCATGTCCATCGTATCTTTCAAGAGTTAAAATAGCGCTTTTGTTACTTCTTAGGGAGTTCAGCATAAGCGGTCCACAAGGGGCCTACCATTTCAGGCGGAATGCAATCCTAGCATTACAACATTGTCAGCACTTAATCTTTGTGGTTAATTTCTTTAATAAAAGTCCTTTGTTTTTTATCTGCCCTATCGGGTTAAGAAGGATCAAATTTTGTTGGCACTCTTCCACTGCTTTCGTCTTCTGTAATCTCTGAAATACTGCGGTGCCAAAGAATCGAAATGGAGTTACCATCAAAATCCTCTCCTAAATCTCATCGTGTTCGCGATTTTTTTCTCTCTGTTAAGCCATCGTATATGTCACTGATTTTAGTGCTTGTATGTGGAATGAACCTAATGCGGAACGAGTCCACAAATGATCGCCTATTGGCGTCGGAAAACAGATGAGATTTTGTCAGCAAGTAAGAGTTGTGACGAATTACCACAAAATATCCGAGAAGCCGATCGCGGGTTCGATTATACTTGTAAGAAATACTGCGGAATCACTTAAAAAGAATGGTAATGGTAATGAATTTATATAGCGCGTTTTCTATCGACATATTCAAATGCGCTTTACAAGCAAGTGAACTATGGGTGAGATCAGACATCAGCATATACTGGCGCCGTTGGCAGCCGCTATCAGTCCATTAGTGATCTCACCCAGCACATTAATTAACAACAACACAATGAGCAAAGACCACTTAAAAAGAAGACCTTTTTCCCCAGAGGTAAGAAGTATTCTTGCCGTGATAATCTAAAGCTAAAAAGTTAAAAAAAAAAAACATACAATAATCTTATATATATGTACACCTAAAATTTAAAATCCCAAGTTCATATATTTGAACTTCGGAAAAAGATATGAATTTATGACTGATCATCGCAGTTATACACACAAGTTAAGCAGTTGTGAAATAAAGCCTGAAAAAAATTCATTCTGAACGGGATTCGAACCCATGACCTCAGCGATACCGAGCATTGCACCAGTATCGCAAAGGCCATGGGTTCCAATCCCGTTCAAAACTGAATTTTTTTCAGGCTTTAATTTCACAACTGATTAAGTTGTGTGTATAACTGTGATGATCTGCCATAAATTCAAAATACGTACTGATGGTAAAAACCTAACTAGATTAGAAATTGCTATTACTTAAAATCAACACTAAAATTTTTAAGTATGTACAATAAAATTTTAATTCAACCGAACGTCGAGTTGCGAAAAATTCAGATTCAGACAAAAAATGAAAACACCAAAAGTAAAAAAAAAAGACAAACGTGAATTCATGAATTCATGCAGACACTAGAAACACTAGAAAAGCACAATATATAATGTAATGTACTTTAAGTTCATGGAACGATTAAGTATAGCGAAGATAAAAGTGACGTCAGTTAGTGTTGTTAATGACCTACTGAACCAGCTGAGGTACGACTTTTCACAACTGCTCCACCGACTTCGAAAAGGGAATTCCAAATAATAGCATCAGTGTTATTATTTAAAACCTCGATTTTTTTTTCTGCAGTTAAAAATACGTCGAAAAGACCATCAGTAATACTCGGAATAAGAAATCGTAGACAAGCTTCCAATACTTCTACCACAACAATTGAAGATGTTCGCAACGAGATTATCAAGCAGTTTGAGCAACTTATGCCAATCAAGTATTGCAAGTCAAATGAAAAGGTATGTCCTGCTGGTCCCCCCGGAATCCCTGGTACTAGAGGTGCAAAAGGATCTCGTGGCAGGAGGGGACCTAAGGGGACAAGAGGGAAGACTGGAACTCAAGGTGTCATGGGTCCTCCTGGTAAACACGGGAAATCTGGAATGACCGGAATGACAGGACCAAGAGGAGAGAAAGGAGAAATGGGAGTGCAAGGACCGAAAGGAATGCCGGGACCGCCGGGAAAGCCTGGGGAATCAATATCGGTCCCACAAGTGTTGTTATCACCTGGTGAACAGACTCGAGATGAAACAGGAAATACGAACTTCTATTGCACTGCCGCTGGAAATCCACGTCCTAGAATCGAATGGAGATTTAAGGGCAGCAAGCTTTTGTCAGGCTCAAAACATCTCATAAAAGATGATGGAGAGCTGAACATCAAACATTTAAACTACAGTGACGCTGGACAGTACACGTGTGTTGCAACAAATATTCTTGGATCACATCAAGCTTCTGGTACATTGGCTGTGCGAGGTGAGAATGTTAACATACAAATTTCTTTACCCTATCCAATAAAATTGATTACGGAATTCAAGGAACCAATTTTTTTGCTTTTTATTGAAGTCACGTTTTACCAGTACAACTTCGAATTTGAGCTAGTGTGTGAAGATGTTTGAGTGTACGTTTCTCGTTGCTGATATTCTAGTAGTCATTACTTTCAGAGCGGAAAAACGTATGCGCAAGGTTTGATTGTCCGCCAGGAGCAAGTAAGGCGCTAAGTTTGAAAAATTGGCGGGAATTTCGTCTCTTTACATATTGCATCCATATGATCAACCCCTTCAATATATAAGCAAAAGTGCCTCGCAGCAGGCAGGGGGGACTTGAAATCTCCAAAAAAATAAAATAAAATAATGCTTTCCATGTATAAATAAATTAATCGAGCGACATCCTCGCGTACCTTATCACAGTCCGCCGCTCTTTCAAACCATTACAGCTACCGTTATTACCTGAACCGGCAAGTAGGTCTAGGGATGCTAAGAAAGCTCCACACTACGTTTTTCCGCTCTGAAGTCGTTACTCAATGCTTCGACGTATACCAGTACCTGTCTCGTTCTTAGGCTCCCACGCGATGGTGAAAAATATAATAGTAGTTAACTAGTGAGGAGAAGCCTGGGGAATATTACTCCCCAGTCTCCCAATCACTTTTTGTGCGAAGGAAAATAGATAAGAAATGCAGTATCAATACGTTCATAGAGCGCTCACAGAGCCAGTGGGTTTACAGACACTAAGGAGAAAGTGTCATTTCTCAGGTTCCTCTTGCTGGCGTTAATTTGGTCCTCACGCTTACATCTAAAGATAAGTACTTCGTAACGGGCGAATAGAAAGTACAAACTAACTCATAACCTCACCGTGGTACAAGGGAAGGGAGGTTTTTTGGATTCCTCCTCTAAACTTTCGTTTTATTTAGGCACAGCGACATAAAATTGCATTGATTAGATAGCCTTTAGCTTGCTGTACAATATGATACCACATTTGTTGGTTATACGGTCATATGACGTCAACTGATGGTTTAGATTAGCCATCTTGGATCTGCCAACTTGAATTTCTCTATTTTCTTAAAAGGTCAAAAATAATGAGAATCGATGCAGAATCACACCAGAATGGTTACCCAATGTACTAATTCGTAAATTTATTTAATTTAATGAAGAAACCTGGATTATAAAACAGGATTATATCAAAACCTACATGAAATTTGCGGATACCATAGCAACATCAAAAATCATTGACATGCTATTGACATATCAAAATATCCGCAAGGAATGAATGAACGATGAACAGCTACTGAAAGTTTCAGCCCCCTAGAGCAAATCCTCTTTTCAAAATTTTGAAAAAAAAAATTATTAGGGAAGGCATCCATCCCTCCGCCCCCCTCCCCTTGTACGTCCGAGAGTTAATTAACATCTGTTTTACTTTTCTTCAATTTTTATTCGCACGATCTAATTAAACTCTCTTTTCGTAGGCCTTCCTATTTTCACTTCAACACCTCCATCACTTGTTACTCCAAAAGAGCTCTCTACACTTCGACAAATCTGTGAAGCTGTAGGGTTTCCACTTCCCGTGTTAAGCTGGACCAGATCAGGAATGCCTTTGCCTGTTGGAAAGACTGAAGTAAAAGGTGGTAGTGTGACTATAAGGAACCTGAGTCCTGCTGACAGCGGACTGTATGAATGTGTGGCAACAAACAGCATGGGCACAAAGAAAGCTAAGATGAACGTGGTTGTACAACAACAGCCAAAAGGTTTGTTATTTCTCATAATGTCGACGATTATATATTTTGTAAGGGCCCATTGACTGATCTTTTTAAGCCGTTGCTAAGAAACATTTATTCTCATGTAACCTTGCTTTTTCTAGTTAGTTCAGAGTTATTTCATGCGATTTAACTTTTTCCATGATCAATAACACTAGTGGTGACGTTATCAGGCCATGCCCATGGTCATGTGACTCATCTTGAAAAAGGCTCCTAAGCATATTAGTTAATAGGAATGTTTTCCATTGATTTGATATTTTAACTTTAATCTTTATTACGCTATGCATAGATTGTGCTTCATTTCAAAAGGACAGATTTGAGAGAATTTCAAAATATTGAAAATTTCGTAGCTTTCTCAAAAAAGTATGATTTTCCAAAAAAAAAATGCATAGCTATGTTTCCAACGTTTGCTTAAATCGTAACTCGTCCCTGGATTTAATGAAAAACTGCAATCCCTTTAGCATTGAAAGAAACCGAGGCTTTCGGCGATGTTTGTCGGAGGTAACTCTATCAGTGCGTACGCAGTTTACACAATCAGCGGCTCGATAAGATCAATTGAAGCACACGTAAGCCACAAAGAGGTAGATTTTCTTTTTTCTCCTGCGCTCGTTTTTCTGTTTTTCCCTTAGTTTATTTGTGATTGTACTTTTTCGCTTTGAATATTGTGAAACTGAAAGAAAAAACAACTAAATTGTAATAGAATCTGGGAGATGTTGAATTGTTTAAATTTTCCGCGCTCAGGTGAAATTTCACCTTCTTATCACCGTGCGCGAGTAATCGGCTGAATCGGTTAATGGGTCCTTTTAAAACAGCGCTTTTCTTTGACAATCCTGTCGTTGTTCATTAGTGTCTCTGTCGTGGGCCTATAGGCTGTTAAAAGGTCACGGAAACTTTTTTCCTCGTTGCAGTCATTTGCATTTTTCCTCTTTTTCGCAAATTCGGAGCTAAAACCAGTTAATTTGTATGTTCTGGAATGTTCATTAACCGCGCGGCCATGGGCCGAGCGCGGTTCTTAATCTACCGTTGGTTTATTTTTTTTGGTCAGGTCGGTCGAGCTGAACCAAACTTCTCACGGCCAAAATTCCAATGACGCAACTTGTGTTGTTTATTAACCACGCCGGA
>OMLO01005133.1_pt1 | contig 10975 bp, 14 predicted proteins | sample 1674811 | NCBI WGS metagenome assembly OMLO01 (sample SAMN06265003, study PRJEB25207) | coral metagenome | isolation source: Coral host | place: Mexico:La Bocana,Puerto Morelos, Mexico | collected 2008-11-13 | reverse complement strand
ATATCAACTAAGTTGAAAATGTAAATTGGCCACCGTAATGAGTTATGAAGCTGACGTTTCGAGCGTTAGCCCTTCGTTAGCCATTTGCTTACTCTTCGCCGTCAATAGTGCATGTAAATTATAACCTGCTGTAAAACGAAACTTGTCGTAATAAAGCAGAAGAGATTGGTTACTGTACCTTCCTGACTTGTCGTCGGACAAATGGAGTTTGTTGGATCAATAGGTACTGTAACAAATAAACAATCATATAATCAAACTGAAACTATCAACGTTCTGTTTTTGTCAGAGTGTTATGTAGAAATATAACAAAGGCCTTTCATAACTACAAGTACTTAGTGTTCGTTTTGTTACAATCAATGCAGTGAGGTTTTCTCGATTATGAACTTCTACACTGCACTGAAAAACAAAACCCTGCATTAACATAACAAACCACATCCGATCATGACCGCTACATAAACTTTATAACAATAAGACAAACAGCAAAAAACAAAATCAAAAAATAAATCTGTATCACAAACCTCACACAAGAACTGATACCACTCGTCATCAAACTGAGGAGAATTGTCAAGATGAAGAGAATCTGCAATTTTCTTCACCTGCAAACGACAGTTCCACATTATAAAACGAAGTAGCTGTCAGCAAGAGGATGTAAACACTACTGGCATGACTCACGTAAAACTACTGGCATGATTCAACCTCTCTAGTCGATACTTGTTAAAAAGAAACCACTTCACGTAAATGGAACAACTGTATTTGGGCAAGAACTACAAATTATATTATAAATCCGTGGCACTGCAATACCTTAACAATCAGGACCTCCAAGTTTTAAACCACTATTCACCTCCACCTCGGTGAATAATTTTTAAATATCAAATAAAACAACCAGTGCACACTTGACACAACTTAATAACAATACGAATTAATGCAGCTAGCCAATAACACAGGCGTTTGAAAAAGCTGCTGAGCGAAATAAACCTAGTTACGAGCTTGTCAACATCATCGCTTGCGTATAGTTCTGTGCATCACCAAAAATCTTTAGGTTGAATCTATGACCACAAGCACTTACATTGTAAGCACGGACATTTACAAGTATTAAGAAAGTACATGGGTATCACATTCACCTGATAAGGAAGCCTCAAAGCCATTTCAGTGAGCAGTTGTGGATACGCTTCAAATACATCTCCTGCATGGCCCTGTATGCAAATTAAGATTCACAGTTAAGCAATACTATAGATTTTATTGGTAAAACAATACACTTGGCCCACAAAGAATATAAGCCCCATATCCAGTAGATACTGATTGGTGCATCCCGTTGAACTTAACATATTGACATGCCAAGAAAGCATAAGAAACAAGAGGGTTCAATAGGATTTGTTCCATTACTTTGTATATGTGAATTGTGAATACCCGGTGATACTAAAGCGGTATTAACTGACGGTACACTGTAAATGTCAGTAAACAGGTTCTTTACAAGCTTCTCATAGAGGCTTGTTATTGTTTTTATTATTTTTTGCAAACATTGAAAAAACAAATTGTAAAGTACATACGCACGTATTATTTGAGGTGCGCAAAAGAGTACGTGGACAACTGTCAAGGGCTTGATATTTACATTCCAGTTAGGGGAAGGTCTTCAATGAATTAACACAAACCACAATTCCTACAGACCTTGACATACTGTCTGAGAAAGAATGGCGACATATCTGGTGGAGGACTGGTGGGATGAGCTTTGAGCAGTGCACCGCCAATCCCTGACGGCTCCTCCTTGGAAATACAGATAATTAGAATAAAAATTTACATGTAATTAGGCAATTTTACACATGTGACAAACATATTGAAAAACCTAAATACTAATAATAGACTCGTATTTTTTTCATCCACATTTTCTAGCAGGTAAAATCAAGGATTGGGATAAATTGAAACGTGAAAATGCTGTGCGTCTGTGGACGACAAACAATGTTCATTTATAATGTAAAGCACACTAAATTTAATTGTATAAGGAATAATTACAATACACAGAATTTTGATACAGCTTGTGGTATGAATCTACAAAAGGAGGGAGACAGTGCTTACTTCTTCATGGCTCGCCACCTCTCTCCAGTGCTCTAAAAGAGTCTTGAGAATTTCCAGACAATTACTTGTGATACCCACATCACATAAAGTGGCTGCTGTCTGCCTGCACACCAGCGAAGAGGCCTTGAGGAATACACAAAAACGCATCATGAGTTAATCAATACATATTACATGGGAATTTTTCACTGCTGTAACGTTTCTCAAAATTATTCTTTACAAGTTTACCTCGGATCCACTCTTGGAATTAGTCTTGGTTCTTGACATCAGTACACTCAATAACCTCATGATGATCAGCCATACTTCATGTTGTTTGGTGCGAGATGAAATGTGCTTTACATCCTGCTGAAAAGCATACAAAACAGGTCCTCTTTCAGTCCCAGGAAGAGAGAGAGAGAGTAGTATATGCATTACATAGGTTTTCTGTCACAATTTTTTGTTCCCTTCACATGCACTTCTGATTGCATACAGTAGTCGATTAGCAAAATAACCAAACACATTATCGACTGAATTATAACCAAAATGTGTTCATGAAAATCTCTGATGGGCACTTGTTACGCGGGGTTCCTATCTGATTTTAGTACAAAAATTCAAAGACTTTACATTGTCCTATTATTTGTGGATTATTAAATTGGATTTTTTTTCCATCTGGTACGTTTAACAAAGTTACCATTTGATCCAGTTTCAGCTCTTCTAAGCATGTCGACAACACTTTATTTAACGCTGCCCTGTCTCTATCATTGTCTTCCAGATCAGAACTCAACATCAGCAAGACCTAAAATGAAGCCAGCCAGGCGTGATCAACATCTGATTGGTGCAGTGTTACCATATCAGTAAAACTGCTACGAGTAGCTGATTGTAATGCCAGTTTTAAGAATATAATACTGTTCGTTAAGATAACATGCTCAAGGTCATCTCATTTCTCATTCTTTAAACCTGTCAGCGCAAAAACCATTACAGCGGAGCTCCGGCAGCCCGAAAAAGCGGATCCCCATACCCATATAGAAAAGCGAAGGAAACCCAAGAATTGATTTTCTCGTTATCATGGCTAGCGGTATTGTTCGTGGGTGCGTATGTACGACGACGACGGCGAGCGATGGCGACTCCAGCAGCATCTGAAAAGACTGCCATGTAGGGTGACAGCGATTAAATTCGCCGGAAAATAATTGTGGTAATCCCCTTGGGTGCCAGAAGAGGGCACCTACGAAATTTTCTTGCGATTTGCGTTGCGTTGTAGATTATGACAACAACATAACCTGTTACACTTGTTAATTTTATCATGGACATATTCCCAAAGCAGCAAAGATGAATGGACTACCCACAACTAAACAATATGAAGATGCCAGAAGCTAGAGAAACTTTCACGCAAAAAAGGCTAAGTGGTGAATTTTGAGCATGTGATGTCATCATGCACAAGTCTTATGGTCAGCGGTACTGCATAAAACCAAGCAACCAGATTTTCCCATTGTCGACGGGCTCATTGATTAAACAGACTGTAAAAATGATACCTTAATGCCCACAACTTTGTAGCAATACCACTCATTCCATTATCATAATTGCTACATAGCAGTTGCAGTTTAGATCAAACAGTGAAATAAACCATAAGTATGAAAAATGTTTGGCTAACCTGCATGAAAGGTATGGCCTGTACACCACCGACTTCTTTTAACTTTGGAAGATGAAGCAGCAGCTCATCAAGAAGAAGCAGCTTTAAGGAATGCAACTTTTCTTGATCCATCAACGATTCTTTGTCTCCTGCAGGATGGGTTCTTACCTGCTCTTCATCTCCATTACTTCTACTACCAGGCTGGGTCTCCAAAGTAGCTACAAACAACAGCAACTTTGCAGTCATTAAACATAAAAACAACTCAACCACTGAATGGGCACACTCTGTTGACTTGCCTCTCATTTACGCATGCCTTGTAACCTGATGTATAAATTATTATGTTATTTCTTACAATGACTGGTTTCCGTGGCATTAAGTGAGTGGAGTATTGCTCTTTTTCCACAGCAGTCCACAACATCCCCTAGCCCGGCATTTTGTCTAATTAATCCAAAATTTTATACATGTGGGTGACGAGTACAGTGACCACGCATCACTGGATCTAAATAAATAACCATTAGGCCATTGAAACTTCCCAACGTATTAGCTGTTGTACGTAGTTAATGATTAACCAGTTTGGCACAAATCAAAGATTAAAAAAAAGAGGATTTTATTAAAGGAGCTGGGTCACGGTTTGCGCATCTTGAAAAGTTTAGCCTAAATTTTTCAAATTCATCGTTTATTATCCGTGTTAATCTTCTCCATACTTAACAATCCCTGTTCTTTAATGGTTTATCAGTATCTCTTTGGCGTTTTCCTATCTTAGTAAACTAATAATTAGAGATTTCCTTTAAGTTAATATAAATAAAATACCATGACTGATCTCCTTGAGTCAGTTGTTTGTTTGTTATCATTCTAACCTGCCTGCTCACCATCCATAACAACAGTTTCCATGCTAGTCCCAGTCTCAGCAGCAACAGAGTCCACACTACTTCCACTTTCAAACTCAGCTCCCCCATGCCCAGTATCGGGTGGCAGAGGAGACCTGGGGGCACTGTGACCTGCAGACGAGCCCTGGGCACTACAGGGAGGTACAGGTACTTCATACTCGTCTTCACTCCCTTGACCTACAGAAGATGTGTACATTGTATTTTTGTAACTTCGGAAATGTTAAGATATCTTTGAAAACTATCTGTGTAGCCATAATGTTATGGAATTTGAAATATATCCACTATTTTCACTACTGTGATAGCAAATTACCTGTACTATGTCAATTTAATGCAGGTCCAAAAAACAGAAACGTCGATATAATACAGCCCTACATTTAATTTTAGATTCACATACATGTGATATGCGATTTTTAGACTTAAGTATGCACTGCATCCAAGTTGATAATGAAACTACTTCCTTCTTCATACCTGAAGCCGTATCTGAGGATACGCCAGCCTCGACAGACAGTCCCAGTACCTGAGCGCCAGGTAGTGGCAAGCCTTGGAGACTAAGAACTTGTGCACCTGCTTGTTCCTGAAGACTTAATGCAATCGCAAGCTCCACCATGGCTTCATCGTCTGCATCAGGAGGAAGATCTAGCATGCCTGGCAGACCACCAGCACCAAGCAGTAGAGCCTCAAGATGACTAGCAGCACTTGCTATAGAGGGTACTCCTCCTGATGGCTGGCTCGGTTCTTGAGCAGGAACTTCTGGAGCAGCCTAATGTAGCGTAAAAAGAGATTAGTTTGGTCCATGTGGCGCATAGTTGATAAATACAATAGAGATGGGTTACCTCAGGGGCTTCGGCATCTGGCTGCCTCCCTGTCTGAGCTCCCTCTGCATCAGCTCCATTAGACTCTTCAGGAGGAGTTTCATTGGCTCTGTCCTGGTCTCCATCATCATCTTCACCATCAAAGTCATCTCCTCCAACTCCTTCCCCTGTGGGAGTGTTGCATCGTGGAGTGGAGTTTCCCATTCCATGCCAGTGTTTGTGTATCAGACGCATCAGGGCTTGTTTACATGCGAAGCTCACGGACTGATCCTGCGGAAACAGAAACACAGAAGTACAGAGTAGCTAAATCCAACTTGTTTAAATTTAACAAATAGGACATGCAAGAAGAAATTTCAAGATTATGGGAACCAGTCAGTGATTGAGAAATACAAGCAACAAGCACAAATTTCATTGAACTTCTAGAAAATAAAAAAGACCGATTAAATGAACCCACATACCTCACAGAGAAGCATTTTCACATACTGCTTCACAGCTAGTCCAACTTTGGAGGGATCTGCTATTGCAAAGGCATGTATGATGTCCACTAGGGCTGTCACTGTAGACTCCACATGTTGGAACCCTAGGATAGAACTTTCTATTTGTCATCACTCTTTCGAGGCAATTCAAACAAAAGAATGACGACTTGAAAAAAAAAATAACTACATTGTATATGGATTTGTCCAAAATGGTCGAGCAATACTCTGTATATACGATTCCCACCATTGTCCAGCACCAACTTTCTCTTTTAATGCTTTGAATTCATCTAGAATCGCGAGATCCTTGCTTGAATTTGCTACATGTAGAACATGCTATTTATTGTTTTAGAAAAATTCAAAATTTATCACTATTCATAGGACTGTAAGAACTATTTTCCTCAAGATTACACTTGAGTGTTTATCAAACATCTCTCACCAATGGAAGACAACGGGGATAAAACTGGGTTGACAGGCTGGCAACTGTGAAGCGTCCAAAATGCATTCATCAGGCACACAGCAAAATGCTGTGAATCATCATCACTCTCTGCAAAAAAAATTGCAGCACACCTTTATTAAAATTCTCACGATGCACTTTTGGCAGACATGCAGTATGTATGATGTAAATACACAATATAAATGCATCCATTGTAAACTTCTGTTTAAATTAACAAATAATTAATAAAGAATACAGGGGTTACACAGGGGTTTCTTTAAAGGAATTTTCCCTGACCCATTTACTGACTTACCCTCTGCTGTTTGCTGTCCAGGCAGGGTGGTATATTTTGCCAAATTACTGGGTCTTGTATTGGCCACAGATCTGGCACTCACCACAAGTCGCTGAAAACTCTCAACATCAAGTTCACTAACATTAACTAAGGTTTCTTCTGTTTGTTCTTTCTTCTGTCCCTCTGCTGTCTCCTCTTCTTCTTTGCCTGCATCTATTTCTTCTCGTTTTGCTTCCTTTTCATGGCAAGGACTGACAAGCTTACAAAGGAAGTTTACCACTTGAGAAAGCTGTGCCTGATCCTGGGAGAATGGAAACAAACATCAGTAGTCATTTACAAGTTTACATTTACACCGATATCATGGGAAGGGCCGAACACATTTAAACAAACAATACACAGCAGTTAATGTAGCCGTTGGTAAACAAAGATTTTAGTAACATTTTGTCTTTCACTTTATATGCCTCACAAAGTAAAGCGATCCGGACCAGAAAACTCTTACTGGGTGGGTGAAAGAACTATACAAGCAATTGCTGCAAAACATCACCTTGTGGCTGTGGTAGGACATTTTGGATGGGTGCAAAGTGGCAAGCAATGCCTGGGCTTGACGCTGAACACTGGATGGCATAGCACTGGTCATAAGTGATGTTGCAACATCAAGTGCAGCCTGTCTTGAGGCCTCTTCCTGAGACACAAAGGTAGAAAAGCAACCATCCACCACCTCCAGTAGGTGGACTACCAGTCTACAAAGGAAAAAAAAAGAAATTTGCACAGGTTGATTAACAAACTCAAGTGAATTCAGCAGAGCTCAAATGTCATTTGTCTTGTAACATTATAAACATACAGACATTGCAAATTATGTAATTACATGTAATCACGCCTGCATTGTCAGCATAACAGAATAAGAAACAAACTGAGTCAGAACTTGGAAATAAAACCAGAAAAAGCCCAATGGGAACCCATTTTGTCTAGTACTATAAACTTGATACCGACAATACATGTAACTAAGAGAGAAATAAGAAATTAGGTAATAACTTTTTTTGTATTGCAGCAAGTGAAAAATAACATCATACTTATCAACAGCTGTCAGCGGAGGAACAGAATTGACAATTTCTGTTTCTGTGTCCACAGCAGCTGCTGTTCCCAGACCAGGGGTAGACGGTATCTCTTCCTGAGGATCATCAGGCCAACCAAATGTCTCTTTTGTCTTGGTATACACCTTCACTGAATCTAGCATGGTCACTCCTGATGGGTCTAAAGACTGGCCAACTGAAGAAACAATTTTAAAACTAGTCATTAATGGCATTTACCTCTTTCTTTAAATAAGATTCTATTCTTTCACAGTCAAAACTCTTCCTACTCTTCCCCAGGAGGACAGATTTACCACAAATGTGACGTGATGAACTGAATACAAAGTTTTAAGCTAAAAATATGTATGGTATAAAGTGTTGGTCTAGATCTACAGAAAAAAACATAATTTCACAATATAAGACTTATCAGTGATCTTATGCTATAATATTTGTATCCACTCTCACTCTCCACTGACAAGGTTACATGTAAGTGAAACAACGCTGAAGAATGCATAACAAGTATTAGCAGTATCATTTGAATTGATGTGAAAGGTAAAACTTGACTCACTAGTTTATTGCAAGACATGTTTATTTTAGGGGAGCTATACTAGGCAATGTTTCTAGCAACTTAAGTTGCAACAAAAATTTCCTAGTGTAACAGTACAGGCACCTTTATAAAGTAAATTTGACACATTGCAAAATATGGTAAAAAAAAAAAGAAAAACTGTTAGCACATACTGAACAAGGAAAATTTCTTGTCTGCAGTTAGTGACTCCTCTCTTGTAAATGGAAGATCAAACCATCTGTTTCTTGTCAATGTCAGTTGAATTACTCTCCCAAAGATCTCCACAAAGGATGGGGCCTTTTCCACAGATTGACAACCGATCTGAATTCTCACTCCAACCATGACAACACGTGGGTTGGTATTGGTGATCTCAATATTGAAGCCATTTGGCTGCAAATATATAACACAAGAATAAAATACATCACACAGTAACACCTACATCTGTCATTGTTAATGAAAAAGCAGCTCTTCTTAATGAGCAACACGCGCTGTACATGCATACATACATACCTTGGTACTTGCAATGTACATGCCAGCAGTCATGAGTCTGTGTTTTGCTTGTTGCACATTATAGACTTGCAGAATATCTCCACCTCCAAACTCTACTTCATTTAAAAGAGGCTGACAGTGCTCAAAGAAATCAACTGGGAAACTAACAGTGGTGGATTTCACTCTGGCTTTGCTGGTTTTCTTCTTGCGAACGGGCTTCACTATACTGAGGGGTCTGTATAACACAAATATAACCCAGGGTGTTTTTGATTCACTGGATTCATTTACCAAAGCAAACACAAGGAAACTTCAATGATTTAATCAACTATTTAGGAATTAATAAGTTATTTGGTCAATATTAATGAATAACTCAGTTGATTCTCAAGCATTAACCATTCACGCAACTGATGTACTGCACAAGGTTACTGTACAATGTAGGTTAAATCCCAGTTTAGATGCTGTTTAATGTAATTTCTACGTGCACTGTACAATGTATGGTAGTTGTAGTGAGGTAACCTCACCACATACCAGTTACTCATAAAGGCATTCAAAAACAGTACTTTGCAGTTCTAAGAGCTACCTGTATGTTCTATATTAGTGTAACACAACAATTCATGAAGAGTAAAATAAAGTTGTAATCAAACAATTCACACACGTATTTCACCAAATCATACATGTAGGAGATGTAAATTTTTAAGCTTGTGCATTCAAGCAAGCTACTGACCTCACAGGTTGGAACTCAGGAGCCATCCAGTATCCAGTATGTTCTGCACTGGCCATGAAAACACGGAGACTGCCGTCTTCACAAAGAAGAATCATTGTGGTGCGTTGCTGGTCAGATGTGCTCACTGAATGGCGGATGGCCACCATATCTTGGGTTTTTGCTTTGGATGATGTGGCTTTAATCTCTTGAATCTGTTAAAACAACAAATAAAATACATGTAGTTTAGTTACCATAAGGTATCAGCGGGTACTCTCTATAATGCAGGAAGTGAGGGTTTTTGGAATATGCAAAAAAAGTCTTGGTTGTATTGCTATTGTGATCTAGGGTGTCTTGTGCAAAAGAGTGACGCTCAAGACAGAACATTTCCCCATCTACATGTATTTATTACCTCTACAAAAATGACCCACAATAACATTTTATCACTCCCTTTCAATCACCATTATATTATTTGATACAAGCTCCAGTAAACTTGATAATACAAAATCAATTGAAGCAGATGAAGATTTTATTTGTACCAATATTTGATGTGGCTTGATCATCAGCACAACAGGGACACCAGCTGTGTGGGTCAGACAACACACCAGTCCAGGATGCTGTGGCACCTCACTCCACTGACACAGTGCTGCAGACTGTGAGCTCTTATTGCTGCCAGAGCTACTCTTTAAGGTCACAGGAAACAATTTCTTGATTTCCTTTTGGTCTTTAACCCATGGAGCAACAAATGTTTTTCCTACAAAGCACACAAATAAAATACAATACAATTCAGTAACTACACTGAGACACCCTTCTCCATTAAGCAAGGTTTCCAATAAGAGCTAATGCGTGATAATCTACTTCATATTTTGCTTGACCTACTTTCAAAATTAACTTAAACTGCACTGGTCACCCACTATATCAACTTGAAGTGTAATTCGTAAATTGCAAACTGAACTTACACTCTGAACCTACAATGGTCTGCTCCTTAATTCTGTTATCTGCTATTAGTTTCCATTACTGTACCTTGACTGTAACTAAAGAAGATTAACTGCAAAATGTGTGAGTAGTACACAGACACTCCTCCACCAGCAACTTGGCCACTGGAGTCTTGTAGATCAGGATGTTCAATGGGTAATGTATTTGTCAGATAAAAAGGACCATTTATTGCACTGCTGGTGATGTCCATGGGCTGAAGATACAACTGTCCCGCAGAAGAGATCAGTATCAAACTGTGATCGCCGTCGTTAAAGATGAAACTAACATCACGGATCTTTCCACTTGGGAGCAGGAAGTAGTAAAGAGGACTCAACGCATCTTGGGACAAGTCATAAATCTACAGCAAAGAGTAGCCATTAAACAGTGAAATATCTTGATTATCTAATGAAAAGAAAACCAACTTTATCTACAATAACCTATTTAAAACAAAGGGAAAATGAAAGCAATGTTGAACATTTCCAAGAGTTGAAGAATCTAATGAGGCTTTCCTGTGACCTTTCTAGAGATAATCAAGACTTTCAAGATGAATGATATTCTAGCATGAGAATACACAAGGGTTGACAAAAAGTTGCAAAAAGCTGATGA
>OMLO01005132.1_pt1 | contig 10976 bp, 1 predicted proteins | sample 1674811 | NCBI WGS metagenome assembly OMLO01 (sample SAMN06265003, study PRJEB25207) | coral metagenome | isolation source: Coral host | place: Mexico:La Bocana,Puerto Morelos, Mexico | collected 2008-11-13 | reverse complement strand
ATCCCTGAGAGAAGGCCCATGGACATCTCCTTCATGATAAAGAGGTGGCAGCTGCCATTGTTCTGCCACCTGAAATCCCTTGGGGTCATCTCCATTTCGTTGAGCCCAACACGTGCGCATAGACGCGGCTTCACGAGAACCACAAGGCGGTAACGACACCCACGGCAATTGTAAGGGAGGAGAGAACGACTTCATCGGAGTCCATCCTCGCTTGATCAAAGCCGTGGCTTGCTCACCGGCAAGCTGATCCGCGCTAGCAACCTCTTCTTCCCGAGCAGGAGTGAAGCACGAGAGCAGTCTCTCCGCGCACTTGGTAGAAGTCTGGAAATGCCTGAGGTTACGCTGCCTCGTGAAGTATCGCTTACCACAAGCAATGCAATCCACTCCCAATACAAAGTACTTGGCCTCCGGCTTGTAACCATGTAGTTTGCTTGCATGCATCGCCAACGCCCTGCGGGAGGCAAACGTGCTTCCACACTGACCACATGTCCATAGATTAGAATCCGGTACCAATCGCTCATCCGAGCCACAACCCAGTGATCTTAAAGTGCCAGCAATAGACATTGTCCACTTGCGTCCTTGAGCCTGACGCATTCGAAATTGCCTGCAAGCTTTGAGAGTGGTCTTCACACGACCTTTCCATCCAGTGTCTAACGCCACCATAGTGAGCCATCCTGTGAGGTCTGTGGGGTAGTCCGCAGCCACATAGGGGTAATGTTGCCCAAACCAGCGAAAGGACACTGCCGAATGTTCCAACCATGACTGCGGAACCGCCGTCTGCCAAAAAAGCCGCCAAAGAATTGGTGGTGCCACCTGAATTGCACGCCGAACATACCGAAGTCGAGCAGCATGTAGTGCATCCATGGGTGCATCCATACCGGCAAGGGCGTAAAGATCTTCAGTAGGGAGATGATACCAAGGTACGTCCTCGGAGGTGAACCCAAGTAATTTCCGTACAATATCTTTGAGTCCTGATGCCCACTTTGATAGCTCATCCTCTGAAACCCACGACCAGGTATGAACATTGTAACGGTGCCGAGATGACACCAGGGCTTCAAATACCGTAGTCTTGGTAGCCAGCTTCAAGAAGGGCTTTGCAAAGAACGGGCGAACAAGCACTCCTGCTGCTTTGCGTGCTTCAGCAAGACGACAATTGCGGTCCTTCGTGGTAATGGCCTTTTCCTGAACAAAACTGCCCAGGTGTTTGTAATGATGCACCAATTGCACCTCGCACGTCTCTGTTTCTGAGACTATGGGGATCTTGCCATGCATAGTATGCCATAGGCGTGTCCGACTGGCTCTGGAGCCATGACCAACAAGGTTGACCAGCACCTCCGTTTTGCCATCAGCAAAATTCACTCTCAGGCCTCTCTTGGCAGCCGCATCCTTGAAAGCAGACAAGATGTTTTGGACCAGGCTGATGGTCTGCTCAGGAGTTGGAGCATGAACAATATAGGCCACATCATCGACAAAAGCAATCTCTGCAAAAGCTTTGCCTGGAATAGGACCATTGTTGAAAACCCCGTTTCCATCCTCCGGAGCACCAACCCACTCGGCTTCGGGATGCTGCTGCAAGTCTGTGCGAACATCTTTGAGGATGAGGCGAAACAGCATATTAAAGAGGATATCACCGACCGGATCCCCGGGTCTGGTGCCTCTGTGAGTGGCTATCTTCTCATCCACATCCGTCATCTCAAAAAATGTCGCTGTAAACATGTCCTGTAGCATCTTACGGACGTGATCGCCAAGAAAGGGAGTAGCATCATCACTGCGTGTAGTTTGGATAATTTCCGGCCAGTCCTCCTCTGCAATGTGGAGCCTGGAAAGAAGAAATTGCATCTCCTCCGCCTTCCAGTCTCCTCCAACCAGTGATTGTCGAAAAACTGAGTAAAATGCAGCTTTCAAATCGATGAAGACCACCGCAGAGGAGACTTTCTGAGCTCTGGCCCACGCCATATGAGCATGCACAATGTGATGAGCAGTGTCGGTGGAATGCCGTTTACGACCTCCATGTTGTATTTCACGAATCTGCCGTTCCCAGCAAACTTCCAACCTGGTGCGCACCATTGCATGTAACAATTTCGCGGCCAGCTCTGACAAGAAGATGGAACGAAAGGAGCTGGGGTCGGACGGATCGCCCTTCCCCTTGTACAACGCAAACAAGCGACCACCCTTCCAACTAAGCGGCTCGTGCGTGGTCACCACAGCCTTAACCATCAAAGGAAGGAAATGATGCAACATAGGAAGGCCACCTGCTCGAAATAATTCCACCGTGAGCCCACTTTTGCCTGGCGCCTTGCCCGGTTTGAATCTCATCAATGTTCTCTGAATCTGCCAAAGACTGGGAACAAAAGTGAGATCAAGCTCATCTTGAGATAACGGAAAAGGCACCTTGTTTTGCCTGCTGAGAGTGTCATCATCGACACGTATGCCAGCCTCCAGCTCCGCAAACTGTCGACAAAAAACCTCCTGAACTTCCTTATAGTCTTTGGCGATTCCTCCTTCCGGGGTCCTGAGCATCGGCAAAGGTCGAATGCGAGGAGCTCCTGTTTTCTTTCTCCCCAACCGAGTAAGCATTTGGAAGACTTGCTTGTGGTCATGCAACTCTCCGGAAGCTTGGATGCCCTTGACCCACTCATCGTACCAAACTGCCTGGTCATCACGGACCTTTCGACGAACTTCCTTCTCAATCTCTCGGAGTTGCTCCAGAAGGCCGCCAGCTGTCTCAGGCGATGCACAACGAACCATTTGCAGAACTTGGCGTTTGAAGTTGATGAAGTTGATAGAGGCTTCTGACAACTGTGGCCTGTCACGAGGCTTTTTTGTTTTCGACCGAAAAACCTGACAGGCAATGTTCATGATGTTGCCATGGAGATAGTCACTGTGCTGATCAACATTGACGGACCAAACCGGCATAGGGAGCGTCTGCAAAGCCTCCTGAAAATGAGTCCGACCTGCATCACTTTTGACTGATGCGGCATCAATTCTTGCACCACGTCGAATCCTTCCGACAGCAACGCCAGCAAGGTCCAACACTGCAGGGACGTGATCCACGTGAAAAAGGCCAGTGTCAAAATCCTGTAGGGTACGCGACTTGGAGACAAAGGGAAGCCAAGGCGCCGAAATCAACACATAGTCGCGCCTCAACTTCTTCTGCTTCGGGTGGGTCCATGTATGGTGCGGTCCCGTGTGAAATCCCAGCGTGGCTGGAACAGCAAATTTGACTTGGTCCAAAAACGATTGAAACCACTGCGTTTGCTTGTTGGGTCTTTCGGCCCCATCACAACCGTACAGGGACGTTTGGTGAGAAGCCAAGGGAGCATTTGCATCAATACAACAGATCACCCCATTGCCATCCTCAAACTTCTGACACAGTGCGGCAAATTCTTGCCACCATGTTTCGACTTCCTCTCTTTCGTTGTGGTCGCTCAGACATGGGGCATGTGCAACAATGACCGTGATGGCTAAAGCACCATCAAACCTGACAAACAACTTGCGTGGATCCGCATGGAGCACCGTAGGCCTTTCCCGCCCCAGGAACACAGGCGCCCCTGAAGGGGCTTCAGCAATAGGGATAGTACGACTAACCCAAAGTTCAGTACCAAAATGAACCGACTTGCCACACTGCTGGTAACCCGAAGCCATGACAGAGTAGTTTGTAGTGATCCGTTGCCCCTGCGGCATGCGTGATTCTTGAATCCCTGCAATTGCAATTCCATTTGAGTGGAGCTGCTGGTCCAGACGAGCAGCACGAGCACCTTTAGTTTTGCCAGAACTCTTACCAGTGTCCCGAGCTGAACAAACATTCACCGAAGCAACAGAGCATTTCACCTGAACAGCATGCTCGCGAGTTCTGAGAGGGCTCGAAAACTTGGAGGTAACTGACACTTGACATGGCGACACTTGCCATTCGCCAGGAACGCATTCTGCTGGAAAAGCAGCTTTGTGCTGCTGAGGTGCAAGACCCCACCACATCCATTCACGAAGGAGCTTGCTCTGAGCCAGCCGTCTAGCTGCCTGAAGTGGAAACCGACCACAAGAAAGACCATGAGACGCTGCAGCTTTTGCGATCACATCTGCTAACTCGTTCCATGGATGACCCACATGGCCACGAACTTCCTGCACTGTGATTCCCGGATGCATCAAACTACCAAGAGAAGCAAGCATGGCAGCTAGAACATCATCTTTTCTGGCTCCAACCCGCCGATCAGCGAGGTCATGGCTGAATTGTAGATCAGGTCGAATCACGATAGGCGCAACAGGTTCCATTGACAGCGCAACCAGCTGCGCCACCACCATAGCCTGAAGCTCTGCATCAATATTGGTGGCCGAAGAAGCTCCAAACCACTCCGGTAACTCATCATTGGTGCACACCGACCCACACAAGCATCCAACCATCTGAGTTTCACCCTGTGACCCAATAGTAATGACAACAACCGACCAACCAGCTGCAGTAGCCCCAGCAGAGCCATCAATGAACAACTGAACTTGGGCTACATCCGCACAAGGCTGACATTGCGCAAGGGCAATGGCAGTGGCAGGGTGGACACGTATCCCGTCAGGAATAGGCCCAAACTCGCACTCGCAAACACCACTGGCATCCCTCCACGAGGGTTGATGCACTTGAATTTTTACCCCAGAAGCCTCCTCAGCCGATACGCCGCCGCAGAGCGAAGCTTCAAGAGAAATCTGAACTTTAGGAGGCTGCTCAACCTGAACGGTCGAACTCTTATAGGCAGTACCGGACGAGATGCCAAAAGAATGACTGGATGCACCAAGCTGGTCGTGGCGATCAGAGCAGAGATCCAAGTTACCCTCTGTGTAATCGGGACCACCAGCCTGGTTACCACGGAACTCACCACGTCTCGACCTCCTGGAAGAAGCATGGGACGGAAGAGCTGCACACCAGCGGTCAAACTGACATGGGGCAGCACCGCCTTCCCCACCGCTTGTTCCAGCAGGTGAGACATCTGATTCCGTAGAAAGAGACATCCAACTCAACAGCTTTTGCATCCCGTCAGTAAAGAGGAAATCCGAAACGCTATCACCACTCCCGACCATATCACAGTAGATACACATTCCAGGGACAGCCATCGTAGCATCAAAGGTGAGAACTCGCCCATCCCCAAGCAACGTGAAAGGCACAGCCTGAGGAAAACGATGATGGACTGTGGCCAACGGGTGGCTCGGATCGAGGTGACAAACTTGCCACACTTGCTGTCCGTCATGCGGATGCAAGACAAACAAGGCTGGCCATGTGGGAGAGTCCTGACAGGACTTGGATACAACGAACAAGTTCCTGCATGGTTCCAAATGACTTGGATCCCATCTAATCAAAGTGATTTGGATCTGATCCTCGAAGACTCTCTCAATTTGTGCACGTGCTTGACTTTCCTCACAGGCTACTACATCAAAACGCCTGTAGGTGCCGGCAACATCTCCAACGAAAGTAAAGATAAGCGGCTTCAGCACGCACCGTGTTTCTTCAAGAACAAGCCCATAAGAAGAGGGCAAGCGACTGTCAACGGCCCGGATTTGAACACGACAAACATCCCCATTCTCAACAGGGCATGGTACATCCTGCTCCCATCTAGTTTCGTGTAACCATAATTGTTCAACTTGCTCTTCCTTGCACCCAACTTGCCGACACAGCGCCTGGACAACATCCTGTGGTGTGCATGGATTGGTAACTCGAAGGGCCACTGCGTCATACGAGGTCCCACCATTGCTCCCAGTCCACATGCAATCAGCAATGACATCACACCTGCCGTCAGCCCTGTAGGGATCCATTAACAATTCGGCTACACAAAGACCGGTAGCACAACGAACCTGACAACGATCACCCCATTCACGAACCTCAGCAAAACGAGCTGGAAGCTGATTCACAATGGCACACCGTTCAAAGTCTTCATCATCATGTTGTACCTCAAGCTCCAAAGGAGAGTGCCCATCCTGCAAAAGCTTGATAGACCTTAACCTCACTTGGGTCTGAAGCAACGATAAATCATCATCCGACAGGGCATCATCTTCATCACAGTCCTCAGACTCAACTGCGGCTTCGTCCCCATCAACAGAGACATCACCATCGTTTGCATGCTCCACAGAGTGTAAAATCACCGCTCCAAACGGTATCGCATGAAGGTCAAGAATCGGATTTCCTTCATACCAGAAATTGAAAGTCTCATCACGCGCAACCGGGTGTCCACCATGGAGATGCAAGTGAAGGGCTTCTAAATCGCTAAATAAGTCCCTTTGGCACACCACAACACGACGACCATGCGCTTCGGGTTGTAGGTGATCTCTACCAGTGACAACCAGAAAGGAATGATCCAAAGGCTGTCCTTGTAGATAAACCAACGCATGAAAGGCCCTATTGGTGCCACCCATCATTGCATTGAGAGCATCATGGTCCACTGGGTAGCACGCCTTAATTTCATTGCCACAAAGTTGCTGAATGCTGACACGAAGTTGGGGAGGAGCCAGCAACTGCCCAATGCGAAAACCAAGCCGTTTGGGTGGAGCATCCCTGCAATGAAAGATCATCTCATGGTCCTGGGTGCCAAGACGAACTTGCTCACGCACCACAGCAGCAAACCTCTCCAAATCAGGGAACCACAGGAAAGCTTGCGCAAAGATACGAAGTTTGGCACCAACCATCAACTTGATCAATGCACCCTCAGGGACCGGAACAAAATAAGCACCAATCAAAGCAGAGGCCACTGTGAATGTGCATTGCCGGAAACCTCTAGGGGCACAAAGATAAGACAAACCAAAGTGCGGCATCAGCAACGACTCATCCACAGCACGGTCCACATAGAGAGCCTTGGGGCTATCCATAAGCCGGTGGCCAGTGTCACACGTGACTGCTAATGCCGGTGACGACCCTGGCGGAATGTCATCGCAAAGGATCTCAATGAGCAGGATGATCACCCCTTCCGCACCAAGCTCCCGCATCGGTTGAGGACGGATAAAATGAATGACTACCTGCTCGAACCTGCCCACTTCATTCTGCCAAAGGTTCCAAATCAACTCTTTGATCCTGCCAGGTAGCAAATCTGGCGAAGAAAAATCCCTGCGACCCAAATGATGTCGTCTAAGGCCGTACGTGATGAAGGGGATAGAGCCTTCACGCCGATACGGATGAAGATCCGTCAAACGGATCACATCACTCCATCGATGAAACCCAACGCCTAGGTCGTCATCAGAGTCACGATCCTCAGGGACTTCCGGAACATAAGCCCTGGGATCAATAAGACGGGGATCGGGATTTCCTGCAGCAAGTCCACCTTCGTTACGATGCTCCTTCCTCAGGGGTCCATGTCCAGAAGAACCATTGAAAAAATCACCAAAGCGTCCACGACAGCCACCCCCAGGCTGAGCCGGACCATTAGAATCAATGATCTGCTGAACAGGCTGCCAGAAAAGGCACCATTCACTCCAAAACTCGAGGTATGGGTCCACGATCACCGCAATGCTCTCAGGGACCCCAGGACTTGCTTGTTGTGAAGCATGAATAGGTGGCTCAACGACATCCACCCACCATTCTTCAGGGAAAGCATCGGCTGGTGCAGCCGGATCAAACCCAAAGACATCCACAGCAATTTCAAAACTGACCGACTTGGACTTCAACCCTTGATAAGAACCAGGCTTAAGGCAAGATCGGGAAGCAACTATGGACGACTCACCCTCCGAATCTCCACACCAGCGGTCACGAGGACATGGGGGATCATCAGAAAGGAGCCGTGGACTGGAATCTTGATGCATGAGAGGGCCAAGCTGTGCAACCTCTTGGGCCCATGTCATACAAGAGTCTTCTTGGTAGTTACCCACGTCATCGCTTACCCCATCGACGCTAGGGCTACCACCATCAAACATTGGGCCACTGTCCAATAGCCCAAGGATAACTTGAGGATCACCAGCAAAGTCAGAGACGGTCATCATCACTTTTGGATGGGTGACGCTTTGCCCTTTTCGGTCTCCTTTGCCTTCAGGTGCAACTGGGCCACTTTGGTAGGAGATGCTGCCACTCTTCTTGTAAAGGGGTGCACCGCCGACTTGGTCAATGATTTGGCGTGAGTTGCTTCCTCCATCAACTCGTCGTCCTCCACGGTGATGGGGTGAGATCCATCCTGGTACTCGTCGAACTGAGCCTCGCCAAACATTGCATCCTCCTGCAACGCCTGCTGCATCATCATTGCAGTTTCTTCCTCTGTGCCTGGAGGGGGCACTGCTGGCACTTCTGCAAACAAGTGCTGAGAGGCAAGCTGGACTTCTTGCTTCGCTTGCTGAAGCTCTTGCGCCTTGACCAAGTACAACAATTCCCGACTGGAGTGGAACATCTTGCGATGTTCCTCGAACTTGTCGGCAACTTGTTTCGCAAACTTCTGCCACCCCTCGTCCATAGATTGGATCTTGACCATCAGCGACTTCATTTGCTTGTTCAATTTCCCAAGCCGGTTGAGGTGACCATGGGACAAGGTTCTTTCCCTTAGCTTGTCTTCGCATTGAACCAGTTTCTCTTCCAGTTCTACAGGAAGAGCTCCCGAAGCCGCCTTTAGCCCTTTGAGGTGTTGATGAAGATTGGCTACATCTTCTTCCCCAGCTTGTGTTGGAGCCGGTGCTGTTTTGGCCTCTGGTGGGACGGGCATTGCAGTATTCTCCTCCACCGTACTGCTTTTCCCCTCTCCAGGTGGGGCTCTTGCGTGTGGTGAATTGGTCACCCATGGCAGCTTCGAACTGAAGACATCCTCTTCTGCTGTAGCCGCCCGACCATTCCTTGCTGTATCCATACTCTGCTGCTCGATAGGTTTTTTGCTTTCGTTGGTCGACTTCGTAGGTCTCCGTGATCTTCGACTCTGTGATCGTGGGCCACTCGCTGCATCTGCTTGCTTCCAATGACGATTGCATGATTCGCAATGAGTTTGGGCGCAAGTGTGCTTGAGCTGGCAAAATCGGCAAGTCCACATCGACGATGTCTGAAGGTTGGCAATCCTTTGAGACATCACCGATAAAAATCTCTTGGGCAACCGCGAGCCGTGGTGCTGCTGCAGAACTCTGAATGCCTTGATCAGCTTCTGCTTTGGCCAGGTTTTCCAAAGATCCGATCGAAGCCCCACACGAGCCAATGACCGAAATTTCCTTAGTTTCCTGTGCCACCACTGCTCCGTTGTTGCCCAAGCCAGAAATCCAACAAAGAAGACCGAATGCGCAAAACCTAAAACTCGCACCGCACATGCGATGCTAGGGAACTGGCTCCCAAAAGTGTTGAGCCAAACGCCTGAAGTGTGAATATCACAAAATGAATTTCGTGAGATTTTTATGAATAAATTTGTGAAAGCCACAAGCCACGTTGTTTTGTTTTGTGTTTTGCATTGTGAAATTGCCGAGATTCGCTGCTGCATCATCAACGGTGGGACGGACATGCGTGAGCAACGAGCAGAACTCGAAGGGCCCGGGGTCTCGACGGTCTCGACGGTCTCGACCCAGAGATGTGTAAAGACAAATGATGTCATGTGAGATGTCTCCAACAGAGATGTGTTTCGAGTTATCTCATGTTATCTCATGTCTCAATTTTGTCACAATTTCTCTGAAAGGAAAATGGAAGGATTCAAAATTATGGTACTCCAGTGGTGATTGATTGATTGGGATCCTTGGATTCTTTGGGGTCTGTGCGCGGTTCAACTCTTTCAACTCTGCTTTGATTTTATGCTTCTGTGATAATCTCTAATGTGTATTTGGTATGCAACTCTGCAGCCTGGTACTTGTGATGTATAGCGCCTGATTCGCTGAAGTGTCTCGGAATTCCAAACAGTTTTCCCATGCACTTGCGCTCGTATCTTGAGCTCGGTTGATTCAAAAGTTTTTTCTGTTTAGCCAACTTTACCAATCATTTCGACATCACCACCTTAGAGATGGAATATAGGGGAGGGGGGGATGTGAGAAATTTCTAGGCATATTTCATTTAGGCACGTGAAATTCAAGGGGGGGATAGGTACTTGAGAAGATTTCCGTGGATGTGGGCTGGGTCGTCATGTGCCAGTCAAACCTGTTGTTTCCGCTACATTTGTCTCTGATTTTTTACAGAGGATGGGTGCGTGAGTCGAGATATGTGTACATAGATTTGTGATCGACATGTTACACAATGTCGCAATTTCAGATATATGCCACAATGCTGTGTCAGCATTTTTGAAACAAGACACATATGGTTTGATGCATGAAGATATGTTAGATGGAATACGTGAAAATACGCCACACTCAGAATAAGAAAGCTGCTGTGTTACTGTGTCAATTTCATTTTCCTGCCGATGTTTCTCACAAATATTCCTCAAAACGTTTCAATGAAATATTTGGGTGGGTGCACCCCCCTTTCTCACAAATATTTCCTGTATAGGAACCTCCCGTAGGGGGTGATATTTCGATGCATCTGTGCAGGGGCTGTGATGTCTTGGTTGCAACTCCTGGGCGCCTTACAGACATGTTTGAGTCACGTCCTTGATGTCACAGAGGAAGTTGCATGAATTGCATTGTCACGTTTGAAGTCTTGAAGTTGCCATGCATGACATGCTCGCCCAAACTTGAACCATGGAACAAGAGACAGGAAAATATCATGGCAACACATCCTTTTTCATGATATTTTCCCACTTGGTTTTCTGCCTATCTTGTTGGATTGTTCATGCTTGAAATGTTTCTGGAGTCTTTATAACTTCAGAAAAAGAGACAGGAAAATATCATGGCAACACATCCTTTGCCATGATATTTTCCCACTTGGTTTTCTGTCTATCTTGTTGGATTGTTCATCCTTGAAATGTTTCTCCCAACTTGAACTATCTGCAAGCACATAACTTAGTCACTTGACCACATGTGCAGCAGAAACTTCTTTGACTTAGGCCATGCGGCCATGCAGCTCTCCTTTGAGTGGCCATGACTGAATCGAAAGCACTTGCAATCGAATGGGACCATGTCCCCAGCTTAGCTCA
>OMLO01005131.1_pt1 | contig 10976 bp, 4 predicted proteins | sample 1674811 | NCBI WGS metagenome assembly OMLO01 (sample SAMN06265003, study PRJEB25207) | coral metagenome | isolation source: Coral host | place: Mexico:La Bocana,Puerto Morelos, Mexico | collected 2008-11-13 | reverse complement strand
TAAACAATGAAAAAGGATGACAAAAGAGCATGTTCCATCAACAAACAATATTGCACTCATCATTAACCAATTTCAAACAAGGCACCCCTAAACGAAAGAACAATAAAAGCCAATGCCCTTTATTAATGTTATTATCAAATTGCTGGCTGAGCCCAAAACTGGAATGATTAGACTGAATTGTTGTGTAAAAAAATGAATGTGAAAAGCTGTTCTCAGTACTCTGTTATGCAATTAACAAACCTCTAGCTTCTCCATAAAATGATTACCTTGCTAAGTTACAGCTTTCACTTTTGGAGTTTAAACTTCAAGTTTATCAAAATAATGCTGTCTACTTTGGAAGAAACAACAGTGTGTTACTATTTTAAAATGTGAAATATTTTTGTGTCAAGTACATTCCTGTGGTGATGTTTATTTTTCTTGGCATTTTGAATTGGGTGTAAAATAGTTAAGATTAACCTTGGCACACTTATTTAAATCATCTGCTATCCACCTTTTGATCTTGCAATTTGTATTTACAAGTACAGTAATTCATGCTTGACAAAGAGGACAGAGGAGGTAGCTACATGCAACGTGTGTGAAAATACAAAATTGAAAATGTCATAGTTTGGAATTGGCTTGCTAGGTACATTGTAAATTGACACTGTACCTACAAGTTGTAATTTACCACATGAAAGTGTCATCTATCGCTGTACTAACAGTAATTTACAGTCAAGAACAACTAATGAAAAAATCAAACTGTTCATATCTTTGCAGTAAATGCATGTAAACATTATAAAAAACAATGAAAGAACTTTCCAAGCCCTAGCTCAAGACAGACATTTCCTGTTAGTAGTATCTTGGCTACATTCTGGTCCAAGTCTTACAACATCTGTCACTACATAAACTTCAGCTGTAGATGCATCCTACATTGTAGTTCTGCTAAAATTGCATGACAATTCAGCAGTTTAATTCAAGCCAGATGTACCCATTTCTACTCCAATTGAATTATAATTCAGCCATTTCTATTCAAATTGTATTATAATTCAGCTGTTTAAAAAAGCATCTAATGACAAATTAAAAGATTTGAACTTGCTTGTAGCCTTCTGTGGAAAAAATGGATTTTAATTTGTTGGGCAGATATTTTTCAAAAATACCCTGCTAGCACAGTGAACTGGAAGAAGATTACGAATATATAAATATTGCAATGTGGTGGACCTCCATACATGCACAGGTTCAAATTATAGTAACGAGAAGTAACACAGTGTCCGACAACATTAAAATTTTAAGTTTCAAATCCAAAATAATTATTAAAACAATGTACATAATCTTGGAATTATTATTAATACAAAAACCTTTATTTTGATCCAATTAGTCTCGCTAGAAATAAAGAATGATTCTGCTTAAGTCTAATTAAAATATTCAATCACAACATAACACAATGTCTAAAATGAAAACATGAGGAAATTTTGAGGGCATAGACTCATTTAAATGCTACATTCAGTGCTACCCTTGTTAAATACAACATAAACAACTTAGCAATGCACATAGTTGCATGCTTTTTTAGCTTAATCACTAGCCCTTAAATTTAAGGCCTACCCTTTGAAGCCTGAGAAGATAAACTCTAACATAGGGTGAACTATATGTTTTGCAGACATCCAAACTAACTCTGTCTACTGTGTTACACATGTTGGTCATCAAAGGTCTTCTCAAGTCTTGTCCAAAGTCTACATAATTAGAACTCATTCTGTTCATGTATTACAAAAGTAAGACCAGCCTGATCAACATACATGTGTAAACATAGCCAGTAGTGAAGCTGAAGGCAACAGGGCAAAGTCTTCTAGACATGCCCTGATCTGTCCCAGGAAACAATCACAGATAAAAGCTATTGACTAATCCATCTGCTGTCACAATATGACTATCACTTAAAACCATACTACTGAGCAAAAAAAAGCAATGTCCGACTTCTTCTTATTAGTAATTTTACATTAAGCAAAGGATGTTATAAATCAACAATGCTCATTCATTCCCAGCAATTATTTGGTCTAGATAATAACAACTTTTACATTGATATCATTTTACAATCTTAACTGCATCTTGGCAGACATTTCATGGTATTTTTCACTACTTGTCTGCACTTCAGTGAAGAGTGAGTCGATCACAACTACGGTATTTCTAATCCTGTTTGAACTTCAGATGTTTCTTGGTTTTTCAGTAACCACTGCAAACACATTTTTTGTTTTGTATTGTCTAAAATGCTAAGATTGATCTACATTGGCATTCTTCTCTTTAGTGCAGATATATAGTCATTCTATTGCAATTCGTTCAAGTCAAGTTTGTAAATCCAATTTTACATCACAGAAGGCAGAAAATATTGAGAAGGCTACAAACATACTGTGGCAGTGTTATTTAAATGTGTAAGCACAAAATCAGACAAATGTCTATTTTGAAAAACAACATTATGTCAAGTAGCTTATTTGCATGCATGTTATTGTAAGATTTGAATGTTCAGTTTTGTGACTTTCTTTTTATAAAAAAAAAGATTATGATTACATAATATTCATTGATCGCTTAACCTCCTGGAATGCTAAGGTTAATTCTTTGGTCGAAGATATTTTACATTCATCATATGAAGTTCCGATCAACAAGAGCCTCTACTTTTGTGGCAAGGTATATTTTAGAAATAATTCAGCCACCGTCATTCACTGTCATGAATAATTTCAATCTGTGTACATGGCAACAATGCAGCTAGGTACATGGTCATAGGAACAGAACAGATTCTGAAGAGTGTATAAAGAATTTTCAGGATTAGAAATAAATGCTATTAAATATTCAAAACCCTTGGTACCTTGATCTTATGCATTTTTTAACTTGAATCAAGTCTGGCAATGCTGTTAACCTCCACGCTGTCACTATGACTTAAAATGAAAGCTTCCTCCTTTGTCAGAACCAGTTATTCAGGCACCAGACCCATTCATATGCCACTTAACCACTCATAACATTAGCACCAAAGTACCATGAATAAAATGGAATATTTTTGTCAATACAATGAGCCTTGCTAGCCAATAGATTTTGTAAAGATTCTGCTAAATAGACCCTTTCATCAATCAACGTTTGGGAGCAAAATCAATTCAATGTAAGTCAATTTGCATTGAGTTAATGCAACAGAACAAAAGATGTTTCTAACTTTTTTGAAAAATCAAACAATATAGGGAGTTAAGAATGAAAAAAATAACTCTATTCAGCTGTTGTCCTTAATTAAAAATTTCATTTCACATAGACTGTTGGAACATGCTAAGACTTTATAAAATTAATAAGTAATGTACATTTTCTATTTAGGGAGCCTTTGAAAGCATGTGTTTTAAGAGAAAGAATATCAGTTACATGTAGGGTAAAACTGAATACCAAGTGACAACCTTTAACTAACACTTTTTTAAAAACAACTATTAATAAAAATAACTAGCATGCAAATGTTGTATCACAAAAAAACATATATATTGACAAAATTGGTAAGAAAGGTGTCGCAACTTATTCGTTTTTTTAATTTACCCTTGGGTTAAATTTCCCAATTATATCATTGACCAGAAATAATACATGCAAAGCAGAATTATCCCCCCCAAAAAACAAAATGAGCCTGAATTTGGTTGCCCAAGCATATTCAGTTGCTATATAATGATGTATATCCAGACTGCTTGATTTGCATTTAAAATGTTTACATGGAATATCTTTAGGGTGTAAAAGAAAACACATATTTTGTGCCCGTAAAAATAATTCAAAAGTGCCAATAGGAGATGTGACACAGCCTGCCTTAAAGGTTATAGTTCCATGTAGCCAAAAAAATTAAAATAAAATGCATATAAATCATGTATAAGGTAAACAAAAATTATTCTCCCACTCAATTTTCTGTCTCAGTTCTTTGTATTGCTGGGTTCACAATGTCACATCCTATAGCAACTAACTGCATTACAATTCTTGCAATGATTGCTGTGAGAAATTTATCACCTTTTTTATTTTCCTTATTTCTATGTGTTTGGTAAATCTACTAGATGTAATTACCAGGTCTTGGGTTGTCAAAAAAAGCTGTCAAAGTCGGTTTATGCTAACCCAGGAGTAAACGTTAACTGGGTGCTTAATTTCTTGTGTGTTAAAAAACGTTTTTCACAACTTCTATTTTGTGTAGTTTGGGATTATTCAAACCCAAAACAAGGGCCAAACAATTGTAAACAGAAAACGTTTCCACAAAGTTACAAAACTGAAATCAAAATTATTACTAGTTGTGGGTTAGCTTAATCAGGGTTTGAACCACCCAGCCCAGGAAATAAATGAGATACATGATTAAGATGCTTGTCAGGTAAAGTACATGTATACAATGTATGTAAAGCTCCAATTTTGGAGCCTGCAACATTCAGTGATTCATCACAGTTAATCCTTCTGCAATGTGCCAAAGAAGTATATGTACTCAAATAGACCCAAACAGCGGGACAAATCTAGTAAGTAGTTTAATGAAACTGTGCGGGAGATCCAATTGGTACATTACAAATAGTCTATTAAATACCACTACTGATGAAGTTCCCATACACGTCTCTTGCTGAATACCAAAATTATCTGTGTGCCTGTGAAGCTGAACTAACCTCAGCGGCAGTCAATACCTTAGACAGAATGCGATGTTGGTGATAAATTCCCTCATACCCTTGGGTCCTAGGGAGTCCCAGGTTGTCCCAAGTTATATGCAGGTGGCCATTTCTGGGGTATCCAAACCCAGCAATCTGTTTGCCTTACTGTGCCTTTCAACAATAACATGCGAACCCTACTCAATCAACAATTTTGTGTTTTGAATGCTGCTGTCAAACATCTTTGCAGACCTTTCAACCTTTTGAAGGAAAACTTCTGTTTCCTTCAACCAGTTGAGAAGATCGTGCCTATAGGTTTGTTTCGTAGATTTTAATCCATTTTGTTTGCTTCTTTTCCAAGGTTTGTTGGTTGTTGTACAGTTGTTATTATGACTGAGAGCAACCAAAATTTTGCAATAGTGAGTTAGGTTTTGAACCTCAGAGTTCAGATACCCGGGGATATTATTGAAACCAAAAGCTACTGATTCCTTTACCTTTAAGTCACAATTTTTTTGTAAACTCGAAAGTATGAGTAAAATTCACTTGTACTCAGTTAGTTACAAGGTTATTTTTACACCAAGAAATGATGACAGTTACTTGATCAATCATTGAAAGATCAGATTTAATCAATAGCAAGTTTAACGTAGAACTTGAGTCTACATAGGGCCTGAACTTCAGCTATCTCTGACAAATCATGACAAATCACTTTAATCTCAGTTGAACCAAACATTAAATTAAATAGGAATAAGTGGTAACAGTATGTGGCTGCTAAGCCTGATGAGAAACTGAATAAGCAACATGTAGTCATTATTTAAATCCGGAAAACTTACATGTATGCATTTACGCATGCTTCTTTCAAGTTATATTGCTTTTTAAGTTCCTTGCACAATATATCTTTGACAATAAGGTGTCATTTACAACTAAATTTGTATATCATTTTTGCAAATTAGACACGCAACTTAAAACACAACTTTCCGAACTAACGATAGGTATAATCAGAAAAGACCTCAATTATTTTCTTGCTGGGGAATTTTAACTCATCAATATTTAATACCTGAAAGGTCAAGTTATATTCTGTCACAAGTGATAGCTCTAGGCTAAAAAATATGACAGAATATTATTTATGTTCACAGCCTTGAGAAAAAGACTGTTTCAGAGTATGAGAACACATCGATATATCTTATAACATATAGCTGTCGTATTTTATTCCACATCAGTCAAACAAATGTAAAGTTTCTGAAAGATTTCTTCTGGCAATGGCATAACCCAACATTAATTGCACCTAATTGTGCTGCGGGACACAATTGTTGCGAGCAAATATTCGCGATTAGCCCTAAAGATAGCGGTAATATGACGAAATTTTCTTTGTTTCGGTTCAGTTCCCACTGCGATAACCACACTTTCGGGTGATTATCCACAAAGCGTTAAAATTCAATGTTTCAATCACCTACTTATTAAATCTAGAAATTGATGTAGGCCCGTGGTGAACCATTGTCATTTTGATGGTTTCCCAAAAAAAAGATAACCTGGCGCAGATTAATGAAAGGGTCAGTTCCTCTCAGACATTTGTTTATTAGTTTACGCGCAACTTCATGTATACACGCCTGGAAAAGCGCTCTATAAGTAGTTCAGATAGAGATGGTTCCCAAACACAAATTATAAGCTATAGTTAAAATAGGAAAGAGCTTATGTTTAATTGTTCACTAATTTAACATGAATGTTTTTAATTTTGCGCATTCGTTCGAGCTAAGAATAATCCATTGGGTACAAAAATGTTCCACCTGACTCGACCTTCGGAACAAATTTGAAGCTGCTACAATCAATCGATAAACAAACTATACTTTCCAACGTTGGTACCGAAGGTAGTTACAAATATTTACAGCCGAATCGAAAACACACGAACGACTTAATTGGGCATTCCACAAACCATCATTAGTTCCGAGATGGCATAATTTCCATTTAAAAGAAAGCAAATCACTCTCGTAGTTTGCTAATTGTTTGCATTTACAATGTCAAAAAAAATCCACAGCTGGTGAAAATTTCGCCCACAATGAATCTTACTAGTTACTTGAGCGCAAAAAAACGCAAAAACCGGCGAACAAGTAAATACAGCTATGTAACTTATATCTGTTTCAAAACACGAATATAAAATGTATTTGTACCAACACTCTAATTCTTCGATTTTCTGACATTCGTTTGTACATAAAACATAACAACTCAAACATCAGATGGTATGTAGTTACACAGATCTTTGATTGAGAGCCACGGTCCCAAGGAAAGCTTGGCATTTCGGCAGTTTCCATGTGGATTCCGGAAATATGATGACCGAAGCTTGCGCGCACCCGTGCGATAAATATTCACCCACAAAATCAAAGCACAAAAAAACCCCGAAAAACCGTCAAAACCCTCTGTGTAAACTACAGATGATAATATATAAACACTTAAGATTTAACTTACCGTATTCGCTAACTCCAAGAAGTTACTCGAACGAGATTGTCCTTTTGAATTCGCCACAGACATGATCTGTTGAAGAGTTGGGTCGCCGTTCAAATCATGTGCCCCGCTATCAATTTCCCAACTTTCTTTTCCACTCGTCTTGTCGTTCAGCTTCTTGGCGCTCATTTCGTCGCTTGAATTATTTGCTGTCACCTTTGATTTCTCATTTCCTTTTACAACTTGCTGTCTAAGTTGCTCTAATGAAACAAGTCCATCGTTTTCAGAACCTAGTTGGGCGATAATGTCTCTCACTCCGTTGTCCTCAAGTCCCAGTTGCTTACATGTTAGGGACAGATCAGGGCTGCGAACAATTCACAACAGACACAACATCAAGGTAAATAAACCCCCGGTAAGCCAGTGAAAGGGTCTTAGTGAGAGCGGTAAAGTGATTAAACAAAATCTACTGTGACAAGCATAAAGGACAATGTTTTGCTGTTTTGTGCGTTTCGATTATGTCACGTAAACCTCAAATGCAATGACCCGAGACCCGACCGCACAAACACGGGTTAGATGCGTGATTAACTTACAATTCTACAAGAATCTGAAGACTTTAAATCCTCCAGACATAACGACATACCTCTCAAGAAAGCCGGTGAACCGTCCATCACTTGTGTTCAGAATTTTACGAATACTCTCCTCCAAACTTTCACTCGACGCCCGTCTAGAACTAGCCGACGATATCGACAAACCATTCTCATTGTCGCTCATACTACGGAGGCGACTTTTCCGGTTTGTCTTAACTTAAAACTCTTCTTTGAATCTCTTGTAAACTCTAAAGAAAATTGTGCCACTTCAAACAAGACTAATTATACAGAAACACGGGAAATAAGAGCGAGAGATAACAAATAAATTTCTGCTAGTGTAAAATAATGTTCTGAATAAGCGGGATATCGGAAGCTGATTGGTTACCAAGCTTGCGACAGGTTCGGGTTTCCTTGCTTTCCGGGGTGGGCACAGGCAATGGCAAGGTGTATATCCGTTGTGTGCGAGGAAAATCATCCTTTTACGATATGAAACTTCGATAACGTCATTCATGTAGTACTTCTGATAATTTCATTCCTCTTCTTGGAGTTTATAGGAAAAAAAGCTGTCTTTATTGTTATTCTATAACAAAGCTTCATCAAAGAGCAAATGATCTTCTCACCCTACCCTACACGACAATGTCTTAATTGCTATAGCTTACGTACAGGAAGCCAGGATATTTCCTTTGAATTTCAATTACATTGTCTAAATGGAATCAGGTGGTTTCTTCAGATAAGTTTCCTTTTTCATTGAAATTGCAGCAATTCAAATATACTTCCCGTAATTCATGAAAAATAAACAAGCTTTGAGACATGGACCAAAAAAAAATTCGTTTATTTACATTTTTGAAAATGGTCGGGTAACGGGAACCGCAAACAGATTGTTCGAATTTTTCCAAGGACTTAACACATTAAGAGAATTAAAGATTTCATGTTTTATTATTTCTTCTCTTTAACATGGAGAAATGAGAAAACCTAAACAATTTAAAAGTTCAAGGTATAATTTCAGTTTTCAAAGGAAACAGTACCGAAAATGGTGATTGGAAGATTAACTTTGTTGTTTGCCATCAACAGGTCATCATCGATCTTCTGTGTAAACGCTCTTGAAAGTAACCAGTTTATAATAAATTTGATTTAATTAATTAGCTTAATGACAGTTTTTTGCCCTCAAAAATAGAGGTGATTAAAAAAAACTCGGTATTGAAACAACCCCATATATCGCTAGGACCGTTTAGCTCAGCTTAAGCAATGCTTTCGGTCTTATTTTGTTTATTTGTTTTTTTTATTGGGCCTTTCCGTTTGGGTGTAAACTATTTTTAGCTTGTCTGGCTCTGACAAGTACGAGGAAGGGTTCTTTCATCGATCTTTGAGGGTGCTTCATTAGAGAGAAACAGGAAAGGTGTCTAGTTTGTAATGTCAGAGCTGCGAAAGTTCATTGAAAGTAATCAGAAAGTTCTTTTTATTTTAGACAGAAGAGCTTTTATTACATACACGTTTAAAAACTGCGACTTTGATTGCCGGACACGTCCGAGGAAAAGATAAACGAGACTGGAAGTATCTAGAAGATCTGAGAGAAGACGAATAACTATCACGGAGTTTTTAAAAATAGAATATCTAAGTCAAATTTAAGCATAATCTCGGCTAAGAAGCTAAGCGCGTTTTCATTGGTGAAAAGTGATTTCATAGCTATTGTCTTGGAAAACACAGTTAGAAATATACGCTGCATTTCAATGGTTTATCGCCGCAATAAAAACTATTGGGTTACACTCACGTAGCCGCTTCTTTAAGGAACGGCCAGAAATTCTTGTTCATACCAAAAACATCCATCTGACTTAGCCTAGAGCAGATTGGCGATGACTGCGGTCTGTCGGCCACGATGATCGGTGCATAAATACTTGGACTGATTTCAGTTTGGTTAGCTAGCATTCATATCGCAAATTGAATAGGGCAAATGTCCAGAGGCGGATCCAGGGAGGGGTTGAGGGGGCTGTAACACTCCCCTCCCTTTAGACCAGTATATTTTTTGTATTATTTGGTTGACTCGTCATTAAAGTAATAGAATAAAATTGTTTTATACATAGCTGTTTCATTGTCAAGTAGGAAAAGATAAATATACATTTCGCCACTGAAAAACAGAAAAAAATACCGTACGGTTGGATTGAACCCTTATATTTCCAATATTTCGTCAGGCTCGTTGTTTTCTGGTTGAGAAATAACTTAAAGGCAAACCATAAATTTTATTTTATGTCTTAACGAACGCGTTTCAAATGTCAGGAATGCTAGAAATTGTCAGGTTTTCAGACGGTGAAAATCGGAAACAATTTCCGGGTAGACATGACCCCAGTCCCCCTACAACTTCGCGCGTGTGGCGCTCACTATCCACGCTGATAGCATCAAAAGCTCCTTTTCTGGAATTCCTGGATCCACCACTGATATCCCAAGTGTTTTGGTATGTGTTCACCATCTTTCATCTTTCATGTATGGACATCAATTATATGTGTCAAGAACATTGTAGCATGGATTGTGAGCTAACAAATAATTATCTATTACTGAAAAACTATTAAGAGTCTTCAAAAATACCGTAGCATGTGGCTCAACACCTTTCTTTCAATCAAGGCAGTTGCTCCTATTTCATGTTGTAAGGAATTCTTGTTTTTACATTAGCATTCTCTCACTGGCCTGATTTGCTGATTTGTAGCCGTTCGTTTCGCCAAGTGTCAGTTCGCCAACGTCTAATTAGGTCAGTTCACCACTCGCCAACGTCATAAATGCTTCTTTGCAAAAGGTCTGAAATGTGCCATTACCAGGGGAATAAAATGTCACCTTCGACGTACGACGAATAGTCATATGCTGGGGTTCGGGCCGTTTATGACCTTCGTTTAGTGGGTAAATGTTTTTGGGGTGTGCCATGCACCCTGTAAGACAGAGATTCCCTCCTCATGTTCCTGAGCGGTGAGAATCTCAATCTCGTTCGTGGAGTCTAGGTTCCTTACTGCGCTTGACAAAACATTTTCCGACCGCTGGTCAAGAGGAATGAAGAGTTACAGTGCGCTAAAAACGTTTCGTTCTATCGGGGTTCTTTTAATTTCCAAATATATTTTACTATTACTGTGACCCTCTTGTCTCCCATGCACCGAGCAGAAAGAAAGGAATCTCTCTCTTATGAGGTACTTGAAGCGCTATGCTTATGAAAAATTTACCATGTCAGCGAAAAGAATAGGTATTGTTACTTAGCAACGCCTCTGCATATCTGGACCACTGACTCAGTTTTCACGCCTAACGTAGCTTATGGGCAAAGCGAAACGCGGTCAAACACAAAGTCAGCGCCACCGTATTTTAATCCAACTTTGAGTAAGAATGTGATGCGTGATTT
>OMLO01005130.1_pt1 | contig 10976 bp, 4 predicted proteins | sample 1674811 | NCBI WGS metagenome assembly OMLO01 (sample SAMN06265003, study PRJEB25207) | coral metagenome | isolation source: Coral host | place: Mexico:La Bocana,Puerto Morelos, Mexico | collected 2008-11-13 | reverse complement strand
TTGGCTGCGGGCTTACATGAAAAAATAATATAACAGGGGGTAGGGGGTCACAGAGTCTACGTGGGAATTCGTCACCCGAACTTTCTATGGACTAGAGAATTTTATTAATGCCTTCTACCTTTTTCCAGTTGAATACTTACTGCAGAATGATTACAATAGCAATAAAAGAACAATGACTCATTTTAAAGTTTCCTTCTCTTCTCAAATCTGTTTAATTTGTCTACTGTTGTTTAATTATGTTTTACTAGTTACTCTATAACATGTTCTATACTTTTGGAAAACGTAACACCTTCTTTTTCACCACCTATTTTCTGGACCATGAGAATGCCAACGGTCAAAAAAGCCCAGACGTATTCAGGCCACAGGAAAGTGAATGTCTTTTAAGCTGGATCTGCAGCCTGAAGTTAGCAAGTAGAAGATACCTATCGTGCGGTATAATTGTTTCCAATCATTAAGTTTTAAAAGTTTGTTAATTCGGAGTCACTGATTCAAGTCATTTTGTGGAGTCAATTCGTATCTAGCATTCTCAACGCAACGCTGTATGTTAATAAGGCAAAATTTTAACACTAATGTCAGCAAAGATTCTGGTATTTACACTGGCTACGTAAGTAAAATATCTCATGAGCGCCCTTTTCTCAATCTACCCACTCACGTAAAGGCTCTTGTATATGTATGAAAATTGGTATAACTTTCTAGCCTTTTGAATGGCGGTTTTCTTAGGATCTGGTGCCCAGTGTTTTGAATATCATTCTGTATTCATGCAAAACAATAGTATTTGTCATATCACACTGCGTTTACTGAAACCGGGGCCACTCAGACAATGACAACCAATCAGTTGGCAGAACTGAAACAATAGATTCCAACATTTTCAAATCCAGCCAATCAAATGTCCGGTACAAAACAACGAAATCTCAACTTGTCCGTTGTGATGCTTCCGCAATTACGGTGTCTCTTATCAATAAATTGTCGTGGTTTGCATTGTCTGGGCGGCCCTACTTTCGGTAAAAGCAGTTCAGAACTCCTCTTTCTGAAATTAGAAAATCCATTCCTTATACTTACGCATATCTTTAAAAAGGACAATGTTCAGTGTTCAGTTCAAGCTTTCAAGAAAGCTAGTATGTCAGAACAAATAATGTGTTTGAACTTTCCAGGAGGCGGTTTTACGACGTTATTAGGGACCTTAAGCAATGACGACGCGACGCCAAGGACAACGCCTAGAAAAAAAATGAATTGATATTTTACCGAGTAATTTTGCAGATGCCTAGATCTGTTCAGTGCCGCTATGGTCCCAGAACTTGCCCAAGCTTAATGTGCGATGCCAGCGTTTAATTCTAAATAAAAATACGAAAAATAAACCGCCGTCGTTCACGTTCTCCAAAATACCCAAAACTTTGTCATTTCACGTTGTTGGTTTGCGGAAGACGGCTAAGAAATGTACAAAGAATTAAAACGCACGTGCACAGCTATTGATCTGCTCATCAAACCTTTTGTTTTGTAGCGTTCTCGTTGCCGTCGCCGTCGTGGTTTGCTTAAGATCCCTATTGTCTCTTGAGACGCAGTCAAACGTCGATCTCATATAATTCAAGCCTGGTCTAATGAAAATGAACAAGTTTACTGTTTTTGGTGACAAAAACTTACATTCGTTTCGACTCAAGCGAGTCTAAACAATGTTCCACGATACTATCGCCTAAAACATTAAAAGAAATGGCATTATCTTTGGCAAAGACAGCTCAATTACAAAAAAACAAGGACATGTGTCTGTTGATATGTGCATCGTTTTAACATCGGAAGCCGAATCGTTAACGCGGTCAAATTTCTTTTCACGAAGACACTCTTCATGCATTTTCTACTAGTAACAATATTGTATAAGGAGTTCGTTTTCTTCCTATTTTTTGGTGAATTGGCCTTGTTTGGAATTAAGATTTATGTAACGATTCATTATGCAAAAGCTATCGTTTGTTCATTTATAAAGATTGCGGGCGTGTGTCTATTTTGTCTCCTCAAATCAATTTGATAATCTTTTAGAAATTTCCATAAACATTAAAATTTTTTCTAGAATTCTTATCATGTTGGGTGACATTGTCGTATTCAAAACAATGAAGCAATTATCTCCTAGTCTTAGCTTCTATCTCCTTTTTCCTGTAGCTGTAGATGAAGCGTCGCATTACAAATATAACGAGCACGTTTAAGTAGGTTAAAAGTTAAACTAAATTGTTTTCATAAGTTAAAGTAAAAACAGATAAAAACGATTTAAAGGAGAAGTAAAGCTAAGCGATCTATCACAGATTTATATCCTGGCCAATATATATCGTCAGCAATTCATATTTAATGGACTTTGCCACAATCCTAAAAGCCAAATGGAATATCGACAGGTAGAAGAGGATATTTTTATTCGAAACTAACCGCATATATAAAACAATATAGGATGTACAATTATTTAACATGCAGTGTCCATATTACTGTGCGTCTGTTCAGTAATAGATCAGAGATGACGTTTAGAAAATTGTAGAAAGAACAGAAAAAAAGGCACACGAGGTGATAGCAGAGTGTGTCACTGATGCTCTTCTGTGATCTATTACTGAACGGACGTTCGGCAACATGGTGTCATTGAATCTATCTGTTTTATAAAATAAAGAAACCAAACGAAACGTCATAACGTCATCTATGCGTCTGTTCTCCGATTGATCATAAGAAAGAACCAATCAAAATGCGAGAATAATTCGACTTTTATACAAATGCTACGGCACAAAATGCTGTCAGTATTATTTGAGTTCCTCGCGGCTACCATAACACTGCATGTCAGCGTCTTGTAGAAGGTAGGTGTCCTATGATCACTTTTACTTGATATCAACTAGTGGAGGTAAAAGTCCAACCGGGGTTCCTACGGATCAGGCTACTTAATTTCAAATTTTACTAGCCCACTCTAATGAGGTATATTGAACACTTAGTATTAAGAGCCGTGTTGCGAACACATCTTATGTCGGCCAGGGCACAACATCACTGAACGGAAGAAAATTAACACTGCGTTACCATTCCTAATCAAAGGCTTTTTCATCTTTCTCGAGTGACAGTTTTTCGCATGCAACTTTTCACTTTTCTTCTAAACTTCTTCATATCAATGCTACTGGGCACCAGCTGAAGAGGAGGTACAAAAATTAGCATGCAAGCGAAGTTTGAGGTTTATCTTGCAGACTTCTTGGGTAACCATGTGAAGAAACCCATGAATCCCAGACCTGCTAATGAACATGAGAGCTTCCTATCCATAGGATTTTGCTTTCATTTTCTCTTTAATTGAGCATGCAATCGAAGAAATACTTAAAACACTGCTATTTTTGGTCTCCATTAGAGGTTAATTCAAATTTCCGACGAGCAACCCCGACCTTTCATACTTTGTGAGGAAGACCCTTTTTGTCGGTCGTTTGCCACAAAAAATTGAAAACTGAAAATTGCGGGATTCCCTGGATCAGAGGCACACATGCTCAGTCCGGCGTTGGATGTGGGCATGGGCTCCTGATGTGGGATGTTTCTCCATTTTATCTGTTTATGATTTGTTGGCCCGTCGTCATACCACACTGAGCGCAAAAGCACTCTGGCGGGACTGCAGTCGCCTGGCCTGGGGCGACTGGCCGTTTCCTCAGCTTAGGGTAACTGGAAAAAGCCATACAATAAAGATAAAAAAACAAAGTGACTCAATTCAGAATGCGTGAATCCATCGCGATTTGATGGAGTGCAGTGTACCTCATGCCGGTGTCCTTTCAGTTCTTGTGCCTCGAGCTGAGTGTGCCTTATAAAAGCTATTTAATTTGAAAATAATGCAAATGAGTGAAAACTTTTTTTAAAATCTAATATCGTTATTCATTTCCTATTTTATTCTATTAATGTGTGATGAACAGCATGAAATAATTTTTAATATTCGTCAAGATTTTCATATGTGTACATTAGCCGACAGACCGTTTTTTAAAAAAAACAATAACCATATGTTTTAATCTTTGGCGGACAAATGCAGTAGCACTTTCTTTAACTAACTTAACTGTATTTCTTTTGTGTACATATGGCATTTTCCATGTCTTGCGGATTAATTGAAGTTCCTGAAAATGTATTGGCTCAAAAAAGGAGAGAGAAAGTAGTGTGTTTGAATCCTTTATTACAGGAGTTGTCCGCTGTTGTCAGAGTTCTATTTAGCACTAATGTTGTCATAATGATTACAAATACAATAAGAAATCAGTAACAAATAACTCGCATAACTTGACAAAACTCTTAAACCATACATTTACGAGTTGCGGACCTATTTTTAATAATGAATAATCAAGGTATTCGGTTCAGTTGTCTCGGATAACAACTGTTTTCATTGTTTTCGGTATTTTTTGATGTTGTATAAAATACTACTCAGCGCCGGATAAACATGCATTACAACCCCCAAGTACCCAGCTACTTCTGAGGACAAGGCAATGCTCAAAACATCAGCCTGGCTACGGCGATTAATTAAGCTTTATCAATTTCTAGTTAATAAATAGTCAAGGACTTCAATTTGTAACGAATTCTTGGGAAAATAATGCCTTGGGTCATTCGTAGGAAAACAGAGTTATTGATCTTGAGCTCCCCCGTAGGTAACATTCTCAAAACACTTCTTGTAAACGTCCGGTATTACATGTGAATGGCATGTGACACGAATATCGCAAAACGGCACTCTTTGTATAATTTATGAGCTTTGGTTTTTTTTTATTAAGTCTGTGCAGACATCGCTTGGACGTTTTAATCTTAGCTTTTTTTTAGAAAAAAAACTGGACCAGCCTTAGCAATCACCAGGGAATCTGTTTTGCAAAGTAAGTGAAACAGGATATGTTTTCATCGTTCAAGTGTAGAGGTTATGTTGATGTGATATCAAGGAAGCAATATTTCATTCAAATAAGTGAGCATATCAACCTATATAATATCCATACTTCGGATCGGTCTATAATATTTTGACTCGAATTTCAGGTGTAACGTCCATGCTTCATTGCCATGCTGTATAACATATTCTTTTCGTTATACCATTTGGGGTATATACCTTTTTTTGTTACAACACTGCAGTGCATCTACAAGTTCTGTATAATTTACCGTTTTGTCAAATGTCAGTGCAATCCGTGAAAAATAAAGTTTTCAAAAACTTAAGTTCGAATAATATTAGAACATAATTTTTTGCATGGAGTCAAAAAATAGCCAGGGAAAATAATAGAACAATAATTAATATGTATAAATTTGGTCTAGAAATTTAATTAACAATGCAATTTCCTACATTATTCACTAAAACGAAAGCAATTGTTTAAAATATGTTAAAAACACCAAATGAGACCAGTGTTTCTCTGTAGTATGTGAATCCACATGAAAAATAACCAATTTAAGGACAAAGATGAGCAGCCCAGGTTTTGTTGATCAAAATCCATTTAAAATGATCAAATGGATTATCTGATGTCATTAAAGTCATTTTCACGAAGTTCATCAGTGCTATTATGATTAAAATAAGGATAGTGAATAATACATATGCAAATAATATGAATCACACGAAATTCATTGCTTCTCCAAAAGTTCAGGTTCATTTCGCAAAATACATTAAAGAAAAGAATACAACATGTGGAATTGAAACTGCTGTTGAAAAACGCACTCATGCGATCAATGATCAAGGAAAGGTTCAAGTGCTATATTTACACTAGAACTTGTAAAAAAATAAATAATAAGAAATATAACTGTTTCAGGATCCAAACTGAATGGCATAATGGCGTTATAAATTCAGCTCGCCCAGTTTGTTGATTTCTCAAAAGCATTACAACGCCTCTAGCTTATAATTATATAAAGATTGCTTCAATTAATTTTTCTTTGATGGCCGAAGCCTTGCAATTGACAAAGGTATAAAATCGTGCAAGGGATATGTACAAGTAAACCTCGTGCTGGTGCCTGTTTATACCAGAATGACAACATGGTGTCATAGCGCGCTCAGATAACTAAGTTACTGATTAAAACAATTTTAGCCCGCGGGGGTTCTGGTACAAGAAAAAGGTTGCTCTGGAGAAACATGACTTTATTGGTTAGTTTCTTAAACAGAGATTTTCACTAATTCAACGCTGGGTTCATACCCGAAAATATCCACTGGTTGATCTCCAAGCAAATCTGTTCAATTGCGGCAACTACAGTCCTCTACAGAATTCACAAAGGAATTTAAAAGGCAAGTAAAAATCTGCCTGCGAAAATCTGTGTTTCGTGTTTGAAGAATTCACTGAAAATTTTCTTATGTATGTATGTATGTATGCTCGCTTGAATGCCGTCAGGTTTTGGGGGGCTTATATAGTACAAGACAGTTGTTCAAAGAAAAATCAACACAATTTAACAGATTAATTGGGCCGATATTGCTTTTCGTTAGTGATTTATAATTATAACTCTGCGTTTTCTTTTTAGTGATACAGTAAACATTTTTACCCTTTACAGATAAAGGTTTTTAATTTGGTCAGCTCTGAACAAACTGATATATTTCATTCACCCTAATTTAATCGTCTGTCACTGAAGACTTGATTTTGCCGGATGTCACCAAGGTTTTGATTGTTTTCGGTTTCTATCATCTAAGCACAGTTTGCGCCGGCATGAAGATTAATTTGGTTGAAAATCAGAAGTTTTCCGTCCCGGCTTGTCTTGAAGTGCCGTGTCGGTCATCTCGAAAGCTGTCTAATATCATACGGTAGCATTCTTGTTTATTTTTCGACGGTTTATCGAACACCGCCAAAACAATATCCTTGGAACAATTTACGAGCTGCAGTGACGTAGTTAAGTTTGAAGGAGCTTAAAAGGCTACGATTATTAGCTTTTCAATTCAGTCGGGTCAACGCTGGGAAGCAAGGGAATCACATTTGTAAAGTAAGTAGAATAGTGTGAGTTCTCGTCGATGAAGTAGAGGTTATTTCAATGTCATTTGAAATAACCTATATCATTGTATCGAGAAAGAAGGAATATTTAAAATTTTCTAAATCTTAGTGAAATTATTAATTGTTTTTCGGTTGTCGCTATGCTATATTATCATCTACTGCTTCTTATATCAATTTGAGAACGTTCACGGTTTGCTTTTTTCCGGTTTTACGCTGTTACACTTTTTCCTAGCGAACAGTTGCAGAATATATCTCATTCTTGAGTTACGTTTTTTCAATAACAATCATTTCACGATCACAATGATTTTGCAAAGCTGCTTTTTCAAATGTAGCCATTTCAGTAAATAACGTTAAACTCTAGATCACACAATCAAAATCAGATTGCACGACTTAAACTGACGAAAAAGTTGAACGACTATTTTCTGTAGTTAAACAAAAATTATGAAGATAACCCGCATTTTGAAAACGAAATTCAGCAAGATGTTTCCGCTGTTTTTAATTAACCCCTGTCCCTCATATCCGACTCATAAAATACACTTTCTGAAATTTGGATTCAGTTTCTGAAGTTTTTCAGTGTCTTTCTGTAAACATTTTTCATTCCATGAGCGCGCGTTTGCTATAACCGATCTCATATCCAACAAGCGCCAAAGGAATAATTGTTTCATTAAATTCTCAACCTTCGGTTTTGCCAAATTTTATTGCTGTCGCAGCGAGCTCACCTGAAGCGACCGAGCGGAGACAGCAGCTCTAATCAATGAAAAGCGGGCTTCCAAGCACAAACTAGGCGCGCGAGGAATCCTGGCCACATTTTGCAATCTCTGGTTTCTTTGCAATTTTTCATTGCTTTTTTTGCGGAATTCTGCAGTCCTTTTCAAGTTATTCTTCAAAATAACGTCTGCTAATTCATGATTTCTTCTTCCAGACAACTTGTTGGTATATCAAAAGCGGCAAAAGTGAATAAATTTGCTAGCCTCTAGTAAAACACTTAAGTCAAGCGCGGAGTTTCGAGCTCGTGTGTTTTGCATCCCTACTCAGGCTCATTGTCTATCTAATAGCGAATCTGATGGCAAGTAATTTGACCTTAGTAACTGATGTATCTCTCCTTGTTTTATTATTATATTCAAATGACCAATATTCATGTTTTTTTTTCTGAAAATATAGCCGTAAGTGAGTGTTCAAACACTAACAGTTTCTAATTCTGAAACCAACCTCCGCAGTCGCACCAATCGCCCAGGGGCAATCGGCTTTTATCTTGCCTGATACATGATACGTGCACCGCCGTGCAAACTGTTGAAATAACAGCTGAACTGAAATTACATTAATCCAAACTTCACGTAGAAATAATGCAAAACGGTTTGTTGTGTGGCGGCAAGCGAAGGAAACGATAAATGGCGGCTCTTATGGATTTCGTGGATGAACTTTTGTAATACATGCCATCTTTCTTCCTCCTTCCTTGCTTTCCATAAAACATTCAGTTCTTCTTTTGACATTTCTTTTATTGGTTTCGAAAATGTGGTGCTATACCAGACTAGCAAGCCATTCTGTAACATTAAGGTAAACACTGTTACATATGGGTTACTGACCAAGCGTGAGGTCGAGATGGCTGGATGGTGTCCATGTTTGCGTGAAGTTGAAAATGTAAATTGTCCACCGTAACGAGTTAAAAAGCTGACGTTTGGAGCGTTAGCCCTTCGTCAGAGTGAATGGAAGAATTGCGGTTTATGTGTGGGTTTATATGGAGAAAGTGGAGCTACGCTATTGGTCGGAACATAGCGACGTGAAAAACATGAATAAATTAGTAGAATGAAAAGCGTTCGTTGATGCCTATGGAATTAAGACTGAGTGCCGATTTGAAAGATAAACTTTTGTTCAAGCGTTTTGCGGCTTTCCGAGCTAAATGTAAGGAAAGACCGCAGATTGCCATGTGTTGCTTAGTTCTGCCTGCAATTTAATTTATCAAATGCTCGTTTTTGCCAGGAACTATGAACTGGACATTCATTTCCATTTTATGCAGCAAAGTACTGATGCTCATGATGTGATCATGCTCATTTTGAGTTGCATTGGTCACGTGTATATGATTTCTTCAAATTCGTCGCCGGACGAACAAACGGCGGCAATAAGAAAATAAACAAATTTAAACTTGTGGAAATGAAAAGTCCTGCTACAGCACGCATTGTAAATAGCACCCTCTAAACAACTCCAATTTTTATTTGTCTGGTTCCTGTTGCATGCAGTTTCGATTCCGTTTCCGTTTTCGGAGTCCATATTTTCCACACTGATGCCCTGTTAATCTAAACCAAAAAACAGAAAAACAGCAATCAATTGCCTTCACCGCGAGCCATTTGAGAAAATCTTACGCACACACCAACGTATCAAGATATTATGAAATAGAAAAAAGATAAGGAGGTTTTTACGTTGTACAACAAATGATTTTTGATACAGAAATGTTTGTTCAGTGTTGCTGTTGCTGATGTAAGAGCGGAATCACGGCATCGAGCCACAAACGTTTACCGCAAAATTATATCACTGAAGGCTTCTCTTAGCTTTCCTTGTTTCCGATTCATGTTTAACCGTTGGTAGAACAAAAAAATGAACGTCTCGTCGGAATTCGGAAAGTGGTGGCATCTCCAGCTAGAGCTGGTCTCAAACGAGATTGAGCTTCAGCTGTAAACAACCACAAGCTGACAAAATGGAAGCTAGTCATTTACCCTTTTAACATGATTCTTTTAATCTCAGGAGCGGAGCAACTGTTTGCTCGACATCGTTATGAATGAACATTATAGACAATGTCACTGAGATTACAAAAAGTATGGTCCGCAGATTATCCTTACTTAGAATTGCGTGTTGGCTTAAAACGATGGAAATAGACTGTTTGAGTGGTCCCTATGAAAACTTGAAGACAAAGGTAACCATACGAAACATGAAACGTCAAGTAAATATTCCAAACAATCACTTCTGAGATGTATGTCGAAACATAAGAAACAAAACATCAAGCAAATGAACTTTGTTCCAAAAGGAAAAGACCAGCTGGCAATTCCAAAAAGGTCCTCACAGTTTCCTATACGAAAGCTTTGCACTACAGAGTTCGAGTGACAATACAAACGAGCTTCAAAAAAGGAGTTGGTTGCCTGAAGAGAAAAGGAGAGCTCAGACGGTACTCGAAGCATGTTGTCTTTGTTCTTAACGTCATGAGTTCAAGGCTGTTGCTATCCCGATGAAGAGATGAGGCTACAATGATTAGCTGGAACATTATGTTATAAACCCAAAGGCACTATGTTCTTGAGACACTTATGTTGTTATAAAGGAATATTAAATTATACGGAAATCTTGTGAACTAAAGCTTAGATATTCAACTTTACTCGATCTGATCAGGGTTTCCCGCGTTTTAAAATCTCACGCAAATGTCATATTTCAGGCCTGTGAATGCTGTCGTTGCAAGATATATATCGCTGTATATTTTTTTTTATATATTATAAGTTTACAGGCACAGCTCAGTTCTAAGATGATTTCATTGGGAAAGAATTGAATATATTGAAATTGACAAACTTTGCCACCCTTGGTAATTATGTTCAAAAATGACGTAGGGCTTTGTACGTTCCATGGCACAATACAGGGTCAATACAGAATGCTGATGATTACAAAAAAACCTAATTAAAACGGTCGTCACCGTCAGTGTTTTTGTACAAACTGGATAACCCATCTATTGGCCAGGTTTTTAAGAACTCTGGTAATCAGATAACGCAGGAGCCCTGGATAACGGACATAATATAAAAAAAAAGAAACATTTCCTGTGTTACAACATTGAACCATTTGACAAAAAATGAAATACTTGGCTCTTATATTGTAAGCTGTTTTAACGAGTATGAGGCAAATAAAATAATTCGCTGCTTGAGCACATAACTTTTGCCAGGGAAAAGTCCCTGGGAACGAGTTTTCAATCATGTCTTCACTGTTAGACTTAGCTCAACTATTACACTGTTACACTTATGCTGTGTTTACACTCAAGCGTTCACCAAGGTAGACATTAACTGACTAAACCCTGGTACATTTGTACAGTGTTTATACTGGCTCAAATAACTAAGGTAA
>OMLO01005129.1_pt1 | contig 10977 bp, 7 predicted proteins | sample 1674811 | NCBI WGS metagenome assembly OMLO01 (sample SAMN06265003, study PRJEB25207) | coral metagenome | isolation source: Coral host | place: Mexico:La Bocana,Puerto Morelos, Mexico | collected 2008-11-13 | reverse complement strand
TTCTTAACAAATTTCTGTTCTATTTGTAATATTTGTTTGCTTATTTACAGTGTCCACAATTAACACAACAGTGCTAAATACTCTGACACTTAAATTAAGTCTCTTTAATGTTATCAATTCTAGTGTGATTAGAGGGACTAAATTCCCTCAAGAAACCTGATATTTTCCTTCAAACACCTCACAAAGCTTATGTTGATAAAACTGAGAAAAAGTGTTTGTCTTTGTTAGGGTCTTCCAGGAGAAGATGGTCCTCGCGGCATGATGGGTGACCCCGGCTGTAATGGAACAAAGGTAGATATTCTGTAGTGTTATTTGACAATGAGATGTGAAAAAAAAACTTACAACTCTTTTAACCTATTGACTCTTGTGCCTGCTGTAACCGGCCGTAACAGGCATTGGACTTTGTTCCACTTTAGACATCATCACCTTTAACCAAAATTGGCATCATCTTCATTCACGTTCTGCAATGATACCCAGATCAGAGTGATCGGCCCAATGGAGCCTGAGATATGCACAAAAATGCTCAGAAATTTGAGTGAAAAACTTTCAGCAAAATATGGGAAAAAAAGCCTTAAGATATAAGTCATTTTCTGTGATTTCTCTGCAAAAAATATGCTAAAACATGGTGCTAGTGGAAAGAAAGGCATGCTTTCATGTGACAAAGGCCTTCTTTAGTAGACTGGTTGGAGCTAATTTGGCACATACCCAGGTTGAAAATCTCCAAAATGTCAAAAAATGCGTTTTTGGCAAAAAGGGCCAGAGTCATTGGGTTAAAACTTTAAGAATTTCAGGAATTAGAAATTGGCTCTTATTTTACATTCATGTCAAGTAAAATAAAAGTTTGCAAGACATATTTTTTTGCATACTTCAAAAATGTGGAATTTTTCCTGTATCACAAATCTCATTACTTATGATCACAGTTATGCAGTTCAATTCTTTTTTGTGTACAAGTGTTTTGATTCAGTGTTCCAGATACATGCAAGTGAGGGTCTCAGGTCAAACACCCGACAAGATCAGCTATATAACCCAACAAATTGATAGAAAATTTTTTAAATTCCTTTGTGACACCCTGAAATACTGGGATAGTTGGGTGAAAATCATCGCACTTACATGGAGCATTTGTCAAACAGGACAAACTTGCTGAGGCTCACTTAAAAGTAATCAATGTTTCTGCCACTACTACAAATAATGAATTGTAAGGACCAGAGAAGTCTAAAATAATAAGAACCAATTAACAACTGGTTGAAGTTTTGCCTATAGGCAACTGCAAAAACTTACTTTTTGCTTATAACCTTTAATTGTGGGCACCCAGGATTAGGAGCCTCTGGACTCCTCATAATTTTTCAAAACCCACATGTTATAGTTATTGATTCTGTAACTATTAATACTTGCCGTCATATTCAACAGGGTGAAAGAGGTGTTTCAGGTGTTCCAGGAAATCCTGGAGTCAAGGGTGAAAAGGTCAGAATCAAAATTCTCCTTACCAGAATTTTCATCAGGAGCATTTGTAACCAACAGTAGTCACCCCAAACCCTGAACACAGCTTGCTCATGGGCCAATCATTTCTCAGCATAAGGATGTTCAGACTATGTTAACACACAATATCATGTACTGACTGCAACAAGAAGCTTTGACTTACCCTTTCACGATTTTGCTTTCTTCAAGCACTCTTTTTAGTGTAAGAACAGGTCATTGAAAGGAGTATCTTACTTGCTTATATTCATGATTTGGGAGAACAAAATTTTTATATCTGTGATGCATGATCCTCCATTTTTGTAACAATGCATTGTTAAATCGAGTCTGAGGGTTCAACCAATCAATTTCCAGTATTTGCATTTTAGTATACTTGTATGTTTCTATGCTGTTTTTTTGTTTTGGTTAGGGCTTGTCTGGTGGCAAAGGGACGAAGGGTGAAAGAGGTACTGCTATAGATGTTACTGGTGAGAAGGTGAGCTTCCTTAGCACAAAATACTAATAAATGATTTATAAATAAATTTTTACCTGAATTTAATTTTTAACTACAACATATCCATTCCTCATACTATGTCCCTTTTCCAATTCTCTGTTACATTAGCCCTTTCTTACTATCCAGATGTATTTTAAATTTAAACTACTCACTTTGAGGAAGTCATTTCACCTCCACATTGAATATAATAATTAACTCAAACTTCACTACAACTGTGAAAACCCTATACATGTACATTGGTCAGCAGATTTACAAAAAGGTGAAGGAAGGATTTTTAAATCCTTCCTTCACCTTTGGGAAAAGAAAGAATGGATTGAATCTCCCATCCTTGTCTACAACTTAGACTTAAAAAAAATGCAACCAATCAATTACTGACCTTTCCTTATTTTTGTTTCATCCAGGGATCTATATTGGTTTTTTTCTTTAAGTGATCAGCTGGGCAAGTATGCCAGATGACCTACTTGCCCTTGCAAAATGTTACGTTACTTGCCCTTCAATAAGGAAGAATTGGAATTTAACAACATATAAAAAGTTAACTTGTTTGTTATTTTCACATGACCAGTCTCCCAGCTGGTGGACCAATATGTTGATTTGATCTCGAAAGCTGCCAATTGTTCTCTGTTTTCTTTAAGTTTAAGAATAGATGACAAGTCAGTCAAATGTAGGGAACTCGAAAGAAATAAAACTTACCCAAGTTTTTGTATTGTACGACTGTACAACTGCTAATATGGATCCCTGTATCATAACTTACAAATCTAACTTCCTTTTTTATCTCACTCATAAATTTAAAACCCATACAATTAATAAACTTCACCATTTTTTGCTTATGTTTTTTGTGATGTAGGGAGATGCTGGACCTCCAGGACCAACAGGAGACCAGGTAATAATTCTTTTTCATAATTAACTAGTTTGTATTTATAAATAACACAAATATTTGTCTGTCACTGACTAATATCAAATGTTTAAACAATGTTTTTGAAACTCTTTAAAAGATGTTTCTGCTGAAAAAAAAACAGACTGAAGATTCTCGGGCAAAATTCACATTTTGTTCAATAATATTGGTGGAATGCCGCCAAAAACCTTGTCAATTTCGCGCTCTAAACGTTAAGGTTTCATTGGCTAAAAGTGAGACAAGTCTAGACAAAAGTGTAACATTCAAAAAGTAAACATACGTGCAAAATTCGTCACGCTTCACGGTTGAACGCAAAGGGTAGTAACTGATTGATTTTAGGGGGTATGTTAAACATTTGCGGCATACAGGTAACGTTACAATGTTTATTTTTAGGGTAGCCGTGGAGATCAAGGAACTCCCGGTGATCAGGGACCTGAGGGAAGCAAGGGAGATCAAGGTGAAACGGGTGCACCTGGACCAAGTGGAGAAAAGGTATGTGACTTTTGTTGTGGTCTTGAAGTAATCTACTCATTGTCCTGCAACGAATGGTTTGGGTATTGGTTTCTCTAGTGATATTACAATGGTGGTGTGACAAAAATGTTGTGTGATAGCTAGAGCTGGTAGGCTCACTTGTTGGACTGGTGTTTTCTTATCACTGGTTGCTTGACAGCACAAGTGTAATTGTTACTTCTGTTTCTAGTGACATAGGGGCTAGTGGAAGCAGCTGTTGCACCAGTACTTATGCTGTATGTTGTTGAAATGTCAGTCACCAACAGTTCTTTTCAAAGCTACCCTCATCCAAACAATCACACTATATTGTCTAATGGCAAGGTGAGAGTGTGTCAATAATAGTCTTGTTTTATGTGTTGCTGTAGGGAAATCCAGGTGTTAATAAGGAGGGTGAGAAAGGCGAACCAGGTCCAAAGGGAATTAAAGGAGAAAAAGGAAAGCCAGGAGATTTTAACACAGCTGACGCAAGCAACTTGACTATCATACCTGTAAGTAAATTGTTTAACATCTGTATATTAAAGCTCATTCTGCAACATCCTACTTTCTGCCATAGAAATAATACAATAATGTACTTCGGTTTTACTTTGGCCACCGTCACTGCTGCATGGCAATTGAATGGAAATTGTTAAACAAGTCGTCATATCTCATTAGGCCTGAGGGGTGGAAATAATGGGTACTTTTATATGGAGGAGTTTGTTTTTACTGTGAACTAAGGAACTTCATCTAAAATGATATGAGCAGGAACTGTTTGTCAACAAATGGCCAGTTTTAGATTACCGGTAGTGGTTCCAAGAAAAGTACCAAGTTGTCAAGCTTCAGTTAATTTTTTTTTTATTTTGCCACACAAACAACAAAAAGAATTATGAAAAATAAATAATACAAATAAATGCACAAGATTATAATGAATATACAAGACTACAATACAATATAGAATTATTAAAGATAGAAAACAAAATGGCGAGGGAACCTATTAAAAAAAACACGTGGCTTGTAAGCTTAGGTTCCCTCACAAGAAAAACTAGTTCTCTCACACTGAAATGCATTTTGTCTGCCACACAACAATGCAACAGCACTTAATTGACAACATAACCAAAGCTTACAGAGATTAAATATATACCTACAAGCAAATTCAGAAATATAACAACTACGCCGATCCCATACCGCCACATGAAACTTATTGGACTGGCAAAGGGGTGGGAAAAGCTGTTGCACGAAGGCAAGAACAAAAAACTGAATCACATGACCGAGCATGAAAACTGATATCCTGACTAGGACCCAGGGTCCCCCGTTCAGTGTGAGAGAGAACTTCATTTCTTGCCTCTTTCGCAAGCTCAGCCGGCAAGAAAACCATATGCCAGTAATAAGCTAAATAGCCATAGTGCATTGAACTAATAAATAATGTAGGTGAATATTAATATTATTAAGATTGTGCTTGTGAAAAATAGTGACTTGAATGAAGGGCTGTATGTAAATACACCTTATATTGAATTTAAGGACTTTTTTCTTGTGGCTCAGATATATGGCTCTGTATATTTTTCGAAGAAAATCTGCCTGGATTGAAGTAGCTTTCTCTGGAGCAGAGATGAAAGTGCTAAGATATGCCAATACAATACATGAATGTAGCTTCTGTTTAATTAAATGCAGGGTGTTCAATGTAAAAAATCAAATCCCTCGGCATCTAAGCTGTCATAGGAAATAGGGCATGCAACAGATTGTTCACGTCAGTCACAGTAAAATGAAACACGACATGTGAGATCGATTCAGTGCCAAAGGGAACTACCATCAAACAGAAAAGAAAGATGTGATTCTTTTAAAGTACATACGCCTATTATGCCTGCTAGAGTTGAGAGGCTTGGTAAACCTGAAAGTCATAAAGTAACATGTTTTGAAAAAGCAAAGCATATATTTGTTCTCATTTGGTCTGTCATCTTGACTGGCAACCATGCAGCAATTTGATTTCCAGCCCTTCTTGCCAATGTGGTTATACCTGGTTCAACAATGTCCATGAGAGTGTAATGTCCGTAGTTAACAGTACGTGTATATTGAGTAGTGATGTAGTAGTGAGTATAAATTGTATTTTATTAAGGGATTTCTTTGACTTGAATGTTGTTTTTGTTCTTGTTTTCAGGGACCCCAAGGGCCAAAAGGAGATCAGGTATTGATCATGATATAAAATGTGAAATAATAATGTTATAGGATATTTGCGCAGGCATGATGGCCCATTGGTTAGAAAAAGATTAACAAAACATTGCAAACCGGTAGTCAGGGTCATTTTGCCTTTCTTGGGGAGGAAATTTGCCGTACTTACAGTGGGCAATAACATAGGTGTGGCAATAGATGTGGTGAATTGTAGTGTTTAAATCTAAATTTAGGCAACAGGCAAAAAACAACATATTTACAAAAGAAAAAACACATGAAACCAAAATGGCCGACTTCAATCTTCGAAGGTGCTCAACAAACTCATTCCGGGCTCTCCACTTACTGGGCAAAATGTATGCCTTTCTAGTTCCCCCTTGTCAAAAAACCTTCCTGAAGACCAATAAACTGAACACTCTTGGACAAAAACAATACTCAGCAGTGGATGTAGGGGAAAAATGCTAAATGAATAAGTCAATCAGAATGAAGTGAGTGAGTGCAACAGGACTGCCTCCTATGCTCATGGAATGACTTTATCATCCTTGAGCAAAAATGAAAATCGCACTTGTCAAACAGGAGGGTAAATCACTGATGATGTGTACTTTCCCTACGGTTGACACACTTCACAAAGATGCAAAGGTGAACGCAAAGACAACCAGTGAGCGAAAATTAGAATTGTATCACTTTGCTATAACACATTTTAACAAAATCGTATAAATAAGGTGGCCAGAGAATACCATGCAAAATCATAAAGTTATATGAAGTTTTCTCCCTTTCAAATTCATGTGACATCTTGGGTAAAGGAAAACTAAACGTTCTAGTGAGGGAATAATATTAATAGAACTAGATGTAGCTGACAGTTTGACAAACTGTGAGGCAAAAAAGATATTCCTGCACATGCCTCTTATTAAGTGTTGTTATATAGTGTGTATCTGGATGCTTGGCTTATATTTTTCTACAAGGCATGAATGTAAATAGGTGACGTTATTTAAATATGAATATATACCTGAATGCATGGCTGATGTTTTGAACTTTAGGGTATGACTGGTAGCCCTGGAGAAAAAGGAGAACCTGGATCTGATGCTGTAAGTATCTTTTTATGAGAACACATTCGCCTTTTGCTTGGTTGATAACCCATACTTACTACTTTCTACTAAACCAAGATTTCTGATGAATTTCTGACACTTTTGACACTTAAGAAAAGAGCCCTCACATCAAAGTGGACTGAGACAAGGCCTAAATTATTTTAAGTTGAGGAATAAATTTTTAGACCAAATATCTTACTGTACTTTCTGAATCAAAAACAGAAATTACACCAGTCGTGCAAAAAGTCTTAAACAAATAGAGCTGTGCCATTATCATTATTAGGGGAGCCTTGTGAGGCTGCAATTTTTTATGCCACATGGAAATTCAAACATAATCTATAACCTAATGAGGAACCCTGTCAGGCTTAAACATTGCAAAACATCATGTTATTAGAAGGTCTTACATCAAATGAAACTAACTAAAACTTCACAAAGATAGGTATTTTTTTATTTTTGAAAATGATGATATCACATGAAAACCAAGAATTGGCTTGTGGCTCTTTTTTTCCTTAGTTAAAAACATTATTTTAAAGATATGTTTTGATTCTTGAAACAAAGGGAAAGATATGGCATTGCTGAATCCTAACTGCTCCTTTCTGTAGTGGGATGCTTGTTTGATTTCTTGTTGTCTGTTTCAGGGTGATGGACTCCAGGGAGAGGTTGGGCCCAAAGGAGAACCTGGTGAAAGGGGTGATCAGGTGAGCTTCTTACAAAGTGTTTACAAACTGCTGTCATAAGCAAGTTAACCTTCTGTTGTAATTTACACAATCTAACCATTCTGGAACTTAGATGAGGCTAGAGAAAGATACTTGACTAATGCACAATTATAACTGCAAGGTAATGCCACCACAATGGCCAGTCCACCTGATGTAACTATAATGTAATACCAGCACAATCCAGCTGATGTAACTATAATGTAATGCCGGCACAATCCGGCTGATGTAACTATAATGTAATGCCGGCACAATCCAACTGATGTAACTATAATGAAATGCCGGCACAATCCGGCTGATGTAACTACATGTATAAGGTAAAGTGGGCACAATCCAGCTGATGTAACTATAATGTAATGCCGGCACAATCCGGCTGATGTAACTACATGTATAAGGTAAAGTGGGCACAATCCAACTGATGTAACTATAATGTAATGCCAACACAATCCAGCTGATGTAACTATAGTGTAATGCCAGCACAATTCAGCTGATGTAATTATAGGGTAATACAACCACAATGGTAGATCCTGCTAATGTAACTATAAAATAATGCTGGCATAGTGGTAGATTCAGCTGATGTAACTATAGGGTAGTGCCAGTACAATGGTACATCCAGCTCATGTAACTGTAATTAATTCTGCCACAACGGCACTTCTATCTATCGAAACATTTGTTGTTTTAAGGGAGATGCTGGTGACAAAGGTGACAGGGGAGTTTCTGGACCTAAGGTAACATTTCAAATAAGATTTCACTTAACCTACAACCCAGTGTGACAAAAGTGTTAGGAAGGTTATCTTTTTTGTGCCTCTCTAACCCCACCCCTGCCCCTCTCCTTAATTATGTTACTTATAGTTATTCTCAACCATATTGTTCAGTAAAACTACACTATTAACATGAAAAAAAGAGGAACTACATGCATCAAAAGACCTTTTAGTAAGTGCTACTTAAATTGAATTAAATTAGAAAATAATGCAATTAAAGTTAAAACAGAAAATTGTATTATTCTTGATCGGGGGTGTAATACGTTAACTACCTTGTAGTGCATATTGTGTTAGTACACAGAGTACATTGCTGTAGTAAAGTTAAGAAATGGTATTAATCAGAACAAGACCAAGGGTGGAGTGTGTTGTTCTTTTTAACAACCTTCAAAAAAGCAGAAAAAAAACTTAAGGTACACCCAAAGGCTGTGCTTTGGCTGAGTATCATGGTTTTAACGCAAATATCTTGTTCACGCTTAAAGCAATAAAAAATCTCTATGCTCATATCACATATCTATGTTTCTGTCTTTCTTTTAATTTCTTGGTGATTTTTGTGGATAAATAGTTTTTCTTAAAGGATAAGTGAAATTTATGGGAATAGGAAATTTTGAAGATATGATGTTGTTTTAAAATTAGAATTTAAAGTTGAAAATTGGTAGATGTACATCAAACAGTTGCCGTCCAACCTGGGGTGTCCTTTTCCTGAAAATGTTTAGGTTCAGCTATCTGGTGGTGTTCCAAAACTTTTTTTTTCTTTTAACTCTTCCTTAAACTCTGTAAAATTTCACTTAAATTCACATGTACCCCTGCATTAAACTGGTTTGAAAAATTTAATCTAGATTGGAACAAATTATCCTGTGCTGAAATCATTCTGAGATCAAAGCACGAAGTGTTCAAGTGAAGCTTTGAAGCCTTCACCTTGTGGCAGACCCCTTTCATGTGGCTGGTTACCTGTTTTCACGACTAAACAATCCCTGCAATTCTTACAGGGTGAAGCAGGTCCACAGGGTGACCAGGGCCGTCCTGGTGATATAGGACTAACCGGACCACCTGGACCACAAGGAGACCCAGGAGAAAGAGGCCAAAGGGGTGAACCAGTAAGTATTGAAACTGTTAAGAATTTTAAACTGATATCTCTGGGAAACAAAGGGTGAATCAGTGAGTTTTAAACTGTTGTCTTCCTTTGAAACAAATGTTCAAACTGTGGAGTTTTAAAATGTTATCTCCTTAGAAACAAAATGGTGAAATAGTGAGTTTCAACTGTATTAAATCTTCCTTAGAAACAAAGGGTGAAATGCAATCAAACCCTGCTATTTCTAACTCGGTTAATTCGAAGTCCCCACTATTTCAAAGGAAGATCAAATTCCCTTGAATTTACCCTTATGTTTTCAGTCTTTTACTATCAGCTATTTCGAATTCGATTATTTCGAATTCCCTGCTATTTCGAACTCATCGTTCTTTCCCTACATCTTAAATCAACCCCATTATTTTCAACTTGTCAAAAACAGAGCACATACATAAGAGCGCAGCTGGAAACATATTGGAAACATATTATTTGAGCTTGTGTTCCATAATTGTATGACGGTGATGACGGAAATGAAGATGAACAACAAGAAGAAACCTTCCAAGCGACCAACAAAGACTGAGGTCTGTCAAGCAATTGAGACTCTCTCGCGCTGCAGTTTGTTTGCTGTTGAGAGAGCCGAGATTCAACGGCAAACAAACCAGTTGTCATTCACGATTGACAAGTGTTAGAAAAAAGCAAAAACAACAGAACATTCAAAGATTTTTCAATGCAACAGCATCTTCTGATTTATCCAACATATAACCACTGTATTTAATTAATCAGTGTCTTTCTTCATACTGCACTGTATTTTATTAGAAAAATGATTCATTGTCATCAATTTTACGTTTCCCCCATTATTTCAAAACCCCATTATTTCGAACTTTTTTTCCCATTTCCCTTGGGACTTGGAAATAGCAGGGTTAAACTGTAGTGAGTTTCAACTGATAGAATCTTCCTAAGAAACAAAGGTGAAGTAGTTGGTTTTGAATTGTTATCTTCTTTAGAAACACAGGGTGAAATAGTGAGTTTTGAATTGTCATCCTCCTGAGAAACAGAGGGTAAAAAACAAAGGGCGAAATACAGAGTTTTATACTTTAATCACCTTAGAAACTATATGAATAATTGGTAGTTTTAAAACTCGTCGAGACGTGAAGCATTGAAACAAGTTTGTTGTTGGGACTCGGATATGCAAATGTGTCACTCACTCACTCACTCACTCCGGTGTAGACACTCTTCGTAATTAGTCGGGCCAAACGAGACCGCCCGAGCCTGACGGCGCAGTCCGAGCCCGACACCATATTGAAATAGAAACCGCACATCAGTACAATTGAAGAGATCAGACAAAAACAAAGAACTCTTGTGGCTATTCAGTACAACAAATACCTGGTGTCGCAAAACATCTGTTCAAGTAACGCAACTCGTGACATGTAACCTTAAACAATATAGCGTACGTGTAAATCCAATTAAGATATCAGTAAGGGGAAAATTTGCCATTTTGCATAATTTTATCTTTTTAAATTGCTGGATAAAAAAAAACTTCACGAAAAAATATATCTGTTGCTAGTTATTGGACGAGAAAGATTTTTTGTATATTAGAGTTGACAAGTTCTGTCAAGTGAATTAATTATTGAGGCAGGGTGTCGCATGACATCAATAACATGCTGAGTTTTGACTCTGCATGGTCAGACACGCAATTTCGCGCGCCATAATCAATGTACGGATGTCTTCGAGGAAGAAAAAGCGATCTTGCCCGTCTTCATAGGCTAAAGGAAGACCAAAGAAGGTAAAAAACACTTTTGACAAAGAGTGGGCCGCTAAATTAGCGGAAAGCGACAAAGGGTCTTTTAACAC
>OMLO01005128.1_pt1 | contig 10978 bp, 3 predicted proteins | sample 1674811 | NCBI WGS metagenome assembly OMLO01 (sample SAMN06265003, study PRJEB25207) | coral metagenome | isolation source: Coral host | place: Mexico:La Bocana,Puerto Morelos, Mexico | collected 2008-11-13 | reverse complement strand
TTCCTTCAAATAAGGTTTTCAATGGAACATGATATGATTTTGTCTCGTTTTTTTTACCACGGTGTCCATAGAAGTCAGGAACTAGTTGGTAATTTGGTTCATAAATTTCATAACCCGTTTACGAGACTTGCAACCTACACACATGTTTATTATAAGTATTGCATATTATATAGGGGTTATATATATATATATAATCCATTTACATCCAGTACCAGCAGGACATCCCATGTACCACGCCGATTCTTCCCTGTGCTCCAATTCCATTGGCTGCAAAACTGCTGGAATCACGCTGCGTGAAGGTGAAAACTCCCTTTGTGGCGGATTATCTGAATCCATTTCTCCCTGTCCGGATGCCCAAAGATTCATGTTGTGTGGATGGGTGCCTTTTTTCCCATGTTCGGGGCCCCGAACCAGACAAATGCAAAATGTAGCTGGTGATTTTGAGGCATTTCCCTTCTAATAGTGAATTGTTTGGGTTGCTAATATAATGACCCCTGTCAATTTTCTGCATTGGCCCATGCTACCTTTTTTGCCGTCAGATTCGGTTTTCGATAGGGTTTTGCGTCTTGTGAGTCGACATAAAACATGACGCGACCATAAGTGGAGCTGAAATATCCCATAGGATCTTTGGGACTGGTATATCTAACCATGAATGGTTGATTTTTATAGTAAATTAGTAGGTATATATACACCTTTTGTGCCATGGGAATCCGTCATGGGTAGTTGAACCTCAGCTTGCAGGCCTTACAGCTCCACGAGATACAGCTGTTTTACCGTGCAGCCACTTTTGCGTGTGCTACGCCACCCGGCACGGTTCCGAAAACAAAAAAAACATCAACCTCACCTCATTACCATGTGTTCAGTGTGCATTTTGAGAAAAGATGACCCAGATTTTGGAAGAATTATATATCTTTTGGATCTAGATGTCTTCACGGAGATGCAATGTCTCGTAAACCAATCCGGACTGACCGGCACAATGCAAGAATGAAAGGACACCCTTCAGTAGGGATGCTTAAATTTCCAGAACATTGGCGGGGATCAAACCAAACCCATAGGATCCATGTATGGTATATTTACCTACATGAAAACCATAAAAATCAACCATTCATGTAGGGTAAATATACCAGTCCCATGGATCCTATGGGAAAAGCTAATCCATAGTCAATTTTGACGCACTTGCCGATTTGCACTGAACATCTTAAAGTTTGGCTTAAAAGTGCCACTTTTGGTGACCCCTTCCTGCAGCAAACATCTTTCTTGCAGATTTTAAGATGAACAAAAAAAAACACAAACCTGGGTATGGTCCTGAGTATGGTAAGATGCAGGCCCATCAAAACCGCCATTTTTTGTTTGTTGTTTAAATGCTAAATGAGGATTGTGGCCTCTCTGTTCGTCTCAATCCTCAACGAGCGAAGTGTCCTTTGTGTCGAGGTGATGTGAAGGACTTCGTGTTTTTTTTGTGAATGTTGGTAGGTGAAACTGTTGTTGCCCTTAAATCTGAAATTACATGTATAAGTTTGGAAGATTCAGGCATATTCCCAAAAAAATTGTCAAGTGCATGTACTTAAAACACATCATCAGATAGTGTTCCCATTCACTACAATAAATACGTATATGTCACATACTGTCTGTATGTCCTTAATTCAACCTTTACGAATCTTTACTAGGCCATTTTTTTTTGGGGAAAAAAAAATCCATCATCATTTGTGCATGTTCCAAACGTCACCACCCCAAAAAATGTCGTTTCAACGATCCGGCGCAAGGACCTGGTTCGTATCACCAACGAGTCATCCACCAATCCGACGTCGACGTGAGAACCGAACCAAAAAAAACGCGGCGGGCGCCTACCAGTGCGCCTTGCGTGATGACTAGCTGCCAGCCGGAAAGTCATCCATGAAGTTGATTGAACTTGAGGTGATTTTCAAGGTGATGTTGCTATGGTCTGTAGATTCTTCCATGGGAACCCAAAACCTTCATTTTTAGGGGTTATAACCCATATATTGGGGGTTTAAAACATTTTAAAACCGTCATTTTTCATGGTTTTGGGGTCCAAGGGTTCCCAGTGACTTTTTTTGGGATGTTTTATATAGCTGACCTTTTCAGGGATTTTAGGTGAATCGTGACCTCCATTTTGGGTGATTCGAGTATACTCCAAGGTCACTTCGAAGAAATCGGCGGTTGTGTTTTTTTTGTTTGGGAGAAAAAGGGAGAAGATTATATACATATATATACCTGGAACCCATTGGAACCCAAATGACCCTTGTTTTGATTGGAATTTCGGCCTTGTTTTAGGGGGGTTGACCTTCAAATATAGAGTCATAGAGGTCAAATGGGTTCTAGGTACCTGGATCTTTCAAGGTCTTTCAGTTATAAAGTTATGATTTATAATTGTTTTTTTATTGTAGTTTTTGGTTTGGGCTGAAAGTTACCACCCTTACCTGGTGCAGATACTTTTTGCACTCTGAAAAACATAAAGATATCCAAACTGCTAAGGGGGAAAATAAGTCATGTTCTCAAGCAACAGGTGGGAAGGGTTACGCCCCTCACAAGGGTGATGTTGACTGATCCACCTTTCAACTTTGACAAAATCTGTTTGTTTGGAGATCAAATTCCGACTGAAAGGACCTGAATATGGCTTCGGAATAGGCGCTATATGTACCTGCAGTCTCAACAAAAAAACACCCGCAGTTGTGTCTCCGCATCCACTGGTTAGCTTTGTAAATGATTTTTTGAGACTAAACCCCTATACACCTTCACAGCATGGTCATGAAACCTTTTCCCATGCAAAACGAAACACGTGAGTCCGATTTTACAAACAAACAACGTGGGTTTGACACCGTGACGTGGACGAAGCCGCCCGGGAGCCGCGGGACACCGGATTATCCGAATCCGCCATGGATATCGAAGATCTTGCAAGCTTCAGTGGAGCGATGCTTGGACCAAGAGCCATGTAGAATCATGCAATAGATGCTGGTGATAGATACTGAAAAATAGATGTTTAAGACAGATAGATATTGAACATGGTGGTTTGGAAAAGGTAACTGATTTAAAATCTGGTGATTTTGGGTCTCCATGTTGAGTTTCAGGGGTGTACCAATATTGGAAAGACTCAACAACACATCATTGAATACACTACAAAAATAAGCCCTTTCGACGCGAAACTTGGGAGTTTGTTCCCTTCCTTTTGGTTGAGAATATTCAGATATAGAATCTAGAATCACAAGAGGTGACAGATCATATTGAAACTTGTAAAGATCCCAAACATGTAAGATCACAGCGCAAGCTGGTAAAACAACATCTCAAATATGTACCGCATATTATACGCAGGTATGTATTGCCTTGTAAGATAATGATATGATACCTACCACCTGCTACCAGAACCTCAAAATTCCATTGACAATACATACAGTAAACCCAGCTACCATTTGTCGCTCACCTCCGTCCGGTTTTCTATAGGCAAGTCACGTTAGGCGATGATTGCGATAAGGTACCTTAATGGACCACTCAAGATGGGCCAACCAAGCCGATTGTTCAATGGGGAACCCCTAAAAATGGCCGAACATACATGGTTTTCACTGGGTTTATTTCACCCCTATGCTTGGAATTCTTTTCGCCCAATTACTTAGAACTGGCTTTTGGGCCCACCTTGGCAAGGAGCGGGCACGCGAAAAAATCGGTCCCCTCAACTCAAGTTTGGCACAGGGCAGAGCATCCCGAGAATCAGTTTTGTTTTTCCGCTCTGTGAACAATCACTTTCTACAAAGACACAACTGATCCTTCCGAAAAAAACAATGAATTATGATTCGATGGTCCAAACAAATCTTCAACAATATCAGAATCCAGCTGGATCTGGGTTTCTTCCAAATGGCAACTAGGTCCTAAAATGTACATCTCTTGCAATTTTTCTATAAATTGCTGTCTTTTTGTTACATCCCATAAAAACCTCCTCAAACATCAGCGTCTAAGTGCAGCACATGCTTTTGTCCTTTAGTCAAGGCCTGGTCAAGCCACAGCTACCCTTCCTCCCACAATCATGGTTTTTTCGCGAAAAATGGGATGTCTCCAATGTTAGTTTCTTTCATTCAGAAATTTCCACTGAACCATGAGTATGGGAGAAAGGGCAATTTTCAGTTCAAGAAATACATCATCTCATTCATGGTCCATCTGAAACAACCATTTTCCAGCCAGGCTGTTACAGTATTCTATAGGCAAATGACTGTATATAATTACCTAAAACTGAATGATCGGGGCATTTTGCGGGGATACCTTAAACCACCATTTTAGGGTGACCCACCGGCGGTTTCGTCACTATAATTTGCCCAACCAGGTCAACAAGAAGGATGGATCACGGGGGTCCGTTTTGATGGGATGTCCTTTTAGGAAAAGGAGCAACACACATTTTTCTTCAAAAGAAACTTCAAGAAACAAACGATTTTTGTGGAGAAAAAACATGTTTTCAGGGGCAAACTTGCTTTTTTCGTTTTAGGGAGGCTTAAAACACCACCAAACACAACGATCAAGCCTCAACCAATCTGACAGGAAGCCCCTGTCAAGGCCCACCTCTATGACATCGCCCAAAGCTGTCAAGGATTTATTGATGGACTGCGCCTGGTGTTTCGCATCGCCAAAACAGGTAACTCCGATGGAGGTACTGAGTTTTTGTGCAGGACTGGTTATCTGTTTGGAAGAACTTTTTTTGGAATTTTCCACTTCTTGAAAATCAAGTCAAATCATAGAAACACACAAAAAAACATAAGTCCAGAAGAGATAGAGTATTTGATTGGTACTTTTTCTAGGGCTCAAAGAACATGGCTCCGCGGATTGCTTTCAGCCCCAGCGTCCCTTTCTCGGTTGACGCGACTTGCCATAGCTTGCTTGTGGCGGCTCTGGCTTTACTGCTTGTGTCCTTTGTGTTGGTGCTGATTATCTTTGGTGCGGCTACTACAACGTGGCTCTGACAAGGGATCGATCGCCAACCTGGCATCGTCGACTGCGAAAGCAGCGATCTTCGGCAAGACGGCTTCTGCACGCCTGGAAAGGCAAAAGGGTATTCACGGACCTTCAGAGTGGACGGCTTCGAAAAGCTTGGCATCTGCTACAAGCCCATCACACCAAGGTATCGGTGAAATTATCCTTTGCCCAAAGAACTGCAATTATGTCGAGACGTGCCCAAGGAGATCCGCAGGCATGGTACGGTGGAAGCAAATGGAATCAATGGTCCCCGCAGCTTCCAAGGCCACGAAAGGACAAGAAGAACAAAGATCAGGACAAAGACAAAAAGGTCGAAGGTGTCTTACAATCCTACGACTCTATGCCGTTGGATTCATCTACGGCGTCTTCCTCGTCTACGGGGTCAGACCAGCAAGCTCGGGCTTTCATGGAGGCTTTCTTCCAGTACACCAAGGGTCAGGATTTGCCGGAACCACTGCAGGGCTTTTTCAAGAGGGACGCCAAGGAAGATCTACGATCACAGCAACGGCAGCTGAATTTGCACCGCAATGTGCTTCAGAAAATCGAGGCGAAGAAACGTGCTATCAAGAAGGACGAGGACCAGTGGCAACACTGGATGAAAGAAGTGAAAGATACCATCAAACAGCAGAAATTGAAGCACGAGGAGAATATGGAGAAGCTCCAGAAGGAATTGAAGGAGCTGGAGCAGAAAGAGGAGGAGATCAGAGCCGGCAAGGAGAACGAAGAGTCTGTTCCTATCGAGATCGAGGAGGACGAGGACGACATCGACGAGCTGTTCAGGAGCAACCCAAAAGTACATCAGGAAGCAGTTCCGGAGCAGGAGAATGCTCGTATCCAACAGATGAAGATTGCGTTGGAACAAGAGTATCAAAGGAAGTTGGAAGAGGCATGTCACTCTGCACAGATGAGCATGCAGCAGCAGATGCATATGCACATGATGGCTCTTGTTGGACAGCCTCCCCCTCCACCGGGCATGGAATTTCAGCAGGAAGGACTGATGCCTCAAGCAGGATGCAATGCAGTGATCCCTGGGACTTCAGGGACCGAACCTGCGAAGGTTGGGCCCTTCACCAGGAAAACACGGGACCGAGAAGCTACATCGCCATATTCAAGGCCCAAGGAAGACAAGGAGACGATGAACGCAAGGCTGCAAGAAACACATGGAGCAGCAGCAGACGAGCAAAAAGGCGAGGGTTGAGAATGATTGCATCTCCGGACCCCGAGTTTGGGACTTGTATGGTCCCCAAGGGGGTTCATGAGAGGTTTACATTGAGGTCTTGGCCCACGGAATGGCATGTGATCATGGACAGCATGTGCCGTTTTCTATGCTTGAGTGTAGGCGAGCTTTTGGTCTTTCTGGCCTGTGCGGTCTACATGGTTTTGACTCACCGGCCTAGATCTAGAAGGTTGGTGAAGGTTCAGTTAATTCGACACAGCAAACCTGAGAGGAAGAAGCGAGCCAACCGAAGTGTTTGCCGCAAGATTTTTCTCTGGACTTTGTATGTGCAGGGACTACACCCTGCGCATTGTTCCGCCATGCAACAATTTTGTCTATCAGGAGTTGGTCATGGCTATCAAGGAGAAGGTGATTATTCTAGTTTCATGGCCATGGGAGGAAGATCTGGGACACAAGATCCTAATGTTTTCGCTCCACCAGGAATCCCTGTCATTGACAATGCACAGGCTGTCGATGATCAGGATGCAGTTCACAATGGCAACCAGGACGATCTTGAAGACTTGGGGAGTGGGTCGGAAGGATCGAGTGGCTACCTCTCTGATGATTTTGGAGATGATGGAATTGCTGGTGAAGCAGTAGAACAAGGTGACCACGGTGCACAAAATGAACAAGATGATGCAACGATGCATGACGGTGAAGCTGTCCCACGTGAACATGAGACATCCGCTGATGTTCAACCTGACGATGAAATGGATGAGGGTTGGTATAACGTTTACCAGTTTCGGCGGTTCAATCTCATGAGGCATTGCTTTACCAGGTGGTCATCCTACAGACAGCTCATCAGTGGAGTTGCGCATACTTGGGATGTGAACATGGATGACGTCTATGCTGTGTATGATTTGAATGCGCAGCCAAAGGGACTACCAACGTATGCGAAGGCGACCATCGTACATTTATGGAACGACATTTTGCCATATGAGACGGGTGTTTTCACTCTAGTTGACATTGAACATCATCAGCCTGCTGCGTTTGCAGAGAGCTTCATTCGTGATAGACAGGTGATGCTGATGCCTGACTTTGTGTCCAGAAACCTCTTGCTGCGAGCTATGAGGTTGGAAGGACTTTGCGCGTCTCGACAAGACAGATGCTTGGTGTCCCACAATGCGCAGCTCATGGCACTACAAAGCAATCAAATTCGAGAAGCTGCGCATGGTGATTACTTCATTATACAGGTACCCCCTTTGGAGGACTGCTTGGATCCACCGCAAGTTTCTTTACTCCAAATCTCTTGGGATCTCATCAGCCACGATCACAACAGCTATTTCTCAGAAAGGGACCTTGAGTTGCAGACACCGGGCAACGCGGAGGAGGCGACCTGGGATCTGCGCTCTTGGAACCAACTGAGTGGCTTTCACTTATACCACCGCTATGATGGTTTTTTCCATGTCATGACAGGATCTGAGTGGATCTCGATCAACGCTACAATTCGGAGTGCGGCATCTCTGGACTGGGCGAACGTGACTATCCGTCGTTTTTGTGGTGAGGTTGCAGAGCCTATATTTCGTGATCCATGTGAAGGATTGCCAGACCCTGGCAACCCGACTCAGGTGTATGATTTGTGTGCGGATGATGACATATCCCCTCTGAAAGAGAGAGACGACCAAGGTGTTGTGGACTCCAGTCTTCACATCCCGTGGGATTGGCGGCACATGCTGAAACTTTATAAGAAATGGTCTGATGATGTCAGTCTGGACATCCCTCCGGCAGCATCGCCCTCGCCTTTGGCATTGGAATTTCTCAGTCATTGTCGAATTGGTGTGGAACAGGATAGCCAGATTTGGATGTATTCTGACGGAAGCTTCGACAAAAATCGAGGCATCTCGACTTTTGCAGTGGCTATCTTTGGTTATGACCCAGGAAAGACTCCGACTCATTCATTTGGAGGATGGTTTGGAGGTATTGGGTCCAGGCTTCCACGGAGATATCAGGTTTCTTGCCCAAGGTTGATTGGTATCCACTTTTCAAATCTGAGTGCTCAGTGCTTGCTTGGGCATGGTGGTTTGTTGATCGAGTTGCAGGACGACTTTCAGGTCCACCTTGTGGAGTGACCGGTTTTGAGTGGCAAGTACGGAGACCTACGACTTCCTCGTCTTCTAAGATACCGCCACTGGAGATACAGCAGAAGGAAGTTGAAGCGACCACGACAAGTTACTGCATCAAAATGGCTACTTATAACGTCTTGTCTCTCTTCAGAAAGACGGCTGATGGAGATGATGTTGAAAGTGGACGAGCCGCCTTATTGCGAGCACAGCTCTCGGCCTCCGGATATCACGCTGTGGGACTGCAAGAGACGAGAAGCAATGTCAGTTCGGTCTTTTGTGCGGATGATTATATACGTGTTGTCAGTGAGGCCAGTCAAGGCCATTACGGGGTTGAACTGTGGTTGGCAAGGAGACTTCCATTTGGCTCACGTGGTAAAAATGATATACGGGTTGAAGCCTCCCACACCACGGTGCTGCACAGCCACCCGAGACTACTTGCTACAAGAGTGCAATTGCAGGGAACCAGCCTTATCTTTGTGGTAGGACATGCGCCACACGAAGCGGATGATCTTACTGAAAAAGATTTATGGTGGCAATTGTTGGATGAGGTTCTTACTCGTGTTGGGCGCCTTGGGAGACTTTTCTGCTTGAGTGACTTCAATGCCAGAGTTGGGAGACAAGATGGTATCATAGTAGGTGACCGTACTGATGCTGACACAAGCCCGAATGGTGAACGACTTTTGGACCTTTGTGCGGATCACGATCTTTGGCTGCCATCAACTTTCTCTACAATACACAGTGGAGAAGACTTTACCTGGACCCATCCCAAAGGACCACGTTCACGTTTGGATTATGTCGCAGTTGATTCGCATCTGGCAGGTTGTGTGAGGTGGAGTAGCTGTGATCATGATATACAGGTGCCAAATACATCGGTTGACCATGTTCTGGTTGGAGCCTATGTTTGTTGGCAAGAGATCGACAAAGGCTCACAAGCTCGGAAGAGGATAGACTATGACTGGACGAGCATGAAGACGGAGGAAGGTAAAGAACGGCTCAGCAACATTGTACGACAGCTCCCGGATGTTCAATGGGATACTGATGTACATACGCATTGGCAACTTCTTGAAGATAGTCTTCACCGAGGGTTGAGAACTGAGTTCCCACCCCCAAAGAGGTCCAGCAGAGCAGATATATTTTCCAATGAGACTTGGACTTTTCTTGAACAGAGGAAGAGCTTCCGATCACTTCTCACTACCTGGGACGAGCACTTTGAGCTTTTTCTTTTGAAAACTGCCCTTCTCTCTTGGGCGGATGGGCAGAGCTTATCTGTGGGTCTCAGGCGCTTCTTGCTGGAAAGGTATTGTTTCCTGCTTGTTCGTTGGAACATTTTGGACGCTTTTCGCAAGGCATCAAGGCTTACAAGACAGTCAGTGGCTCAGGACAAGGCTAATTACATCAATGCTATTGGTGAAGAGGCGGCGATACAGAGCAATTCGGACATCTTTTCTACATTGAGACGTCTCAGAGTAGGCAGCTGCTTCCGAAAGAAGGCTTTGACGCCCTTACCGCTGATTAAGGATGAGCAAGGCAAGAACCTGGCATCTTGGGAAGAGAGAGATGACAAATGGAAGAATCATTGCGCTACAATGGAGGCAGGTGTGGACACGGACACCCCCAAACTCATTGAGCAACTTGCCCATGGATCATTTCAGAGAAATTGTCACCAGCCAGACCATTCTCTTGATCAAGTGCCTACGCTTTCAACTTTGGAGGGGGCCTTCAGGAGAATCAGGCCTCGGAAAGCAGCTGGGGCAGACCAATTGCGATCTGATCTATGTTGCCTTGTTCCACAAGAGCTATCTCTCAAGTTCCATCCGCTGCTCACAAAAATGGCGCTCACTTACAGTGAGCCGGTTCAAATGAAGGGAGGAGTATTGATAGCAGCATATAAGAATGGGGCTTCGGATTGTATTGACAACTTCCGCTCCCTTCTGCTTTCAAGTCACATAGGCAAGGCATTACGTCGTACATTGAGGCAACAACTTGTGACTTTGTACGCAACAACGGCTCCGCCACTCCACGTTTCTGTGCGTGCCGGCGGCAACGTCATGCACGCCTCCCACTCGTTGAGAGCCTTTTTGGGAGCAGCTCACTCTATGAAGAAGTCCACTGGAGTGCTCTACCTCGACATTAAATCAGCGTACTATCGAACTGTGAGACAATTGGCGGCAAACCTCACATGTTCCGATCAGGACATTGCACGGGTGCTTCAATTCTTTGACCTTGAGCCCTCCGAAATGCATCATCTTTTGGAGGAACTTCGGCAGGCTTCAGCTATGCAAGAGTCAGGCTCAACGGTACATCAGGAGTTGATGGTTGAGGAGCTTTTGAATGGAACATGGTTCACAACATCTTCACGCAGAAGCCTCACTGAATCTCTTGCCGGTACCCGTCCGGGGGACGGAATGGCGGACGTGCTTTTTAGTTTCGTCTTCAAGCGGGTATTAGAACGCGTCCACTGTTCACTGCAAGAGATTTTTCAATGGCCTATGCCCGCAGATTGTGCTCCTGTGAACATTGAACAACCTCCGGAACAAAGCCCGGGTCTACCTAGATTTGTGGAGGTGGTCTGGGCTGACGATTTAGCCTTCGCGGTAGAGGATGGAAAGGCAGATCAGGTTATAGAAACCATGAAGATTGTGACCAGCCATATCTTTCAGCAATGCCTTCGCCATGGGATGCGTCCCAACATGTCAAAAGGAAAAACTGAAATCATGTTTCGGTTACA
>OMLO01005127.1_pt1 | contig 10979 bp, 10 predicted proteins | sample 1674811 | NCBI WGS metagenome assembly OMLO01 (sample SAMN06265003, study PRJEB25207) | coral metagenome | isolation source: Coral host | place: Mexico:La Bocana,Puerto Morelos, Mexico | collected 2008-11-13 | reverse complement strand
TGGTTTGTTATAAGCTATTGATATATTTTGGATTTAAAAGAATTTTGAGAACGCGTTTCATATTTAAAGACATGTTTCGACAGACACGTCTTCGTTAGTTACAACTGGAGTGAATTTGAATTTGAATATACAAGTTTTGTACAATAGCTGTTGCCTAGAGTAAGCTGCATGACACGAATAAAATACGTAGATTAAAAACAAGAGAACAAAAGGGAGATTGCAGATAAAACGTACAGAAACAAAGAAAATGAAAGAGAGAAATGAACATGATGAATTTGCTGATTTAAAGCAGGCTCCTCGCAATAGATGACACTTTCTTTTTTTAATTTTTACTTAAACTTTGCCGGCGACGGATTGATTGTGAGATCGGCAAACACAATCTTTTATCCTGAATTGTTTTCATAAAAGAAGTTAGTGAGCGGTTTGAAGACTACTGTACTTATACATTCTGTTCTGATTTAATTTCAAATAAAGCTTTCGTTTGCGTTACCATTCCTTTCAAAGGGTTTATTAGAAAAGTTCATTTTGAATCAAGTATAGCGTGAGTTTTAGAACAGTTTCCCGTAAATCCGATGTAAATTTGAACTAAACACTTTTTTCTTGCAAAAAGTATTTCATTTTTTTTTTAAAAGAAAAAATGACGCAAGAACCGAAAATATCACGCGAACACTTAGAGGAGTGGTGAGGGTGGGATGCTGCAAGGAGAGAAGGGTGGGAGAGAGAGACGCGTGTCTCATCTTTTAATGACGGAAACGGCAATGTTAAACAAGACATTTAATGATTAGAACAATAGCTGTGCACGTGTAATTATTGATACATTTTTTTGCCGTCCTCTGCAAAGCAACAACGTGAAATGTCCGATTGTTTGTTTGTCATGATTGTCTTTTCTGACAAACGTATCAACCAAGTTGAAGTTGATTATTAGATTCTGAAGAGTGGATCTCTGTGGCTTGGAAGAACTAATGCGATGAAGCTTGAATACGATTGAATGTTTGCAATACTGACGCTGATCGCAACTGAAACCGAAACCTAAATTTCTAGTCCTAAAACGAACTATTCATGAGCTGTCATAAAGGGAAAAGAACTATCTATGAGCTGTCGTCATAAACAGGAAACCGCAATCGCTAAACTATTTAAGGCCACAGAGCAACATAGAAAAATAATCACGCATATTTCGATAATCACGCAATGTTCAAAGTCACGGGCTGTTCATGTTCATATTCATTGATCACGCAACGAAACTAAAACTGTTTATAACAATTATTATTATTATTGTTGTTGTTGTTGTTGTTGTCGTTATTATTATTACATGAGTTCATTTTTAATGGTTGTGAGTAGCGATGACGCCTCTCGGCATGGCATTGACCTTTAACCCTTTAAGCCCCAATATCAACGTATAAATTCTCTTGTCTGACCTCATTTTCTTATTTTATTAGTTGGTGGAATTTGTTTTGAGATCAAAGCAAGTTTCCTTTGGTGATCATTTTTTTATTTCTCGTAACCTTTTCTCTTGATGAAGTATTGATTTTGCGAGGAGAAGTTTGAAGTTGGTTACTCCTGGGACTTAAAGGGTTAAGGAAGCTGTTTAAAATTCACCAACCTTTGGGCCCTTCTTTCCACAATCTACAAACTTATAAGTAAGTCTTCATTTCAGTGCTTGATCGTTGAAATCGCTAAATTCTGTTTCCTGAAGACGTTGAGTAACGCGGGTACAACCGATTTTCGCTCATGACAAGCACCCAATTTCTCGTTTCTAAAACTGTTCTCAATCAATATCGGCCCACAGGACTGCTCTCCCTGATGACAAAAACTGAGTTGATTTTTCCAGCATTTTCTTTAACGTTTGCAGATTTCGCAGTTCAATTCTGCTTTCGCTGTAAGTTTTCATTCCACGAGATGCCATTTGAGTCAAGTTTGACAATGGCGTGATTTTTCTTGATCAATCACAATTCCTTGTTATGCATAGCAACCAATGAGATTGCTTCATTTTGTATAGACAACAGATTACGTCAAATGGCCTTTTTTTCGTGTTTGCCAAAGTGGGCAAAGGCCGACTTTCGAGTAATTGAGAAAAAAGCTGGAGTTGTATGTTTTTTTTATTGTATAAAACAAATAGATTCCATGTTGCCGTGCGTCTGTTCAGTAATAAACAACAGAGGATGTCAAAATGTGGTTAGAACATCAGTGACACACTCGGTTATCGCCTGGTGTGCCACTTTTTTGTTCTTGCCACATTTTGACGTCATCTGTGATCTATTACTGAACAGACGCACGGCAACATGGAATCTATTTGTTAAATGGACAATAAAACCTAACCAATGAGCGCGCGAGAATTTCTGCAGTTATTACAAGTCCTTGTTTGGATTTCGTTGTAAAACTTGTATATAACGCTTAGTAATATTGTAATGCACTGCGTATTTTTTTTATTTTTCATTCGCAGCTAGGTATTGACATAAAGGCAAATATGATTTTAAAGCTACTTCATTGTTTTTAATACGATGTCATCAGTTGCTTCGGCCAGCTTGATCCCCGTCTCTTGTTTCCTTTCCAGAGAGCATTTACCGTCTTGCCATCATTAGTTTCTTCGATTTCGATTTTTCCTTTTTCCTTTTCTCCTTATCTTTATCTTTTTCTTCTTCTTTATTATTTTTTCGATGACGACGACTGAGGGTCCGGGATATGGCCATGGGGGAGGATAGGGTCCGGGATAAGGAGGGGGATACGGTGGGGGATAGCGGGATCCATGTGGTGGGGGATACGGGGAGGGATATGGTGAAGGATACGGGGAAGAATTAGGAGAGGGATAAGGCCAGGGATACCGGGAAGAGGGGTATGGTGAGGGGTACGGGGAGGGATACGGGGAAGGATACGGGGAGGGATACGGGGAAGGATACGGGGAGGGATATGGAGAAGGATACGGGGAGGGATATGGGGAAGGATAACCAAGGCTTGCGTCCTTTGTTCCTGCAAGTCAAAAAAGTTGAGAAGATTATTAGTCAAGAGTGGAAAAAACCTTCCTTGTATTTCTTTGTAATAGCCAGCTCGAAGAAAATCTGGTATTTTCGCGGAGTAACTTATCATTCCGAGTCTTCATTTAAATTTCCGAGTGCGTAAAATTCTTTTTAGGACACTCAGTTAACTAGCTTGCGAGTAACCCAAACGAAAGTATGTTTGTGAATTTATATTTCAACCTCAATGTTAGGATTTTAGCGTCACAAGAATTACCAAGAAAACTACTTTATCTTCCAATTACTATTTTCATATTTTTTATAAGTTCTCCTTTAAAGAAGTTGTCGCCATGAGGCGTGATTCCACAGTAGGTACTATTTAGTTTTGTTTTGGACTACGGCAGGTCAAACACGCCCCATACTTAATTAGTTTTGAACTTTTTTCATCGGCTGGATCTGACTCGCCTTTTCTTCGAATTTGCTGAAAAGGGAAAGATTCAAAACTGTAATACGTTGACTGATCACTGATTCTCTAGCCACTGGATTCCATCGTCAACTTTGTTCCATTTTAGATTTTAGCACTTTAAACAACAGACTGCGACAAACGCTTTAAATACTTGGCATAAAACGAGTAGCAAGTGGTGTAAAATCTTACTACTTTACACTTTTACAAGTTCACCTTCTCCAGAACCCGAAGTGCCACTCCCCGGATCGAACGAACCTTCTTCGTCTTCATCGTGAGATTCGTTTTCGTGCGTGACAGGAGCGTGATCTTTTGTGTCGTGATTCGGTTTTTTTGAGGCAACATAGGCCAGAAGGTACGAAACTAACAGTAAAGTTCCCCTCATTATTTGTCCTGAATCAAAAAAAGAAAACAAATCGCTTTCAGTCAAAAAAATATTTTACATCCTACAATTACTCACAGCTTAATTCACACGCGAAAAAACTTTTCATGGAATAGAATGGGAAATGTCATTTTTGAATCTCTCACCTTTTCAAGATTTCGTCATCTGTGATTCTGACCTGAAAATGTCAAGAGAGTTCAGGTAATCTAAAAACTAGCAGCAGTCGCTAAATCATTTATAGATTATCAGTACGTGCGTGTCAGATTGTTCATATCAACATGAAAATAACCAAGGTATCTGACTATGTCAATTGATACTCAAAGTCCTATATTACACGACACTTCAACTAATACAAAGAAACATTACAATGACTTTTATAGCAGCAGTTTGCTTTACTTCAAAAGTGGCGTTAAAATATTTTTGGAAATCGTGAACAGCTTTTCACTCCTCCTGTTCAGCCATCCGTTTTCTCTAAAGATTTTCCAAGCGTACGATGATCTATTTTTTCAAAAAGATATATTACTCTGTTTTAAAGACCACGAAATGAATCTTTATATAAAATTTTCATCAACTTTAACTTGTTAAAGGAACGTCGAGGTGAACAAAAACCGTTTGGTAATTCCGCAGAATCTGAATCGTATTCAATCGAACTTAGTGATGATTGAAGACCACGTACAGAAAGTTATATTTATGCTCTATGTTATTGCATCTATTTGTAACTACTTTACATACAATGCAGTGGCTGCGCGTGGTTTGTTGGGAAGAACTGACAAACACATCATTTGCCATTTAACGTTTCATGCCCCGTTCACTACGTCCAAGAAATTTGGCTTTCTCAGAAAACGCTTCAATTGTTCGGTAATCCACATAACAACAAAGAAATTTAAAAACACAACAATCACATTCAATTCAATCAATTTTCATCGATAGTTAATAATTGCAACAATCACCGACGGTAGAAGCGCTTTTTTTAAAAGCTCAGTTTTTAATTTTTTTTCTCACTCACACATAAATGAGAGCATTTTCGAGAAGGTCCGTTTTCGGTGGACAGTCTCTCCGGATTAGTGTGGACTTTAGACCTAACCATAAAGATAAAGCTGTGTTTCAGATTCTCGACGTTGTGTGAAGGCAGCTTCAGTGTTAGGGTCATGAAATGCGCCGCCTGGACTTCGGTAAGTTAACGAAATGTGTGTAAACAAAACAACGAGCTTTGCGGTTTTTTTTACTTTTGCAGGTCAAAAAAAGAAAAAAACCTAACTGAATAAAATTCGTCTTTATCATAGCCAATATAGGCAAGTTCTATTCTGAGGGAAGTATATATCAATTGGATGAAACTCCGCCTTATGACCACTCGTTCATGCAACCACCTCGTTCTCATAACCACTTTCTTTGGCCGATGATTGTTTTTACTGATCACGTCTATTCATTAACCTTCAAGACGAGGATTAGTACTTACTTAAGTATCTCTTGTCAGGGAATAAGATGCTGGCGGTTAGCTAAGTCAAAGTGATCCAAGGAAAATTTAGTAAACCTTTATTTTATCAGGATATTTCTTCAGTTTTGCAATAAAAACTCATTTATCATCGAATGCCCTGAACTTGTTTCTAGTCATCCTCCTTCTTCAGTCATCCTTGTCTTTTTTATCGTTGCTTGTTTTCTTATCTTTTGGATTATCCTCGCCCTTCTTCTTCTTCTCCTTCTGTTTTTTCTCCTTTTTCTCCTCTTCTTCTTCTTCTTTCGAGGGAGGAGCGGGTACGGGGTGCGCCGCAGGGTACGGATACGGATATGGATATGGCGCGGGATATGGCGCGGCCGGATATGGCGAAGGATATGGTGCGGGATATGGCGAAGGATATGGCGCGGGATATGGCGAAGGATATGGTGCGGGATATGGCGAAGGATATGGTGCGGGATGTGGCGAAGGATATGGCGCGGGATGTGGCGAAGGATATGGCGCGGGATGTGGCGAAGGATATGGTGCGGGATATGGCGAAGGATATGGCGCGGGATATGGTGAAGGATATGGCGCGGGATATGGTGAAGGAAGACCAGCAGACGGGTTAGGATATGGTGCAGGGGAAGGATATGGTGACGGGTAACCAACAACTGAAGCGTCTTTTGCCCCTGCCAAAACAAATCGAGAAGTAGAAAGGTTATTGATCGTTGTGTAATCAAACATAACATTTTTCTTTCCAAATCTATCTTTAGAATGTTTTTCATTTGGCTTCGTCCTTTTTAAAGTGAACGACCTCGTGGGACTTAAGCAAACTTCTACTCTACGTATTACCATAAAGAGTTTTTCTCCCACATTTATTATCACCTTGAAACGTAATGCAACTATGGTTAAACAAACTCTAACAGAACGAGAAATCCTTGGGATCTTGGAGCTTACGGTCACCAGACTATATCTTGTAACGAATTCAGTCGGGTACTGATAACGAAACAATTCTCGCTAACTTTGGAAAGTCAGTGTAATAAAGCACTGTAGAGCTTTGATATATATATCATATAACTACAGATCAGATGACTGATTTGAGTTTAAGCATCAAGAGACTTATAAATCTAATAAATCCTACTTTGCGATAACGAAAAAAGACATTTTCGCAAAGGAGAAATTAATCTTGTTATACCTGGGCCTAACGAATATCTCGCTGTGTTTAAAAGGTTCACAAGTAAGAAAGACACTGGCGCATACTTTATTCTGAGAAAAGTGGTGGTCGTATTAACGAGATGACTAAATGGCGTGGTTCCATTGAGGGTACTAGACCTTTCTAAGCGGCGCTGACCTGCCTGGTGAAACTCACCCTTATTGCCGCTTTTTTGGAAAGAGCGTCAGAGAATATAATTGACCAAAAGTTTATAAAATTGTGGTTTCAGTGACTTTTGACGTGAGGAAAGAAACGTGATATAGTCTACGTGTTTGATAATTACGAGATGCTAAGTCAGTGATTAAATGGTTTTCGTTGTTGAATATCTTTGCTCTAATTTGTCCGAGTTCCTTTCATGACCAGGTTCGTGTTAATTCACTCCATTCGATTTCATCATTTTTTTTCGTTAGAAAATCTTTTTCTTAGAAATTTTGCAATGCAAGATGCATCTTCGATCCACTGTGCTCCATTGCCAAATAGCAAATTTAATTTTCAGTATTATTAATATTACGTTGATATTTCATTTTCCCTACCAGAACCCGAAGCACCACTTCCCGAGTCGAAAGCACTTCCATCGTCGTCTTCAGCATGAGATTCGTGTTCGAGCGAGATGGGAGTGCGTTCTTTTGTTTCTTTCTCATTTTTTCCCGAGGCCTCAAAGTTTCCTTCAATCGATGCAACCAGCACCACCATTGCGAAAAGGCAAGTAATTATTGTCAATGTTTCCCTCATGGCAAATGCTGGATGCGTTCACTGCAGTAAATAAAAAGCCGAGATTGTAAGTTAAGTCAATAATAATGTTTTTCTTTTCACATTAAGATATCCTCTCTTACCTTCTCGAGATTCTCTTCCTGAGTGTTCGTCACCTGTGATTTTGACCTGAAAATGTCTTAATTCAAGCAATAAGAAATCTCAAAGGTTCTTAATTATTGATAGATTTTGTATGTGCGTGTCTGAATTTTGTGACCTGGAAGGTTTATTGTTTATTGCCATTTCTTTATTACAGATGTCAGGGTCATTGAACCATGACTCCGGCAAGACTAAAATTTTTGCGAAGGTTAAAGGTGGACAAAGGACACAGGTTGGAGTTTGTTGCGGGATACGAAAATGGAGTTATATGAGAAACAAATGGTACGTTAAGACTTGGTTTATTTGAAAATAGCGTGTCAAGTTCGGTTCAAGTTCAAACTCCGCTATCACAAGCCATTCAATATGAAATAGTTTATTGAGGATGAGTCAGTGAGTCATCTGATAACATCTACTGTGTTTATCTGAGCATGTAATGAAAGTTAAGAATCCCTCTTACAGTGTTAAATTAAAGTTTGAACTAAGCTAGACATGAAAAGGTTTCATGGTTGCACCACGGCAGATACGAAAAACCAGTAACATACCACCCTTCCAAAAATGTGTGGAAACGTATTTCCCATCTAATGCACTGGCACCGAACCCCGAGGAAGGAGTACAACGACAAAAGATCCTTTTTTATGACATATATTATGTATATATACTTAAACAGTCTTAAATATATCACTCACTGTAATCTATATCTTTAGAATACAGAGAGTACACCAAAAACACTAAAATGAAAAAAAGCATCGTGCTACCGAGAAGACTGGCCGACATAGAATGATTAATATTTCCCGCTAACGTCCTTAGACAATACCGATATTTTCGACAAAAATACTATGAGACGGTAAGCTCTGGGTTTATCGGTCTCATCCGTCCGCGGTGCGCGTGAAGTTGTGGGCCAGTTGAAAGTTTCGATAGGGAGCCATCAAGCTGAAAACCGACGGCGCCTGGGGACAAGGCAGATTATTGGCTAAAGAACTCTGACAGTTTTGTAACGTTAGCTGCCTACAAGCAATATTGATTGGCCTGTGATCAGACATGTGCTGAGAGATCTCACTTATATTTTTAAACTGTTCAACGTATTGCGCGGAGTGCAGAGGTCCCGGAGGAAAATAATAGCCTAAGGAAGGAGACTGAAAGAAATGTAAACATGATTGCAGTACACAACTTGAGCAGAGGGGAAGAACGGCATTTTTCCATTTCCGCTCTTGACGTTTCTGGGCGAGTTTATCATCAAGACGCACAATCCAGTATCGCTTATGTTCAATCCGGATTCTCCGTTCATATGAGTGATTTTTTAAACCCGGCGTATCTAATCGAACGCTCGGGATATCTCGGGTTTTGTCTTACGAAGAATATGCGTTTTAGGGCAATTCTAGTGGTATCGCGCTCAAATTTAGCTGAACTTGCCCCTGGAATGGAGGTCAGAATCGAGACAAAGGGGATCAAAGTCCCCAGGCTGAGTCGAAGCTATTCTTTCATTTGAGTTTCTCCCCAGTCCCCTAAGTTATTTTTACTACCGGTGGACGGCCATATTTTGACGCTTACGTGTAAATGCAGTGGTTCACGGGTGTTTTGGCGGCTTAGTGTGGTAAACATTTGATGTGGCGAAAGTCGACAAATGCTCCATAAAAAGAATTATGGTTCCTCTTTGCAGCAACTGAACGTTTTCGCTATTACGCTTGTTATAGGACAATATCATAAAAACTTGAGCGCGTGTAAATGGTGCTGAATTACTGCCGGTGTTGCGAAATGACAACCTTATTCTCCGTTTTGAAGTTTTACAATTAACTTACTGCAAGGACTAATTGGGAGGATTTTTTTTCATACTTAAGTCGGAGCAGGATTGTTTTAGAAAAACAGAGCACTTGACAACTTACATCCGTCTCTATTTGGCAAAAGGCATAATAATTCCACTGATCACGTGCCAGTACACCTCTGTGAAACCACTGGTACAAAGTAAAACAATAGCAGTTCTCAGGTGATTTCTGTTAGAAGTGGTGTTTGTTCATGTTCTTGCTCATTCTGCTTCTGTATACTTGCGGAACATCAGTACGAAACATCAGTGTTGCTGAACTGAAAGATAAACGATTCAAAACAAGTAAGTAAAAAAATGCTATTAGTATCAAGCTCATACTTTTGCTTTTAAGCATAATTACGTAAGCTTACCTTAATTATTTTCGCTCTTCAGGCATTATTTCTCGTCAAGTTTTCATGTCGAAATATTGCAAATAGAAAACTCTTATCCTCGCTCTTTTGCTTCTTCTATATATTTCGGATGAAAAGTCTCTTACATTGCTCTAAATCCGGTTTCTCTTCTGGCCAAATTTTATATTCCTTGAAATTTTACTGCCAAAATATTGGACTTCAAATACAATCCTAAGCTTATTTTCTTAGATGTCGTGATAGAGTGTCTTGAGTTCTTGTCTTGAATATTTAGCTTGAAAGATGTAACCTTAAAAACACTTTGTTGTACTTTTTTTGTATAGTAGAATAGAATTAAGCTTAAATTTAGCTTTCCAAAAGAATAAAGGGAAAACAATCTGTACAAACAGTAGCACATCATTGTTTGCGATTAGACGTACAGATTCGAGCACTCGCCGGATAATAAAAAGTATTGGCCAGCATTTGCTGTATCGTTTGCTAGTTGAGGTACGTTCTGTGAAAATTGGATCTGATTTTTGAATGAACAGATGCTCCTTTCCTCAATATTTTTATTGCCTGTAAGTTAGACTTCTCTGATCGTCATTCAGATTCTCCTCAAAAACTTAAAATTATTCTAGAAGTTGAATATGTACAGTATATTGGCTTGTTAATTTAACTGACCAACAAGGCTGTACGGAGAGAATTAATATTGCCTGAGGTCTTCAAGGTCGAGTGAGCTTCCTCATTCAGGAATTAATAAAAGCAACAAGAGTTAACAGACCTTGTCTGAGGTGTTTGATGGCTGGATAACACTATCCACCGAATAAATTGCTATCCAATAAGTGTTAAGATAAGATAGGTGTTAATAAGACCTGTTATCTGCTGGATAGCATTGCCCATTGACTGTAGGCCAATCACAGCAAGCAATACTAACAGTACATGTAGATCTTAACAAGGTCTTAATATAATGAACCCAAAATATTCCATACTAAGATTAACTGCATTGGAGGTACTTTCAGTGTTTCTGATTGGCTTAAACATTTGCGAGAAAGTAATCAAAAATCTACCAATCACTGACTCTTCACAGATTTCTGTAGTGCACAGTATCATCAGTGGCAATTTAGGATGTACCTCTTGTACAGAATGAGTGTACAATGGCCAAATGAACTTTCTTGGAAAAAAATGGAGAAAATTCAAATTACAGGAGTATTCTATGATCAAAACTCTTTGGTGGCCTGCAAGAATAACTTTTTGGCTAGTACATATACTATTCATAGTGTAAATTTTCCAAAGGGCAAGCCCAAAAAGGTACATGTTATCTTTGCATCCTGTCTGGCTGATACAGGAGTTTCATTAACATTTTCAGTAGGAGGACAACTGGTTTTCACAGGTGGGAGAAACCATTAGAACTGAATTTCTTTGTGAGAAAAAATTTTTTGCTAGATGGTCGATCAATTTGCCCAGCGCCTATGGAAAGCCAAATGGTGCAAAATTCAAGAAACAAAATTGGCCTCACGTTCAACAAATTTGCTATCAAGGTCAAG
>OMLO01005126.1_pt1 | contig 10980 bp, 13 predicted proteins | sample 1674811 | NCBI WGS metagenome assembly OMLO01 (sample SAMN06265003, study PRJEB25207) | coral metagenome | isolation source: Coral host | place: Mexico:La Bocana,Puerto Morelos, Mexico | collected 2008-11-13 | reverse complement strand
CCTGGGGCAGACCTATTTCATTCTTTGCAACTGAGGATTCAGCAATGAAACCGTTCAGCAGTTCAGCCATTTTATGTTTATGTAAGTACTGATTTTATGACACCTGACAACTGTGACAGACTGTGACACATGACAACCATTATGTATGATTATGATTGATAAGGATCATGGTTTTGATGACGATGATTGTGACGAAAATGATGATGATGGAGATGATGATGATGATGATGATGATGATGATGATGATGATGACACTTGTCATCATTACGAGGAACTAAACTTAGACAACAAACGGAAACGCGTGTATCCAACTGGATGCTGACGGTGGTGATTGACGGTGATCAGGAATCCATCAATGCTTGAATCACATAGGGAGTTCATGAATGAATGAATTGACGAGTGTGTTTTAATGAATATCACTCAATGAATGAAGGTACAATGTACACGCAGATGACTGAAGGAATCACTGACGTGATGAAGATGAAGTAAGTGACTGAAAGGCATTCATCTCCTCCAAAATGTTCCTCTTGCCCGTCCCATCCGGTCCGATCCCCTTCATATCTAAGGAGCGATGTGCTAGTGTGTTCGCATGGTACAGCCGCCGGCAATGCTGCGATTGTTTGCAAGCAACTGAAGGCAATGAATTGCTGTACGTGGACCGATCTAGTCGGGATGAGACAGCATCTTTGACACAACTTTAACGTGATAACGTGATAGATAAAAAAAATATATATCTATATAATGATCCAAATTCAATCAACGTGCTATTAGGATACCTTTTGAAGCATTTTGCATGTTTTGCATCCAACCATACAATACAGACATGGGAAAAATGGAGCATTCGCCACAGTGACAAAACTAAGTTGTTTTTATAAATTTTATCATCCTTGTTCCTGGTTAATTTTCAACCATTGTTCAAGTGCAAACAAAAAAATGTGCACAGTGCACATTGCCCTGTGTGGAGCTTTCAACGCCAGCATCATCAACCACACACAAAACAGCACATTGAAAATGCAGCAGCAGCAATGACAACAACAACAACATCATCAACAACACCAACAAGAACAACCGCAACAACAACAACAACAACAACAACAACAACAACAAAAACAACAACAATCACAACAACAACAACAACAACAACAACAACAACCAGAGCAAGCAGCAAGCACAAATATTTAGAAACAAAACAAGCACACACAAACACATACACACACAAACAAACCAACAAGCAGACAATGAATCAAGCAATCAAACAAATAAACAACCAAACAAAAACAAACAATCAAACAACCAAACTAACAATCAAAACATATTATTCGTTTCTTGTATGTAGGCCGGCGTTGGTGAGTTTGCTGGGCTGAAAGGGAACTGTGACAATGACTTTTGACTGCTAATTCTTTGGCGATGTAAGATTTGTGTCTGGTGTATGCAACATTTTCTATTTGCAACATTTTGTAGCATTTGTAGCCTCCATGGGGGTAATTGACCGCTTTATATGTGATCTGAACTTGACTATGTGATCAAACCACTTCTTAGGTCTGGAACAATTCCACCTTGCTATATTCATGTGTGGGCAATGTGCACAGACGCAGGACCAGACCAATTAGCATTCAGGGGATCAATCAAAACATTGATGTCTCAAGAAGACTTTTGTAACCAGCTTTGCTTCGATGTGTTATGCGTCAAGCACCAACTCCATCTTCTTGTGAAAGATGGGATGAAGTATGCAAATACTTTCTGCAGTTTTAGTGCACCAACAACACCTGCTGCCCAGAAGAAGGTTGTTCCTTACTTGAGCGCTATGGCGCAAATCGTGCACTGTTGGAGGGCGCACAGTAAAAAACTGAACCAGATCTACAACGCAGTGGTTCCAGACGCATGGCGACACAAAGCATCAGTAGCGATCCCGCCAGTGGCAATTGCAGGCAGGTGCTCGGTGGATTGTTACTTGGCAAACACGCCGGGGTGAATGGTTTTTCAGTACAGGATAGTGAGTGAAAGCCGCCTGAATGGGATAACCTCATTATTAATCTCATAGCTCATAGTTGATACATAGCCTGAGGTCCTAAGATGATATTGAATCTGTCAATGATTCGATTATAGAAGATTGAAGATTGATGATTCAACGATGAGTCTGGAGAACCTGATAACTTCCTGAGGTCAGGCGGTCGGTCAGACTAAGTTAAAGTTTCGAACTATCGGAATTGCAGTCTTACCAAGAGGGGACTGGCATACTGGCGGTGGGTACCCTGGTACTGTATTGGTCTATTATGTTTATATATAGTCTTTATTGCATTTATACCTTTGCCCCATATACATGCAGACGCAAATATACTTTGGACATGGACACTATCACAATATAGATATTGGTCAGTGCATGTGGCATAACTGTGGCATATGTGTTTAACCCCATTGAATCTGTGTATTTAACTCCAATGTATTGCGTTTATGATCTATTGTTGATTCACTTCAAACACTCAATGACTTACACAGCTGGTAAGACTTGGGCAAACCCTGACAATTTTCCCCTGTACTGTGTTTGATGTGATGTGTGCAAAGTCTTTTGACTCAAGTGCAGCATACACAACATCATTGAGTTGAAACTCAGACTTGTAGTCTTGAGTCTTGTGCCATGTCGAACTCGTCTTCGCAGAGTAGTAGTTGTTCTGGCGGTGACATGCTACCGCAAGAGGAAATCCAACGTCGGAAGGAATCTCGCAAGTGGTGTGATGAGGTAGGATTTCGCGGGTGTCCGAGTCCCGGGAATCCATGTGGGCAAACACCCGGTGTGCGAAAGCCTCCTCATTTTACCGTGTTGCCACATATCTGGAACAACCGTGCATCATTGTCAACATTTGTGCGGCTCTTGAGCCAATCATCATATGATCCTCAAAACCCATAGTGGCAACCCATTCGTGATTACGGAGACGTAGAAAAGGATAAGTGGGTTATGGCGCAACCTGGACAAGCCTGGGAAAACATGCGAGAAAATTGGTCCAAACGTTTTCCATATCAGCCATTTGACATTATGAGCAGAGAAAATGTCAGAGAAGTGTTTCAGGTCGGAAAAGCAGTAGCAGTGATCAAGAAAAAGAAATATCCATGGCTGCACGGCAAGACAATCCGGACATCATTCCCACCAGTTCCTAAATGGAAGAAATGAAGAAGTGACATGTCCTTTTATTGAATCGCATTGCCATTGTTCCCCATTTGCAGATGATATTGACGATGTTTCTCTTGAGTCAAGTCTGTCAGTGGGACCTGACTGACTCTTCGCGAGATCATATTTCATGACTATTCTCATGGGGAATAGTAGCTTGCCATTTGACTGAAAGTCAAAGGTATTAGATATTTTGATGTTGATCCGTTTCATTACTTTGCTCATGTGAGCTGATATGATGATCTTTGAATTTCTGAGAGTCAGGGACCGTGACTCTTGGAGTAGCGACCATGTGTTTTCCATACTGGATGTAATGTAGTTGTGTGTAGGTGTGTTGCTAATTTCTATTTTTGTGGCCTCATGGTGGCTGAGCGCAAACGACTGCAGGTGCACAACTGCAACTGAAATTTTAGGAGGTAGGATATCTAATAGACAAATTGTGAGTACATCAGATTCAGATTCAGATGTAGTTTCAAAAAACATCAGTCCTTTAGACTTTAAAGCCTTTAAAATGAGATTTAAGTGCTGCTGGGACATGGGCATGCCTTGTGTCATGAATGTTTCTTGTAGTCACTTGTTGTCTGCCTTGCGATTCAGTCTACTGTTAGTTAGGTTTGGGAATCAACAACGATGCATGGTGACATTTTTTCAACATGTTGCTATGCCACAAACATCGCTGGCGAATAGTTTGTCACAAGTCCTAAACACATGGACTGACAGCCTGAATTGTTTGATTCGAACTAGCGAACCAATGACATGTTGACACGTACCGACGTACCAAACGTGATGAGCGCAGATGCTTGAGGGATGTGGGCCGGGAACAGAAACCGCGTATATAATGATACGTTAATATATACAATATTGACTTCTTAGATATTTTGACGTTTGACATTTGACATCGCATCATCATTAATCATTTCAACATTGACACAGTTATGTCGTTCATGATTAATGAAAAAAATATGAAACCTGTAGCGTCACACGTTCACCTTCGCCGTACCTGACTTGATTTGATCTCAACTTACTAAATAATCAAAAACATCCAAATGGATTACGAGAAGAGCCAAGAGCATGTATGAAAGACTGAAACGTGAATATAATATAGACACAGTTACAGATTCATATGACAATTAAACAATCATACAAGTAAGAATTTAAGAAAGACAGTGGTTTGTTTTGCCTGGACAGCCTTGGTATATCATACTTGATCAGTAATCATTAATCAGTAGCTTGTAAGTAATACTTCCTTTGAATCATACATAATGATGTAACAACAACTTCAGCACAATCAGCTGAACAAACCCCAGGTTCCTTCTCCATGGACCTCCAGAAGCAGTGGTGCAAATCTTCCTGGCAGCCTTTGACACAGAAGAATTTAACGCCACAACACAGAAACTGGGAAAGACTCGTACTGGGGGTGATGGCAACGGGGAGGGTGATGGTGATGATGACAACCAAGACATAACCGATGAGCTGGCTTTAGATTAGCAGAGAATGTACCAACATAAAGTCACCAAATGGATCAGTGGTGCATTGTCAACATTGCAAAGTCACATGTTCTGGTTTTTGATGTCAGTGTGCCACCGTGCCAGAGATCCAGTTAGACACATGTTCAACATCTTGAGCAAGTATTCGAAACACTCAGAGAGATCCAAGCCCTGTGAGCCATGTGAGCTTCCCATTGTGAACTTCATTACTAGACGCATTGCTGATATTGATGCCGAATTTTGTGAGCTCAGAAGCACACTTAGCACATGGACAGGGGAAATACTTACAAACCTTGAAGGTATGTCTCAGTGGTTCAAGTCAGAACCTCTTGACACCAACAGTTTGAAGAGTATTGCGTTCAAGCTGGTGGCCTTCAATCATGCCACCTACGTTCGTCGCATCGTGAAGCCTTTTGCAAGGTGCACATCTTAGTTAGATTCCTGAACATCCATCTACTGCTGCAATGAGTGCAATGAGAGTCGTCATTTTCTTGTGATATAAAATATTTAAACATATGTCCAAGTTTGTATGATCGAACGGTGAACGTGTGGGATGTGGGATGTGTAGGTTGAGGTTGATGTTAGGTTGAGGTTGACATTAGGTTGTTGAGCATTGACATGTTACATGCAAAAAAACTATGTCCTTCTGTCTCTGTATTTTCTCTATCAGTCATGTATCATGTTTCATTATTACGAATTATGACTTGGTTGATTGCCGGCAGTTGGTGGTCCACACACACATACACACTTGAACTCTTGATGATTCAACCACACACTCACAAGGGTGATTGTTTGTACGGTTTGTACTTGAAGATGCTACAGCTGCAGTTTTGCCGTTCAAAGTTCCAGGTGGCCCTGGCGTCTTTTCTGGATGCTGTCTGCAGCGCCAAGCACTCCGTGCTCTCACCGTACAAGTTTCTTGTCTGTGGATCTGGGAACAATGTAACCGTGTGGAGTTTCAGATACTGCTCATCATCAATCATCAATTATCAGCTGTTGATCTGTGCTTTCGTTGCTGGTACAACGATTCATGTGGGACATATACTACACGCACATATGTATATGTATATGTGTGTGTAGACACTGTGTAAAGAAAGAACTTATGTGACTTATGTTGTCATATATTTTTTTGAAATAGATCTGAATATTAATATCAATTATGAGATTATGACACTACATTATGATATTGTAAACATATCTACTATCTACTAACAATAGATGATGAATTGACTGGACGTAGGCTGAGCGACATGTTACGACATTCAGTATGAAATCGAAAAATATTAAAATTATTTTGGTTATGATGTTTTCACCGTTTTCACCGTGATCAAGTGTTCAACTTTTCATATTACCTGAGGAGGATCTTCAGCTTGGCTGTTCGGTAGTTACGCTGCTAGACTGATGCCATTAGCACTGTTTAGATACCTGAATTACCTGAATCTAATCATCATCTAATCTCATAATTGAGTCTGCTCGAGTCAATTGAATATTTCTGGAGTCCTACGGCCTACGCTGGCACAGGTGTTGCATACGATTTACTCCATGCGGACGAGCATTCATTGGAACTCAACGCTCGAAAGATCAGAGCACTGTGCATGCATGAGCTGGAGGTGATAGCAGTGACTGGGATGACTGAACCGGCTGGGAGACTCCGGGCATGTCTCATACAAAGTGCTTTGCTTATCAAATTGGATACACAAGAGCTGGAATCATTTAACTCAATCTTGAAAATTACCATAGCAAGGGGTGGAAACAATCGGATGTCCCTTGAACTTCTTTGTGCAAGGGCGTGCTTAAGAAAGATTGTTGCTATGGGAACTGGGTGTGCTACAAGAGTGAAGGAGTTGAAACCTTTTGCTGCTTCTCTAGCACGGTCTGTGTATTTGTATTATAACAGCCGGCAAGAAGTTTTGCAAGACTCCGAGCGATGGAGACCTGAGCCCCTATAGAGATTGAACCGCATGAGCCTAGCACCTACGATCCATCAACAACACCTTCGTCTAAAGATTCGTGGGCACTTCCTTACAATTCTGTCTTTGCGAAGGCTGTCAAACACCACCGTAAAACTTCAGACTACACGAACATGATAGTATTGGTTACACCGAGGGTACTTGAATCAGTACATACAGAAGGTTGGGATTATTTCCTTGCCAGTGCTCAATCAGGATGTCAAGTTATGTTGATTCCTCTGATTTCCCAACACCAGACTGAGTCTGGCGATGAAGTCTATCAGGTGGATTTGGGAGCACCGCAAAAAACTTCATTGACTGTACGTCATTGCAGAACTACACCAATATGTTCAACACCTTGCAAATGAAGCAAAGAAAACTCACAGAGTAGGTTGGAGTTTGGTTTATGAAAAAGTGAAGATTTACACACAAGTGGTACAATGCATTCCACCTACCACTGCCAGTGATCCCAATCTCACATTCGAAGCTACAGGGCGACACACAGAGCTCTGTCAATTGAAGGCAAAATTTCAACGTGCTGCTCCTCATCATCACCAAGGCCGCAACGCAGTTGCAATTGATGCATCGGAACCAGACACTTGTTTGCCAGACAATGACGACAATGCAGTTGAGAATGGTAGCGGAACACACGCAACACTTTGGTTAAAACCCAGCAGCATTCCGAAAAATGATCTTGGGCCTAGATGATTCTTCAGATTCTTCAGATGATGATAGTGATGACGGTGTTGTCGCCAAATCCGAAACTGATGACTTACTTGATGCAGATAACATCAATCTGAAGATTGCAGTTGCAGCTGCTGAGCAAAACATGGAAGCAAACTGCAAGTCATTGCAACAAGCTGATGAACTTGTTGATGAACGCATTAACATGCTTCTTGATGAGTCAAGCAGTTCATGTGTTTCCCGAACTGACCTTGAAAACGAAGCATTTTTGCAGGAAGTGTTGTTGAAATCATTGACTCGTGCTGCTGGTTCTACAGACGCCTCACTATCTGCCAAAGACACTGACAGTAAGGTTTGCTTGTCAGCCATTCAGGGTGACATCTACTGTGACAAATGCATGAACTCAGTGATGAAAACCATGTCAGCTCTGCAATTCAGAAAGGATCAATCTACTCGTGAGATTGGGGGAGACAAGGAACTATCATTGATTTTGGATCCGGGTCATGACAATGAGGCCAACAATGGAATATCTGTAGTGTTTGTTCAGTGGAGTACTACTTCATCAGCCAAAGTATTTGAAGGGAGACCAATCAACCTTGATGAAGACAGGAAAGTCATTTGTCCAGTGAACTTTATTCAAACATCACGGATGTTTAGACATTGTTGCACGATCTTGCCTGCAGCCGGTACCCGCGTCAGAAGAGTAAAGAAGAAGGATCGTCCAAGTGTGCCGAAACACTCGCTACGTTTGTTCGATATCTTCACAGCAGCTCTGGTTGCGCAATCCAATTCAGGACCTATAAAGGACTCTGACATGTTGTTGGACGATGCCACAGTGGTCGGTTGCCATGCATGCTCGGGTCCTTGTGATGCCCAGATGCAATGTTCGTTTTGCTTGCTAACTTGTCATCCACAATGTCAAGACAAGTTGGTCACATACATTGAAACATTAGAGGAAGGTGTACCGGGTGTGTCCTCTTCCAACTCATCAGCATCATCATCAGATCTACCAAGTGATTTGCGCAATAGGCTACTGCAAATGAAGGAATTCTGTCAAAGATGTATGTCTGTGGAGCATCTTCACAACATGTTTCTGGGCGCAAACTCCGACACTGAGAATGCTGGTGCAAATACTGCAAACACGGAACGGTATCTTGACTGTTTTGCCAATGCCGATACAAACAGACAAACACGTATTAAGGTCAAGGTTGACTTTGATTGACGCAATCCACCATACATAATTGTGACCGTGACCATGATTCTGTCTTTGACTGTTTGCCTACATGCATCACTTAATGTATTATGCGTTCATAGCTCTCAAGACCATATGGACTCATGACTAGACCGCAACTTGAAATGACTTATAAGGATCCCAAATAGACATGTGTTCGGTGGTCAGTGGTGTTCGGATATACACTGTCCGGTGTTTATGACATATCATTCGGCTAGCTTTATGAATATTCAAATCACTGTTTGTAGGAGGTTGGGTTTGACAAGAAGTGTATGTTAGTTGCCTTGTGACTGAAAGTGTAGATGTGAGTTTGATATTACTTCGCTATTTTAGAACAACCCTTTAGGTCCAGGTACAAACTAAACTGGTTTTAAGTTTCATGACCGCAGTATCACCCAGATCATACCCACTGATGTTTTTGCAGTGGAGACAGCTGAGGAGACTCTTGCAATTCTGCGGCGTTGATGATAATGATGATGGCATTGCTGAACGTGTGAAACTATCGCCAGCACTTTGTAGCGTATGCAAATCAGTGTTGATGAGGACATGGCATGACTGACGACTGACTGGAACTGGAATCTGACCAGGAAGACCCGTTTAAGTGGCATTGACACATTCATTAGGCTGTGCCGTGTGCATTTGACATCGAAGTATATAAAATCATTGATCATAGTTTTAATTTCGCACCATTCACCCTATTAAAATATCATTCAGTATTCGCCTTACAACTCCTGAACTCCTGGACAACTAGTGACATCCAACTGATGGACTGATGGTCAGGATTGTGTCGAAGTAATACCGGAATCAAGACCAATGACTTCAAATGTGACACTTGCCTGCAAGAATCAGCTGCAACAGAACAACCCTGGTTACAGTGCGGGCATTTACCATCTCCACATAGTAATAGTAATAGTCTCCTGTCTATTGTGTTCACAAACTCGTCCAGTCCAGAGCTTGAAGTGCATATTGTTTTGGTTTGGGTTGCAGTGAAAACGTTGTGAACATAATCGGATTCCATGACAGATATTGCTGGGAAAGAATGACTTAAAATCTTGGTTTTGTTAGACCCTAATGAAGGCATATACCTTGGAACGATACATAATCAAAAATCCAATTTCCAACGTGTAGCATTGTAGCATCTCACGATCTGGCCACTGACTTCAATAAGGAGTGGGTTTGCGTTCGGTCCTGCAAACTCACACGCTGTCACATTGGAGGTGCGCTTCCCATGGGTCTGTTGTATGGGATTGCAGTATGACAAGCACTGTTGTTGGACAAAGATAAACTTATTGATGTTGGTGGCTCAAATTCTTATAATCATATGTATTTTCACTATTTTCCCATTGAGGCGTCGTTTTTTTACCATTATGCAATCCTAAACCGAAATCTAAGCATATTCAAGTTGCATTGTTGCATCAGTTGACATTATAACGTTTCAAAATGTCGTTTCAATATCAATTCTGATTAATTATTATTTGCTATCGAATCATATACTTTGTGTCCGTAACATTAACATGTACTCATTGCTTTGTGTGTGTAAAATCATATTGGTTGACCTGATATGTATTGGATGTTGCTGATGAAATTTATAAGCCAATGTTTACAGTGTCTATTCGATACATATGGATTTCTATTGTTCTTCTGCTGTGATCTTTTCACCTGGAGTGTTACTCGATGGTATATAGATGGCTGTGTGCTATGTTCTTGATAATATAAGTAACAATCATTAATGAATGTGGTTGGTGCCTTAAAGTGGTTTGGAGGTCGGACAGGGTGCCCTAGGAAGGTCAAGGGTGGGGTCGGGCACGGTGCCCTAGGCACGTCAAGGGTCGGGCAGGGTGCCCTAGGCAGGTCAGGGGTGGTCGGGCAGGGTGTACTTCAAAAGTTGTGTTTTTTTAAGGGGTTGACATTAGGCTATGTGTTGATTGAAATACATATGATTGTTTTGTTAAGATCGCCGACCTTCCATGCAGGTGGATGTCCGTTCACCAACTTCGAGACTATTGAATGCATTTGACAGGTGCAACCCTCCCTATTCAGCCACCGCATGAATTCAATAGACTGCAGCTGCAAACCGATAAAAAAAACTATATATGAATACAAATCCGTAATTGCGTTGCTGTGTGTGAATGTGATTTTGAATGTAGAAACATATTTATATACGTAAATGCGAATTGTACTCTTGTTTCGGTATGCAATATTTGAATGACAACTCATACAGATCATTCATATCGATGAGGTTCAATGATCAATGTTGTGGTTCAGTATCAAGCCGGAATGCATGAAGGTACATTGATGAATCAATCAACTTCAGATTCAGCAGTGTGTGTGTGATCGTTTACTACAAAATAAGTATTATCAATAATTGACATCATGCAAATTAATAGCAATTGTATCGTCCAGTGACCTATTGTGTCAACATTCCAACACACCTCTACTTCCTCCCCACGGCGACTTCTAGTGCAG
>OMLO01005125.1_pt1 | contig 10980 bp, 5 predicted proteins | sample 1674811 | NCBI WGS metagenome assembly OMLO01 (sample SAMN06265003, study PRJEB25207) | coral metagenome | isolation source: Coral host | place: Mexico:La Bocana,Puerto Morelos, Mexico | collected 2008-11-13 | reverse complement strand
TTTCACTGAAAAAATGAGGCCAATCGGTGAAGGTCCGAAATTTGCCTTATCCGTTCTTACGCGGACAGCCTCTTAAACTCCAATAGTCAACTCGAGACATCTTTATTCTAGATAAAAATAGGATAGTCAAGTCGTCAGTGTCATGTCTTGGATGACAAAAATAAACTTGACTTAACGAGCCACATTAACAGTCTAGTTAATCGTGAATGAAGGAGAAGAACGAGTTACTTTTTGAAGCAGCGAGCCCTTTCAACACATCACATGGAGTAGACGGTAATGAAGAAGATAGAGTGATGTTTGTATCAACACGGTAATTAATTCCTCAACAGGCTTTAGCGCCGCAATCCAATACTGTCGGAGACCTTCCGGAAGGGTGTGATTCATATATGTGTCGAGGTCACGCATATGGCCCTGCGGTGAGGACTCACGGAAATTCAAAGATTTCAATCACATTTTGTTTAATCCTCAGTTGTGGAACAGAAACACACAAAATGGCTGATCAGCAATTCAGAGCTCTGTCGTCGTGTTTGGTGGTTGCTTCGCTCGTGGTGATGGTTACAGCACAGTACAATGTTCCCGAGAAAGGTTAGTGAGAGTTGTGATTTAACTTCATTTGTTTTGTGGTCCGGCGATTTTTTCACATTTCTATGAAGCGAACAGACAGTCAATAAGCTCACATTGATAAGACGTCCTACACGCACGGCGATTTCAGTTAGATGCGTTAGAGAAAGATAAATTACTGTTTTTTTTCAGACACCCTTCTTCAATAATTATGAAGACTAGTCAAAGAACGTAATGTATTGTGAATTTCGAGTCCCGGGGTAAGAGAATGGTTTACACTTTAACTTCCAGAGGCCACGGCTGAGTTTCCTCTAACTCTCAATCCTTTCCTGTTCCAGACTAAAACGTTACTTCTCGAACGTAACAGTCTACTGCATGAAGTCAGAGTTAATTCTGGATAAAAGACAAGGAATAGAGGATCTATTCTAGAGTTGTAGAGAAAAACATGGAAGACTCAGCGACGAGTCTTAAGGGGTCTTTAAGCCCTTTCCTTCTTCCCCTTATTAGGAATTTCACACTTTATAGTGGGCTCCTAATGCCTTGTTTACAACTTAGAATTAATTGAAAGCCTGTTATCCAGGAATCAGTAAGCCTAAATGAGCCATTACAACTAATTCAACTGCAAGACACAATTAAGATAAAACAGTATCGAACAGCACTTCGCTTCACGTCCTTCATCCCCCCGACTGGCATCAGTCAGACATTAATTATGCTTTTGTTGATGAATACGCAGTGTGTTACAATTCAGCCACAACTTTTGAGCAGCCCTGTTCACTTGGCTAATCCTTGACAGTTAATAAAATGCTATTTGAGATTAAATCAGTGGCTAGAACCCTTATGTTTAAACTCGCTTCTGTACCCGAGTCGAGACATTTCAGGCTTACGCGTCGATCAACTCCGGTAATGTATTCTAGTGCAATAATAAAAGCTAGAAATTCTGATCAATGCGACGGCAGAGAGGATTTCCGAAGGAGAAAAACCTTTTATTTACCCGCAGTCCTGACTGGATGCGGTTTTATATTTCATTCTACAAGCTACGTTTTTGTTCTTGTTCGTCGCACATTTTGTAAGATTTGCAGTCTGTCGTTGTGTTTCAGCGCTCAGGCTTCATCTCAGCATTTTTAGGAGGTTAATCATTTCTTCCTACAGCTCAACGAGACCACAAATTATTATTAGCCCGGAAATGATCCGCCAATGAGATCCCGCCTGAAAACCAGTTATTCCCGAAACCAAGCCGGCAAACAATCCCCAACCACAAAAATGTCGAGACACATAGCACCCGGCCCAATCTGTACTTTACTGGCTGGAAAATTCAGTAATTTAAATTTCATTTCCTTCACTCGGATATGCATTATTTCATCATTAGAAACATTCTTTCATTTCAACATAGACTATTTATCAAGAAATTCGTATCTGTTTCTGCCATCAGACATTTTAATACTAGGGTTGAACTACAGGCGTCTATACATTTGACCAATCATTATGATCCCTTTTCTGCGATCTAAAACTCCGAAATATACAGCTTTCTTCATACAGTCTAACCTTTCCCAGGCTCACAATGTGAGGAGTTATTATTATTTTTTAATCTTACAATGCGAACGTTCAGCGAAACATGACGCATTTACCGCCGACTTCTACTATTACGCGAAACGCGCGACCGTAGAACGAGGAACGATGGAATGGTGGAATGGCGGAACGGCGGAAAATAACCCCAAATCCTAAAAGATGGAACGGCGGAAAATTACGGCAAACCCTAAAAGACGGAATAGCGGAAAATTGCCGCGAACCCTAAAAGACGGAACGGCGGAAAATTACCCCAAATCCTAAAAATAATAATAAAACAAAAAACATAAGAAGAACAAAGAAAATTTATTCTTAATTCCCACCTCCCGACAAGATGTTTTAGTTTTAGTTTTTGGAGGATCTTTCTTTGCGAGGTCTTGTCTTCAAGCGCTAGCGCCAATTTCCGCTCGCTCGGGCTTATACGACATGAATTTTGAATTATGTTTGGCTTTATCAGTTTGGCAGTTTTTTCATATTCCCACACTTCAGTCGTCCCCTTCCGAAGAATACCGAAGGACACTGCAAAAGACGTCTGCAGAGATTGACGTTTCTCCTTCAACATATTTTTTTGTTACTCAACATTTTATTTTTTTTATTTTATTAATCTTTTCAGTAACTAGTTCTTAGACGGTCACCACCATTTATGCCAGATAACAGCAAATTAAACTAATCGATGGTTGGACTACCATTAGTTTCAAGAACTAAGATCACCGTCTGGTTACCACTTGTGTATGTCACAAATATTGGCTTGTGATTCAATATCGACTACAAAATTTATCTGCACGTGACGCGAGTGCAATTGCGACGTGGGAATTGTGTGCCAGCCGTCGGGTCAATTATCTTTGGTAAAACGTGTTAATGTGAGTGAATTAGTGATAGTACTACCGTTCTCACGCGACTAGGCTATTGCATGGAGGCTTGATTTGTTTGCTTTTCCTCCAGTTTATTTCCCCCACTTTAGAAAGTGAAAATATAAGATGTAAAAACATTGTTTGAGTCCCACCGTCTTCATTTGGTTTTCCCACCTTCATACGTCACAGCCACATTTAATGCCGCAGCCCCCGGAGTTTCACTGTATCATTTCCCTCTGTGTTAACTAAAAAATGCGTATTTTTCTTCTTATGAGAGGATACATGATTTTTTTTTTCCCAAGCAGTTGAGATTTCGAGTAAAGAGATCAGATCGTTGGGGTGAGCGAGTTTAAAATTCCACTTGACGATTAAACACATACATGAAGATGACAAGTGTATTTTATTCCTCTGTTATAATTAATTTTTTACCATTTTTTCGCTATTCCTCCTTTTACGTAATTTTCCGTCATTCCGTCGTTTAGGGTTCGCGGCAACTTTCCGCCGTTCTGTCTTTTAGGGTTTGCCGTTATTTTCCGTCTTTCCGTCTTTTAGGATTTGGGGTTATTTTCCGCCGTTCCCCCATTCCGCGGTACCGCCGTTCCGTTGTTCTCCTTTTAGGGTCGCACGCATATTGTGTTTCAGCGTTGTGTTACAACTGTTTAACTTTACTAGGGTTTGTTTGAAAAACGACGTTCTAGCTGAAATTTTGATATTTTTGCTTTAAAAATGACTTGTGTCAATGCCTTGATGTCTTTTCTATTGTCATCTCGCTTCTTGGCTCGATCCGAAGCCTTTTAAGCGATAACTCTTCCTTTGTGAGCCTGGGGCTCATGTGCACTATAGAGCAGTTTGGGTCAGTAGTAAACCAAAACTCTAGCCAATCACAAATTACACAGATTGTTCATTAGATCAATCAAATTCAAAGTAAATACATGAAGCCTACGCAAAGCACGGGAAAACCTATGAGAGCGAGTCACTATTGGTTTTGTTTTACTTCTGAGGTATGTAAAGTCTGCATACGAGCCAAGGGGCTAGTCAGGCCGGAGCTTATCCCGGTTTCCGTAGCATGAAGCGACTAGGAGTATTTCTAGTCCCCCCTGGATGGGATGCTAGTCCATCGCATGGTTATCCCCAGCAGTAAGCCGTTTCTCATTTATACACCTGGGTGGAGAGAGGCACCGTGAGAGTAAAGTGTCTGGCCACGCGCGCGTTCCGAAGGCGATCGCGTAGTGTGAGTATTTTAGCCAATCGCTTAGCGTGGTAATGCAAAACCAAAGCAAATGCAAATTGCTTTCGACAATCAAGAGAAGGCCGCTCAAGTATCAAAAACTCTCAAAAAGGTTTTCGACAACCGCGAAAGTTATGGTATTTATATTTATTCATTTTAGTACAGTTCCCATTCATGTCTGTTGTGAATTATAAGGATCTGAACACAGGCAAGGGAGAAGACTCTAAAAATAAAAGTTTTTATCTTGACTTTCCACAGAGGTCCATGTAAACGGCACTTTGCTGAACACAAAGATGGGTAACGAAACACGGTGAGTATAACTTAAACCTTGAGTAATCCTTGATCTTCAACAGCACTATCTTCAATAATACTCTCATGCAAACACACGAGCGATAAACATCAGCAATATGTTTTCTGCTGCGCATTCAGCTTTAATTACTTCTTAAATTCTCTTATCTACCCCTGACTTAAACCGACTTTACGTGTTCCTTCGTTCTATAGCAGTAGCACTTGTGTCCCAGCTCATCCCCGTCCCTCATTACAAGCTATTTGTAAGCCGTACGTGTATGGAGAGAAAGGAGTGTGTTCGACTATAATTGGGAAACGCCTAATCTACGGCTCGCTTTCAAAACAAAGAAGTATGGAAAAACTGTTGGCCAACTTTAAAATGGCAAAGGCTTATGTACTTTCTAAAGAGGACATCTCCAACAAATGTCTTCAAACTGTGGATCATGTCTACTGCAACCACTACTTTAAAAGATGTGACAATGCCTCCTCGAGAATTCTTCCAGTACCTGTCTGTAGGGAGGCCTGCGAGGTGATGGTCCAGCAGCATTGCAAAGAAGAGTACCGCAGGGCTCATGAAATAAACAAAGCCGTCAAAGAGTCCGAGGCTGCGTTTAACCAATGGGCCTTTGATTTGATTAACTGCACAACCCTACCTAGACGAAACGGGGGTACTATCCCCGAGTGTTATTATCCGAGAGAACTCCAAGGTATCTAGTTTTTAAATATAGTTAACAATATAAGCTGATAAATGGCGGATCTCACGGTGCTAGGCCTTTCCAGATTCTGCTCGGCAACTTTTAGGATTTGAGCAACTTTTTTGTCAGAGAGCAACTTCTAGCAACTTTACGGAAAAAAAAACACTTTTTTGGTAACTTTTGGGCTATTGTGAACCAAAATGCTGAATAGCCCCTTTTAAAAAAAACAAGTTAAAATTCTCTTGGTTATAATTCTAAACATCTTTGTAGTAAAAATCATATTTTCACCCTTTGAATGGATATCATGTGGACGTGGTAATTAATTACAAGAATTGGGTAAGCCCAGTGTGTAAACAACATGGCGGAAGCCACGTTGGAACACGAAAACCCCATTAAAACAACAGTTAGCTAGATTTGTAAACCAGATTGTTACACTTACTGTCTAACGTTTTGTAACTAGCCACTTAGATTCAACTAAAGGTTGCCTAATTTGTTGTAACTAGCTTAGTTGTACATTATGTTGATTACAACGCAATTGTTATTAAAATTTGACATGCTCTCTTAAAAATATTCGAGCAACTTTTTCAATTTGAGCAACCTTTTAGCTTTTTCGGAGCAAAATCTCGAAAGGCCTACACGGGGCTTAGACACTAACTTGAAACCGTCTTAGGCATCTTCTACATTTTACGCCGGCTTGCAACCGGTGTATTTTTTTATGTATGTGTGACAAGTGAATTTCTCTAAATTTGCACACCTCTAATGGGAAATTTGTTTATCTTTAAATTTATCTTCGTTATATTCATTTATCTAAATCCATGCATGGGTATTGGCCATGTTAGCTGAAGACCCGGGAAGGAGGCATATAGGCTAGAGTACGTACGTAGCGGTGGTAGCAGCATCGGGGGCTCGTTAGTTCTCTTTCTCATAGGACCTAAGAAATGTTTGTAGTCTTGATTGAAAAATTTAGGCGGCTTCTTAAAGGTGACTTATTTGTGCTTCTTTCCAGAATACCTTTATGGTTTTCAATCTGAACTTGCGAGTAACTGTAAAATCGTTTGCTTTTTTTGCTTTTTTTCTAGCTGTAGAGAACATAACCAAATACGATTTCAGTGGTAAGTAGAAACTGTTCATTGAGGTTAAAACGTCTTAAAACGTGTAAAAGTTTTAAAAATGTCTTTTATTTGGAGGCAACAACGTTACAATTCTTTTTATTCTGTGTTATCAGATGCGTGTTCTTATGGCAACGGTCAGTCATATCGTGGGAATATATCAGTGACGCAGTCAGGTTACACGTGCCAGTCCTGGACTTCCCAGTGTCCCCATCGCCACCACAGAAAAACAGACAACTTCCCTGAACTGATCAACGCTGGCAATGCATGCCGGAACCCTGGTGGTGAGGCTCCCCACGGTTCATGGTGCTACACGACAAATGCTTCAGTGCGATGGGAATATTGCAACATCTCAATTTGCCATCCAGGTAAGGTTAAAGTGTCGATCTTGATTAAGTCAACATCGCTTGTATTTCAGAGAATGCGCCTGAATCAACGCTTTGTTCATTCCATTGTTGATGTTTAAGTAATTATGATATGTGAAGTCGTTTACACGACGTCAAAAATTACTTTTTAAAGGTAAGATCACAACTTGGTCAGGAAGATGTTCAATGTCTGGTGCTTGGCTCAGCTTCCCGCTTTCTGTATGCTAAATATTGTTTTCTTCGGTTTATTTTCAGAAAATGCAAGGATGTCGGATTGGAGTCCTTTCACCACGTGCTCAGCATCATGTGGGGCTGGGCTCAAAACACGATATCGTGCTTGTAACAGATCGCGTTTTGGAGGAAAAGATTGCTCTGGTCTTGGTCCGCTCTTTGAACAGCAACCATGCAATATTCACGAGTGCAACGGTGAGCCAATGCTTGCTTGACCTGGAGTTCGCGCAGGTTTAATCATAAGTAATGCTCCAGCTGCCACCTCCACAGCCTTTACTTATGTTTTTCAGTTGTTCTTAGCGCAAGGGGCGATTGGGAATGAGCAAGAAGGCGTCAGCGGAAGCTGGTAACGATTGAGGAGTGCGAACGCAGGGAGCGATGAGATGATTCCCTGTGCCCCTCCACCCAAGTTACCACATATCTGACTGGGGACTAGGCAGAGGCCTTAGAGTCTTATAGGAGACTGAATTTGCAATCCGTTTTACGCGAAATCTAGTGGTTAGATTTAACTGAGAAATTATCTTGTTCTCTGTAAAATAAAAGTATCAAGACATCATTGTGGAAGAACCAGTCTTGGTATGTTTGAGAGATCAACCGAGAAATGTAGTGTTGTAGGATTATGCCATGGTAGCAGTATTAGTGACACAAATTTGGTGTTGGTTTCCCAAACTAATCCTAGGGAGCTGACCTCTCTCCTAACACTTTCTTTTGTTCCGATAAATTTGGTCAGACACAACTTGAACACCTGCCAAATATTTTCCCAGCCCTTGGTTATGTTATAGCGTTGTTGAGCATCATATGTGTTTGCTAATACGACTCGTTCTTTTTCTGATTTGTTTCAGGAACTGTTAAAAAGGATCCCAAATTTAAAGGTAATGATACTTTTCGCTGGCTTACTTTACATTGAGTTCGTACGGGTTTGTTACAAGTCCCCATAATTTAAAAATATCAGAAGATACTAATGGTCCGGCTTGGTGTATCTTGGTGTATCTGAGAGACTAGTCATTTCCCAATAAGAAATACCCTTAGAGCGCCATGCCCTGGTACATGCAACTATGGTAAACGCTGGGTTACGAAAAATGGCGTTTTGAATTTATGATTGATCATCGCAGTTACACACGCAACTTAAGCACTTGTGAAATTAAAACCCGATAAAAAATTTAGGCCTGAATGGGATTCGAACCCATGACCTCTGCGATATCGGTACAGTGCTCTACCGACTGAGCTATCAAGCCACTAGGAGCTGTTCGTAATACATTTTGTGTACCAGTGTACATGGGACATGTGTTTACTTGGTTTTGTCTGCCGGTCGATCAATCTCCAGATTTTTTTACATCAGTCTCCAGATTTTCGGTGTTTTGAGATTGAGAGGTCTGCGTTTTCCTCTGAATTACTAGAGGATTATTATTGACAGAAAACATGGTGGCTAACTACAACCACGAGGATTGCAGGCTCATATAATAAAGCGAAAACACACTATATGTCCAACGTAACGAATTGTAATGTTGCGCGATACGTCACACATCTCGCAGTGTTCAAGTCAACCTTGTTCCCAGGACCCTGGAAACGAGGTTGGAGAAAGTATTTAGTTTCTAGCTTAATTCGAAATAGAATTTATTTCCCAGGGCTACGGACAGGCAATTTATTTCTATGTGGGGTGTAACACAACGTTTGGTCCTTTTCTTTCCATGATTTTGTGTTATGTTAGGGCTGACGTTTATGGAGATAACCATAGTTACTGCTGGAGGATCAGTGCTTCTCGTCGTTGCAGCAGTACTGGCTGCAATATTATTCAAAAAACACAGTAAGTCAAGCACCTGTTACTTTGGGTTCAACATTTTCAGCTAGCTGTTAAAAATTTTCATGTAATTTTATTATTCTTTTAGGGGCAGGCCGTAAGCCAAATATCCCGGATGGCGCAGATGAAGAAGAAATAACACCATATGCAACAGTTCGTTTCAGCGGAATTTTCCCCTTAAACGCTGAAAATAATGACTATGACTTTCCAGGCATGTATGACAATCCCCTGAAAACCTTGCCCTTCCAACTAAGGTCACCCTTAGGTGAAAAAGCCGCTGGTAGAGGGGGAATGCGAAACTCGCCGTACGAAAACATCGACCACACTGGAAAGTCTGTGTATCCTCTCTTATATCAACCTCGTTACGAGAATGAAACATTTGACAATGAAACTCGTGACGTAGTTATGGTAAGGCCTGGGTACGACAAGCTGACGTCCGCCACGAGGAAAAAAAGGCGAGAAAATGGTGGCGCGAATCTTGGTCGCCGCTTGCCGTATGGAATGGTAGACGCACAATGTCTGTATGTTTATGATTCACTCATCCGGGAAATAGACCTCAGATGTAAAAGTCGTAGAGGAGATATCACCGACAGCGAGGGAGAAGACAACATAAATATTCACACAATACTGGAAGTACCCTCTAGCGACGAACGCAGTCCGGCATGTTCAATGGACAGAAACAACTCGTTGGGAGACATTGAATTTAGATGTACTGGAAATGACTTGAAGACATCTGAGGTACGAGGCGAAGGGAAACCATCAATGTTTAAGCAGACAATTGGTATCCCGTCGCAGCGTTCTCAAGCTGCTTTCAGAATGGAAGATCAAACTGGTCTGTTTGAGTTTTATAGCAGTGATCGGACAGAAGACGCTGAACATGAACAAACAGCTGACGAGGAAATGCACATGACAAGGCCGGATGAATCATTAAGAGCCAGCACGAGCGCCTGAAAAACGCGGATGCTCTTCCGCTGTCCTATCAGACAAATCATAATCCCAAGGGCTTCTTCCTTTAAATATGGAAGGGTAAGACCTGGCCTCAAATTTCGATGATACTCTAAAAGCATGGCCAGCCAAAAGAAGACGTCTTGACCCAAACCATTTAATCATTTTCGGACGAAATACCTGGATTTTGAAACTTCTGGCAATCGATTCTAGTGTATAGCTGCGCATTTATCTAATTATCAGTATAAACTTGTTTTAAGGTCATAAAACATGACGCTTGCTAATTCAAGTGATTGTAGTTGGGAAATAAGAATCAAGATTGTTATGCAGCATTTCAGTGGTGAGGGCAGGGAAACAAGAAATTCTGGCCTCCCAGACAAGAATTAGCGCGCAATTTTCCCTCGACGCTGCGCTGTTATCCTTGTTTAGCTAAAAATTGCAAATTATAGGATTCTTTCTCAGACGACTTTCCAGGACTTTCAATTGATATGATCAAATAACAAAGCTGAGGCCGCTGGGTCGCAAGGGGGAAGATTGGTCGAGATATACGAGAGGTGAACTGTCATGGGCCCGATGAGGATAAGTAAGTAGGAGTAACTGTTTGTGACCAACTAATCCACAAAATTCAAGTAAACATAGCTAAACATGAGTGTTAACTTGCCAAGGAAAAAAACCGCAAAGAGCATACCTGAACATTGTTTAATGTACATCTGTAATTCAGAACAGCAGCTGTCGTATTTAGGCCGATGTAAATAGATCCACAAAAAATAATTGAAAAAGGACTGATGTATACATGACTTACAAGTTATTCCTACAGATTATTTTCCCATGGTGATTTGGTTGAACATAAGGCCCAATATCAATTTTAATCATTTCTTTGCAATGATTGCATTTACTATGTTACATTGCAATGTTATCGGACAATACATATTCGTTGTATATGACTTTTTCGGCTGATGCTTTCAGAAAGTAGAAAAGATGAAAATATTTGGCTTTGTTTTTTTTTTTATAAATTACGCTCTTTATTGACAAAAGAAAAAGACACACAAAAACATTACAGTTTATAGGTAAATAAATAAGCGTGTAACAAATTACTGATTGCTACACTAATTACACTTTTTATACTACAGACTAAGAAATTTCTGAAATGTGATTGGCTAAAACCAGTAGTATTTAAGCCAAATTTGAAATACTCACATGTAAAAATTACAGCCAGTCACATGTTGTTGTAAAGCCAATCAACTGCGCGTGACTAAATAACAATATGTATTCGTGTGTTATATGAAATGCGAAATTTCTTTGCCTTGTAGTATAAACAAAAAATAGCACGGTTTCTTCGGGGTATT
>OMLO01005124.1_pt1 | contig 10980 bp, 4 predicted proteins | sample 1674811 | NCBI WGS metagenome assembly OMLO01 (sample SAMN06265003, study PRJEB25207) | coral metagenome | isolation source: Coral host | place: Mexico:La Bocana,Puerto Morelos, Mexico | collected 2008-11-13 | reverse complement strand
TAGCTCGGTAATTTCAAGGAAATAAAATTCAACCTTTTGTTTTTGGTGATGTCCGACCACAATTTTGTTTTGTCCGAACAAGATGGTGTCTTACAGTAGTAGGACATATGTCCTTTCAGGTGAAAAAAATTATTTGCAGCCCTGCATAAGCATTGACACCATATTCGAAATGAATACAAATATTATTGTCAGTAGAGATATTTGAAGTCAAGGCCAAGTTTTTTTTTAACATTGCAAGAGAAGATAATTTTTTTACAAATATATCATGAGATCTCAAATTTGTATATAACTTTATTTTCTGTCTCTCGATGACATTTTTCTGGACATACAGATTGGGCAGACAATTTTTTTACAACAAACCTTTCCTCTAGGGCTTTTCTTATTTCCAGGATACATGAAAATTCCTCCATACACTAATGTCCTATGCATGTCGGACACCATAGAACCAACATAGCGGGCAGCATATGGAGTCTTCCCATCCTACAACGCCAAAAAAGTAGAATCAGAACCTCTGGGTCTGAGAGAATAGAGAATCGATTGTTTCAAAGATAAAATTACAAAGCAATAATTAATTGTTTAATAGACAAGCTGAGAGAAAAATTGGCAAGTGTTACACTAATGACAGTCAACCTTGATGCTCATTTGATATAAAAATAAGACTGTGAACTTAGCATGGCCTTTCATCAGAAACCTCATTACACAGATGCACTTTGGTCATTTTAAATTTGCTACTGTGCAAGTTGACTGTATTACAGACTTGTCTGCAAAGTACTTCATGTAGAAAATATTGTTTTGTCACATGGGAACTACAATGGGTCTCTTGTGTAAGATAATGAGCTTGCCATTAATAAAAATTAATTGAAAGCGTATAATTTATACTGCTTAAGGCCTTATGGCATCATTGTTAGCTTGCTCACCTTCGGAAATTTGATAGATTCTAAATATTTAGTGACTGCATCATCAAACAAGCACGCATTCCCTTCATTTATGCTGTAGATCGGCTTTCCACGTGGCTTCATTCTTATGTCTGGATTGGTTAAAACAAATTCACCTATGGACTAAATAAGACAAAGAATTCATAATCAAATAAAGTTCAATTGTATACTTCCATATCACCTCTGCTGGTGGGTTTTGCAGTGGAACCACCCCTCTGGAATTTTTATCTCATTTGATTGGCTATTTGGTAGAATACAACTGTACATTTACCTCCTCCTTTGGAGTTTTCTAAAGGTTTTCACCCTAAGCCCAATACCATTTTGGAATTCAAACCCCTCTCCTTGCTATCTTATAACAAAGGCAAGCCTTGCTCTTGGCAACTACAGTTCACATGGAGCCATGAGCAAGTGACTGATAAAAATTTCATATTGACTTGTACTGGCATGTATCTACTATGGCCAACCATTTTTGATCAAAGATGACCTTAATCACCTTCACAGTAACACAAACAGTCATATACTTCCTATTAGTGATTTTTAAAAACATTTCTTTTGATAACATTATCATGTTCTAAGACTATTGAAGGTTTGACTACTTTTGAGATGTGCTGTTATAAAGTATATCCATACCCTCCACATAAAATTTGTGGGCTACATTTTCCACCTCTCCCAGCCCTTGAGTCATTCCAGTTTAGCCTCAAACTTCCCTTTAAATGTTTGGGCTTTTGAGACCCTTCACTCTTTTGAGAATTTTGAAAGACATTCCTTGGGGTGGGTATGGTCCGACATTTTCTGGAAGTGTGGAATGTTAACATACCGGATCAAGAGTAAATCCATTAACTCCATTTCCAGTTGTGATCACGACCATTGTAGCACTACCAAAAAGAGCATACCCTGCTGCCACAAAATTCCTGCCTGGCTGCAGAGCATCAGCTAAGGTTGGTGGACCATCATGAGTCTACAACAGTTCAAAATAATATGTGGTAATTAGACATCTAACAAGTCTAGTGCAAGTGGGCTACTTGAAGTTTACAGGGAATCAAACACTAAGATTAGGCCTACTGCCTTAGGGGGTACTTGAGACATGTTTAAGGGTCAGGTATGCTTGTTGGAAAAAACTGAAAACCCCTAAAGCTAAAGTTTGTAATTATACAAACTCAAAGAGATACAATAAAAGAAAAAAACTGAAAACAAGTATCCACAACTATATTATTATTAGTTGATGATAGCAAATGCTTTGTTATCAACTACTTTCTCCTATACATACATTTTAAGTGACTGTATGGCCATGTCTTTGATTAATTTCTTTACATGCAACCCTAAAAGCACAAATTGCACGAATTGCACTGAACACCTTGTGAGACCAATTCATGTGTATTTATACCTTCTTGGAAATTCCAAATATTGAACCAATAGCAGCAAGACATTCAATGTTCGAGGAGCCGTCTAATGGATCAAAGAAAACCATGTACTTTCCTTGCCTTTCAGTTTCTACTTCAATGACTTTTTCGTCTTCTTCAGAAACCAACAGGCACGTTGTATATGAGGATTTCAGCATGTTAATAAAGAGCTCATTTGCCATCACATCTAATTTTTGCTGTTGATCTCCTGATACATTAGTGTCTCCTGCAATGCCATACCTAAAAAGAGACAAAAAAGCAAATATCTCATCTTTTGAACAAATTTAAAAACTCAAACGCAATACCCCTTTCAAATGCCACATAATCTTGTACCCAGATCATTTTCATGTGACACACACCCGAGGGCCTGAGCCCAAACCCTTCTTGCAAAGAATGATGGGTAATAGTATCCCATGATCACTGGGTGCTCTTTGTTTCCTTGTCAGTAATTAGACTCTGCTAAGAACTTGATCTATCAAATAACTACTGCTAATTTAAGCAACTTTTTTTTTATGACAAATTATGCCAACATCACCACAAGTCATAGTAATTTTGCACTTTATTCTTACAGTATTTTGCAGTTGTTTATCTCAAGGTGCTTTCCTTTGGGATGATCTGATCAGTCCAATCATTTGGATCATGGCACTTCAAAAGGAAGATATGAATCTTGTTGGAGTGCATTCATCATGTGAGTGTTATGTGATCTTGGATCATTGACCCTGATTCTGATCATCCTAAAGGAATGCACCCTGAAATCAAGCTTGCCTGACAAGGAAATATTATTTTCTTAAGCTGTGACTGAACAATTCCTGCCTTGGTAACTCTCTTGTTACCTCCAAATGACTTGACTATCAGTTGCAAGGTATAGAGGGTCGGTACAAGGTCCATGATGCTTCGCTTGACTAACCACTGAAGCAATATACACCGTATATTGTCAAATTTCCGTAAATTTTTGTCGAGTCACAAACTTACAGCTGAGCAATTCCTGCCTTCCTTACAGCTGAGGAAACTGCTTTGATAGCACAGCAGATAGCATTTAATAGTTGAGTGAGATCTCCAGTCGCCCCGGGAATCTTTCGCTGTTCTGTCAGTACAAAGCGAGTTAGGGTCATGCAATTTGTATCAATGTCGCCCATTATGGAGTAGAATATCTGTAGAAGAGAAGAGGTTAAGAGTTATTATACAAAAGTTGTCAAACATTTCAACATCAACAATACACACACCTAGGGCTTGCTAATAAGTTAAATGATTCCTGGCAGCCATGAAGGGACAACTAAATCACGTGGTTCTATTTAATTAGTCTTCAGCAAAAGTTTTCTCACAATACATTTTGAGCAACTACTGCCTCTGGCCGTTCATAAACGCAGCGAATTTTGAGAAAATTATTCTCAATAATAGCTTTAGAACAAGTATACAATCAGCTTTTACCTGTCTCACACTCAATAATGCCGCTTTTCTTCCCCTGATTGGCACGAATTCTACGTGGCTTCGAACCCTCCAAGAGTCCAGCCGAGCGAGCAAGAAGACAATCTGGGTACTAGGAACACACCTTTTTTACGCCTCCAAATAGTCACGTGGGTGCTTTCATCTTGGATTCAACATGGCGGTACGATTACATCGACTTTCATGCAAAGGTTTCACGTTTCGTGCCATCTATTTAGGCTTTAATAGGGCTTCTTTCTGCTCTGCACAGGGTGGTACTTTGTTGATCGAGGAGGAAAAGTACGCCTGGCTCAAAGATCTTGGTTTAAAAGCTGAAAATGATGGTGTTTTCAACGGCACGTGGAGCTCACGAGGAGAGGTGAATCAATAGCATAACTTAAGCAGTAATAGATACTGATAGTCTGTGTTAAACTATTAGTTTAGCCTATCAGTTAAAATACCCGACCTTACATTGTCACTAGTATCTGTCGTGCACCTGATTTTAAGTACCAGTTTTCAACGAAAATCGATACTCGTAATTTAATACTCGTACATTTTATTGATTCCATTGATTGTCATCAGTTGTACAGTGGCCCACTGTACAATCAGTACAAAAAAGAATTTCCTAGGACAAAAATATTACGACCAAGCCCTTGTGGCTTGATGTGTTTTTTGTTGTAAAATGGGAAGTACCACCACAGGTCACCCAAGCATATAATAAGACTTTCTATAGAGAACTGTGGTTGAGAATATGAGAGTTTGTATTGAAATATTAAAAGATGACATTAAAATTGTTCAATGTGTGGGTAATTAACTGAATTAAGTACTGTTTTCTCCACAAAACACCTCTAACTATGTAAATTCCTTGTGATGAAGTGCAAACTGTAGATCAACTAATGGAAGCTTGTACATCCAGAAACCAAGTCAGGAGCATTCTTAGGAATCATTTGACTAACAAATTTACTGGGGTTAATGGAAAATCTGCACAGATTCTTAAAGAGTGTGATGAAGAATTATCTATCAAGAATGGATCCGGGATTTTTCTCTGGAGGGATGCACCATGTGTTACTTCAACACCAGAATACCAGTTATTAGTATATTCTCAGCTCTGACTATTGCATTTCTAGCTCTCTAATTGGCTCAAAAACTCCGACTATGAGCCATTAGTCTGAGTTTTACCGAATATGGAAAATAGTGCACCAAGTTTAAAAATTTTCCGCTTTGTAAAATTGTGGAAATAAAAACCGGCAGCAAAAACCCGATTAAGAATATACTACAGCAATTATTCCATTCGACCTTTTTGGATATGAAGTGATCATAACCAACTCGTGCTACGCGCTCGTTGGTTATTTATCACTTCATATCCAATGCGGTCTCATGGAATAATTGTTAATTAGTATAAATCTACTAGTGTTCTATCACAAATGCCGCACTCTGATTGGCTACACTACCCACTATCTATTCTGTGCAATTGTTAACAAAATGACGGCCGCTTCTTGGTGTTTTGCAGTGTTTACTAAGAGGATTAAGATGAAGCTTTGAATGACTAGTAGATTTATACTAAAACAATTAGATTATTCGCTCTCGATTTCTATGTGTGATAGTTGACTTGGGCTGCGCTCTTGTCAACTATCACTCGATAGAAATCTCGAGCTCGTGATCTAATCGTTTATTAGAAAGCCACATGTCATCTTAGAGGGGGCACTCCCCCAGCACCCTCCCCCTAGACCCACCCCTGCATATACTCTAACCTCGCTGTTTAATTCATCATTAAAAAGTGGAGTAGTCCCTGCATTAGGGAAAAGAGCCTGGTAGATAAACGTCACTCCTGTTTTTAAAGCTGATGCCAAAGATGTAGTTGAGAACTATTGATCTATCTCATTAATACTGTCTATTTCAAGTGAATGCCAAAACAAAATTGTGCATAATGCTGTATACTTGCATCTGCAGCCCTATCTAACAGACTGGCAGCACTGATTTGTAAGGGAAATGGGGAAATAAGCTTATTTTCTTCCTTTTATGGGGCAAGGGTGTTTAAATAAAGTTGAACCGCCTATTTTTTTTATTTGTAGATGGTGACATCTATTTGTCCTTCAAATGGACGGGCAATTGCTAGAGTCCGACAAGTAGGTATTGGGTACACAATGAGGTTGTTTTGTGTGGAATATTTTGTACTTAATAAAATATGAGCTTTTTACTTGGCTTATAATAAGTAATACTAATATTCGTACAGCATGCCTGCACTTGGTAGTAAGATTTCCATTAACTACCAAAAGGCACATCTGAATTCTGGGTTTAAAGAACATGGTAGATAGAAAGTATAGAATACATGTACGCAGACTTATGTACATATGTAGACATGAAACAAGTGGCCCATAAGGCCGGAGCTTATCCAGTTGCTGTATTATGAAATGACTAGGAATATTTCTTCTCCCCCCTTATTGCGATAGTAGTCCAACTCAGGGTTACTCCCAGCATTAAATTTGCTGGTACTCACTTGTACACCTAGGTGGAGAGAGGCAATAGACTGCAGAGAAAGTTATTCCAGAGAATCAAAATGACATTTTGTATGAGTTTTGAGATATTTGATCAGATAAAACACTGTAGGATCTTTGATGTTAGACCAGGGACATAGATAAAGCATGATACATGTTCCTTGTGAATTCATTTCCAGGGTTCTTTGGAGGACTACAATGAAACAGTCAAGTGTGCCAAGGATGCTTGGAAATCTTGGGCAATGGTATAGCTTTAAAAGCAACTGATAAATGAGAATTTGATGATGATGATAATTAAATCCTTATATTATATAGAGATACATGTAACTAACCTGAACATTGTATATGTTGTAGTTAAAAATTAAATTCAGGTAAAAATATACCTGAATTTAATTTTTAACTACAACGTATATGTTACAGGTCAAAATTATTTTAACCTGGTTTGATTCTCAATTTCCTTTGTCTTCTAATCCTAATTATTCATAATCAATGAATAAGTAGGGTTAAGAGACAAAGGAATTTAATTTGGACCTATAACATATACAATGTAACTCACGATCAGTGCCAGTCATATCAGATGGGACCCATATGTACATGTATAATGTTATACGGTGATTCAAAACTGTTTAATTTATTGGACGTGGTGTTTCCGACTTAAGACTTGGCATACATTTGTGTTTTAAATTATCTTTCTGCTAACAAAAAAATTTTGGCAGTACAAAAATGTCATTTAGCCTCCAGGAATACCTTAAATCAGTGTGAGTTTCATAAATGAAACTGACAGCCCATAATAATTAAAATCCTCTGACGATTCTTTAATGAACCATACTGGTAACATTTCTTTTAGTGACCTGAATCTCTATGTAAGGTTAACAATTTGGATATACATTAGGTTTAATGACTGAAGAACAGTGCAACAAAAGTTTAAAAGACATGTTTCATAAAAACTTACTGTTATCTTCATTTAATTGATATACAAATACTAATTTGCTTGTAGAATTTATAATAAGTAGAAAAATGCTAATAAATGAAGATTATATTAATCAATATGTACATGTTGTGCATGTTTTTTATCTTTAGACACCTGCTCCAAAGCGTGGAGAAATTGTTCGACAAATCGGTCAGGCACTGAGAGACAACCTGGAAAACCTTGGAAAACTGGTGAGCATTACGCATTACTTAGAGTTATGTATTAATTAATATTTTCTTTATCCTATGTATTGGCATCAGATCAATTGAAAATTTGCATGCAGGGTTAAATTATTCTTGCACAAATAAATGAGGAAGAAAAAAGAAAAGTTACAATAAGAAAATAAAAACATGCAGTAACTACGAAATCAAGCAGCCTGTATATTCTACAGTAACTGCAGCCAATAACATCGCAAATATCTGGACAGTGATGAATCAGTGTTGATAATGTTAAAGTTATATCTAGATGGCAAACAGTACATTGTAGATGTAAGCTTCTCCTGACTAGCTGCTGGCAGTGAGTCATTAGCCTACTCTTGTACATAGAGTCTTCATGCTAAAGCTTTGATGAAAAGCATAGCCTTTGGGTCAAACCCAGATGGCACTCAAAGGACGGCCTACCTGCTCCAACTGCAGTCCATAACTAGGATTGGCTGTGGGAATGTGAGGACTCTATTTCAGGCAAGCAAACTCACGCAGCTGGCAAGTGAATTGAGTAGAAGGGTCCATGCTGAAGGAGTTGGAAAGAGTGGGGCCTACTCGTAGAGAGCCAAAGCATTAACAGAGAACAGTGCGTAACAAGACGGATGCCCTATGCTCCTCTGGGGGTGATATAAGGAGTAATGATAATGATGATTATGTAATATACATGTACGTGGACATCTTTTGACAACACCAACATTACTTGGTAATGGTGGCAATTCATTTTTTACAGGTTGCTCTTGAGGTTGGGAAGATTAAGCCTGAAGGTATTGGTGAGGTTCAGGAGTATGTGGACATCTGTGACTATGCTGTTGGTCTCTCCAGGATGATTGATGGAAAAGTACTGCCTTCAGAACGTAAGAGATCTTTCTTTTTATTTACAGTTCTTTAATTTCAGTGAAGTGAAACCTCTTCATGATCAGTCACTGTCAAGGCCTTTCCTGGTGTCTTATTTCATAGTGTGTGCCGCCCCGTTCAGGAGGTCTATCAGATGGTATTTTGAGTTGTTTTGGCCATGAACAAAATTTCTCACACACAGCTGGGAGCCATGTCAAGCCGAACACGCAGCCTTACCTTTGTTAAAGTGGTACTATGATCAAAATTTTCCATTTCCTTTTCTTTTCATTTTTGGAATCAATAAGCGATGAAAACTTACCATGCCAAGTTTTATTCCAATATTCGCGCGGGAAGTCCGATTATTTTAACGTTGTTTTTCGGCTTCGGCTGTCCGCCATTGCTCGATTCAAAAATGGCCGAGTGCAATCGAAAGAGTTGGGTCTAGCCGCGTGCAATTGGAGGTGACGTCATATGCGCACTTCAGGCCAAACCAACGGCAACGTGGCTAATTGTGTATGCAATCTGTGAGAAGAATTCAATGAAGAAGACATTTTTTATAACTCTATGAATTCTCAGAACGCTTGAATCTCGAAGCGACGATGCGCATATGACGTCACGATCCCACTCATGCGTAAATCCGCTTTTCAGTATAGTCGCCGGCTCACTTTAACCGTCCAAGTAATGGCGGACGGACGGAAAGGCTAGGCTAGCGAAAGAAAAAACACTCAAACTTTATTCAACCCTAGAAATATGCATGGGTGGGTGGGGAGGGTTTCAGGCAATGTCGGATGGCAAACACAAGTGAACATCAAACTTCTCACGTGACTTGAAACCCCCCATGCACTCGAACCCATACTCCCAGCTGCATGTGAGAAAAACGTTTTCTGCCTCTTTTGTTCCTCAGCCAGCAGAAAACCACACTACCTTAAAATTAAAGGACACCTGAATGCTTGAGTGATATAGTGTTTGTATTTAGAAATAAAACATACTTTGACAATGTATGTACAGAAAAAAAGGGCACCTGAAAGTAAAAGTTAACTAAAGATATAAAACCTTTATTGATATAGGATGGAGAACTTAGATTAACATGAATTACAAAATATGAAGAACTTGAAAAATTTAGGCTACACTTTTCAAGATGTACAAACTGTGAGGTAGCTCAAAAACCAATGAGAATGCTAGTTAAGTGTAAGTTGGTGTTTTTTACTTGAGTTCTTGAAATCGTGTAAAATTTGACTTTCAACATACATGTATATTGATGTTAAACCTACTAAGACCAAAAGCAACAAACTCTTCAGATCTAGCAGAAAGATATCTAGAGATCAAAATAAGTGCAACAATGCTAAAATTTACAGAATTGGCTCTGCAGTAACTAAGAGATTGACTGTAGTGTAGGACACAATTATCTTGAATATCATTCTTATAATTATATCATGTTTGTTTCAGGTCCAGGCCACACTCTCCTTGAACAGTGGAATCCAGTTGGCTTGGTAGGCATCATCACAGCATTTAATTTTCCTGTAGCTGTTTTTGGTTGGAACAGTAGTGTCAGCATGGTGTGTGGAAATGTTAATCTTTGGTAGGTTTGTCGTAAATTGTGTAATGCACAGATTTAATGTTATCATTGTGTATCTTCATCTACATGTATTCTAATTACCCAAGGGGTTCTGGGATTCCCCTCAGCCTGCAATGATGTATGGGATTTGCTAAGAAATTTCTGCATCGAAAAAAAAAAAAATTGATGAGACAGGTAAAATTAATTCCAGACTTCATAGAAGTAAAAAATAAGACATAAAACATGTAAAAATAATTCCAAGAGTAGATATAACTATTTATACGACACCACAAAAATAAGTGAACAAAATGTTTTAATTCTGTATTGGTAAAAATAATTCATTGAATGTTGACCAGAACGGATCCCCATAAACTGGCAGCCAATGTAAGTTCCTTAGTATTGGTGTGATATGTTCCTGCTGTCTACAGTAGTCAAGGTAACAAGGCGAGCTGCTGAGTTCTGTAAAAGCTGAAGTCTAGATTGGTTTACACTGGGATATTTTTATCAGTGTTGAACTGCAGAAATGTTCCTTCTCACTGCAGTCAATACACTGAATGAGTGAATGAGTGACCACTGATTCAGTTATTTTATTATTTTATTTAAATCCATTTGTTATTTATTTCTTTACTTAGCTATCTATTTGATAATTATGAACATTTTTTTATTTACAATCATGTTCTATATTATTTTATAAACAGGAAAGGTGCTCCATCAACTCCTCTTACAAGTGTTGCTGTCACAAAGTAAGTAAATACTTGTTCCAGTTTAGATTTGTTTTGGTTTAAAATTTCTTCAAGCCATTTCAATCTTTTTACTACTGATTCAATAATTATAAATTCAATTGTTACGTATTAGTACGGTACATGTAGAATAGATGTAGTGTGAAATTAGACCCAAGTGTGCCAAGGTTTACTGACAAGTTAACTGTTTTTGTTAATTGTAGGATTGTTAGTGAAGTTTTAGCTCATAACTCAGTCCCAGGTGCTGTGTGCTCACTGGTCTGTGGAGGGGCAGATATTGGGTAAGGAATACTGCTTTGACTCACTCACCTTTAATGTTGAACAATTAACAAGAAGCTCTGTTCAGGCATTAACCCTTTACCTCCCAAGGCCTTTTGCATTTTTGAAGCGATTTTCTGCATACACACGCTCCATGGGCTTTCGTGA
>OMLO01005123.1_pt1 | contig 10982 bp, 3 predicted proteins | sample 1674811 | NCBI WGS metagenome assembly OMLO01 (sample SAMN06265003, study PRJEB25207) | coral metagenome | isolation source: Coral host | place: Mexico:La Bocana,Puerto Morelos, Mexico | collected 2008-11-13 | reverse complement strand
ATTTCAGATCTTCTAATAAGTACATTTTAAACATTTTAGGCCATACTTGTTAAAATAGTGGAGGTTCCCTTTAAAGAAGTTCCGTCATGTTATTTTGACCTCGTACAATTACCTTTAATTTCCTGTGGTAAGGTAAACAATGGTGTACTCAGAAATTTAAGAAATAATTTCACGTGTGCATTTTATCAAAATTCTAAATCAAAACTCGCGTGAAATTATTTTCTCATTTCACCCGTTACCATTTGATTGCCCATGCTAATCTTCTGAATTATTAATTATTACTTGTTTTTAATTCGACAGGAAGACCACCTGGTCCTGAAATGGAGAATGCTGTTAACAGAGAATCGTACTCGTTAGCCGCCGGCCTTGCGCTGGGACTTGTCATGTTAGAGGTATATGCCACACTAAAGAAATAACACTAAATTAATTAATATTACTTGAATTTGATTGCAGAAAAATTACAGGGAAAAGTGGCAGACAACAAACTGGAAAGGTTATATGTGATTGGGGTTTCCCAATTGATATAAACGGAGGCAAATAGACACACGTCTCTGAGATGAAAGACAAACTTCGAGTCCCTAGCAGGATTCAAATCCTCGTCTCCTCGCATACTAGTCGGCGTGATGTCCACTGCACAATCAGAGCAACCACTCTGGATACGTGGCGACTTTATTGATGTGTGTAGATAGAACGTGGCCAATCTAAGGGACATTTTCTTTCGAGACAGTTGAGTGTTTCGTGGCTCCTCTGCGACAAGGCTTTCCCTGCTCAAATAATTTCTATTCTACTTGACATAAATACAAAGTGTTCTAAATGTTACCTTAGCTCCGATTGATTACCTTACAACCAATCGCGGTCGCTAATGGTCGTTTTACTACACTTGACTTTTCACGCAAGTTTCAAAAATTTTTTGGGGAGAAAATAACACTCTTCCCTCCCTGATACGACGGAAGAAAATGCACTCAATGGGTGTATACTCACAGTATTGGACATAAATGAATGAAGTGTGTTTGTGAGACTCTTGCTTGGTGTTGTTGACGTGCAGCGACTCCCCAGGGTTGTCCCAAACTCACACTTGAATCACGCCCTACGTATGCTGCTACTTTACACTAAGAATACAATAACGCTACATGTACTTACAACATAATACAGCTATTAACGCTACTTAAAGGACACGACAGCTACTTTACCCTACGCACTATACAGGAACGATTTTTAACAAATTTTGTAAGAGACTTCACGTTCGTATCGACAATATACATTTTTAAAAATTTCATACTTTTGATTAATGCAATATATCAAGGAAATGAACTCGGCAATTCTTTCCTGGTGTACCACCATATTCTCTCAACTAAAATAAAAAGAAGTATATGACGACTCGTAAGAAGAATTTACATTTTGAGCATAGGATTGAAAGAATTGAAAAATAATGTTTGGTATTTTCAGCATGGCAGCGAGGCAGCCAGTGTAGCGGACTTGAAGATCGCTGATCAGTTGTATCACTACATGGTCGGTGGACAAACCAAACCTCAGGTCAGTTGAATGTCAGAGAAACTCTATCATGTCTTATGTTTTGAAAATGGTGATTTAAGTTGCAAGTAAATGTTGAGGTGTTGAACTCCGGACTACCGAGAACAAATCCAAATAGCGGTAGGGTGAAGGATTTGTACCCGGCAGGGACCTCACATCCAGCGCCCTAAACGACTCGGCCACACCGCCTACACATTAGCAGAAAGGACAAGCTGCGACTGACTAGCACTCCATCTATAGATGGGGAAGAAATATACCTAATTGTGTCGTGTCACAGAAACCAGAGATAAGGATGGGCTTCATACACTTCGTACACTTTAAGGCAGACTTTATTTTTGTCTTATGTTAGCAACCTTTTTCTTTCTCTCGTAGACTGGGACTCAAAAAGAGAAGTTCAAATCTCCAAGTTATCAAATTAAGGTAATTATGTTTTCTGTAGCGCAACAACTTGCCGCTTTGAGACACTGGCTGTATACAGCGTCAACATTGTTAGGAAGAACGTTATGCTGTGCAGCGAATGGAGAAACTCAGCTTGCTGGGCTAAATCCAATACTAGTGCTGTTCGTAGTACAGTATAACTGTATAACTGAAGATGGGCACAAAACAACAACAACAACAACTTTCTTCGCGAAATCATATTGTTTACAATATTTTTCACCGCCCGCAAAGAGCCTAGCTATTCGAGGACACGTTGCAACTGCCGTTGTCTTAGTGGTATTAAATGCCGGTTTTTACAAAAAAAAAACGAAAACGTTCTGTTGCGTTAACACAGTTTTGTCCCTGCGGCATTTTGCATGAAATTTAACTAGTTTGATATTGTATGCCATGATGCAGAGACGAGATAGCCTTAATGTTTCAATGTTGGTTCATGTGCACTGTCCCCGCTCCAATACAAAATTGAAGAAATATCTGCTTCGTGTACACCAGCTTGTGTACTGTCTCTATATGTAACAACTAAGGGGTGTCCACGCCTCGTGTACCCGCAACATGTTCCCTAATACCTTAAGTAGGGGACGTGAAGCGTGACCTAGTGTGCGCCGTCCTTTAGTACGTTTTGCGGTGTTTTCTCTGCTAGGAAGGTGACAGTGTCAACATCAACGTGACTGGGCCGGGTGCTACTCTAGCCCTTGGACTGATGTTCATGAAGACCAATAACACGTATGTACTTCATGTAACGTCACTGGATGATCTCTGCTTACTACTGAAGGTGTTAGAAAATCACTCGACCAAAAACAGACTGCTGAAGTTGTGTATATAACTGCGATGATCGATCATGAACTACAGATATTGTAACCTAAACGACTATAAGACAATCAATTACCGTGCTCATTTTGTAAGCGTGCGGGTTGCTTCATAAGATGCGTTCCGAAGTTGGAACTTTTACAGGCGTCTGTTTGGATATTATCCATTCCTTAACCACTTAAAGGAGGCAGCGAGACCGAGTGGTTAGCGCGCCGGTCTTAAAATCCGGAGGTCGTAAGTTCAACTCCCGCTCTGACGACTTAGCTGGACTTGGTAGACATAGTCCAACTCGATCCTCGGTCATGCTTGTAATTACCCAACTGCTCTGCCTACCGCCAGTTGGAATTTTTAAGCCTTTTATGTTTTGTTAATATATTTGTATCTTTCATGCCTGTGTACTAGTTAAGCGGTCAATGCGCGTAGCTAAGCGCATTGGCCACTATAAACAGGAACGTTTGAACATTTGGGACTAGAGACAGCTGGGGACTTATTCCTTTTCAAATGTGAAGACGTTATTCAACCCTTCCTCTACCAAGACAAAGTTGCAATATTTAACCTTCCTTGGATGGGCCAATATCAACATTTTGTGAGAGTTTGTGTGGAGAGGTTAAGACGACAAACATTTGGTAGCATAAAGTTAAAATTTACGGCCCAAAGTTTCTGGGCAGAGGATGTTAGGAGGGAACCCTTGCCATAAAATCGTGCAAACGTTAGAGTTACATATTTCATTTCAATAAATATGAAAACACAAGGAAGCGACACTTTCAACAATCAGATATCGATTCGAGTCAACTTAAATCGTTATTATGTCGTAGATCTGTCGCAGCTTGGTGTGATGCTCCTGACACTCAGTTCTTGTTGGATTTTATTCGTCCAGACTTTCTCCTGCTCCGGGTGAGTTCTGTTACTGTTATGTGCGTGGCAGGACAAGTACAGTGTTTGGCAATCTATTCAAGTTGTTTTAACTATTTCTGCAAGGCTGAGCAGTTTTAACTGGGTACTGATTTCAATATAGTGGAACCTTTCTCCAAGTTGTTAGGTTGCAGTGACGCATCGTAAGTTCAAAGTGATTTGACAATAGTGTACTCACAAACGAAATTAAAATTTGCCACAAGGTACAGGCAACTCGTCTGAAACTTTTACGTGGTTTCACCGGATACAGTTTTGAAAGTGCATAGAGTTAGGGTCTTACAAGAGCCCTACGATTCATTTCATTATTGGCCATTGAAAGCCGTCTACATTAAAATCTTGTATATGTTTACTGGCACCCCGCAGTGTGTTTAATATTATGTTTTATTTCTTTAGCTTCTGAGCCGAGGTCTGATCATGTGGGACAGCATATGCCCCTCCACCGACTGGGTAGAGAGTCACATCCCAGCGGTAAGACACTGCTATGGCAATGTAACCTTACTGTCAATCATTAGAGACCTTAAGAAATGACGTCGGCGACGAAAAGGGCAAAGCCTAGAAAAAATGGAGTTCAGTATTTTGTCTTCGAATGCCGCAATTGTTATAGTCAGTTCAGTACGCCTATCCATGGTTAGTAAGGACTAACGGTCTAAAAACGTATTCAGGCTAAATATGCATTGACAGCATTTAGTTCGAAAGGAAAATACAAAAAATAGCCATCGCGGTTCACCTAATCCAAAATATGCACGTGGTTGTTTGGCGTTGCTGTTTTGCAGCATATAGCATATTGCAGCAAAGAAATATACAGAGATTCACAACAATGTCCATATTTCCCCTGTGAGATGCGACTGCAGGAAATCATGGTAGATGTATTTGTCAAAAGAGACATCCATCCCAACTACCTTGACTTGGCCACTTATTAAACCTTTTTCTTTAGATTTTTGGACGTTCTCGTTGACGTTATGGTCTTCTATAGAATAAAATTCGCATTCGATACGAAGAATACGATCCCTTAAGAAGCGTTATTTTCTGTGTCACTTACATCGTAACTAATTTTCAATCTTGATGAGCTTTCTGTGTGTGTGTAGAATGAAAATCATATTATTTCCCGTGTGGAAAATAAGTGTAAGGCACTGTTATGTTCAGTGAATGTGTGTACGGCGACCTAATATCGGTCTCTCAGTTGGTCTATGTAAAATTTTACTCGCAATAGATTATTCGTCAGTGTGATTCCAGTGCAGCAGGGATTGAGGCAGTGGATGCAGACATGGACATGGAAAGTCTCAGGTATTGATTAGATTATCAGTCTGGTTCAAATTATAAGCTAAGTTCTGGGGCAAGTCAACTGTTCCTGTCACAGTTCCTCTCTGTTCATGGGGGGGCTTTCTTGAGTACAAGACGAGAGTTGTTGACGTCGCTGTTTACGTTTCAGCTCACTAGCATCACCGACTCACTAGGGTCAGGTGAGCTGAAATTACTTTAAAATAAGACGAAAATTAAATATTTTATTATACGCCTAGCTCCGTAAGCGGGCAAGATGAACGAATCTCGCGCTGTGATTGGCTACCCGAGCGGGCAAGATGGAGCTATCTTGCCCGCTCGGGATAGGGCTTTGTCCCGTAAGGAAAATTTATCATGTTATATAATAAATACTTTATTGGTCAAGCTTGTTCGGTCAAGATGGCTGGATATTGGCCTTCATTTTTTGGGTGTTTAAAGTCTCGGTCCATAAACACGCAAAAAAAGAACTTGGCCAATATCCAGCCATCTTGACCGAACAAGCTTGGTCAATAACCCATTCATATTAAACTGTAAACCAGACAACTGACAATGCTTGACAAACGAAATATATTTCAAACTACCGCGGCTTACAGTTGATATATATGATACTTTTTTTTCTTTTTGAAGTGATTTTAGGTGCGTCGGATGTTGGTTAAAGTCGCGAAGTCTTGTTCTTTTTGTTTTACTGCAATACATTCCTGGCCTTGCCCATTCAAATTGCCCGCAAAGCGTTGCAAATGAACCTTGACAGATAAGCAGGGGTCTAACTACTTCGGACTAGGGTCCATTTAGAGTGACAACTGAAACTCATAGCCTGTTCTTAAAATCGCGCTTAACACCCATTTTGTCGATAATTTAAACAGTTTAGTTTATTGCCGTAGCCAATATTTGCTTCTTTTTCATTTTTTTCCTTTTAGCCAAGCAAATGTCAACATCATCGCCGGCTGTTGCATGGCCATGGGCTTGAGGTTTGCAGGCTCTGCTAATCAAGAAGCTTTCAACTGCTTGGTATGGTTTCTGTCAAGCTATCATAGTAATCTGTTTAGAGTCGTTTTCCAGACGAACATTATTATTGTTATTTGATTTCAAGAACCTTGTCGTACTTATCGAAAGTATCTAAACAGTTTGAGGAAGACGTACTTTAACTCTTCGGCTATTTTACTCTTCTCTAAAAATCCCGCAAATTCGGGTTGGAAGGAAAATGGAACAGTAACTCTCCGAGAATTTCTGTTGGCAGTTTTTGAAAGTAGTTCCGTTGGTGCAAAATGTCAGACGTTTTGAACCATTTATTATTTTCCCATAGTCAGTCTCCTATCCTGTGTGGTAATAACAGTAAGCCAAATTATAAGCCACTATTGGTCCGCTGATTTTTGGAAAAACCCTCACCATTATTCAATGCTTATTTAAGCGGTTCTCTTTGGCAGTTTCACGTGATCACAAGGTCGCCATGTTGATTTTCCACTGCCACGAGTTCTCTTATTACCTCGCGCAAGAATTTCCAATAATGTTGAACAGTTTAGTTTATTGCAATATTGAATAAAGAGCTCTGGACTCTATTAAGCAGTTGAAATGCTCCCGGCTCATTTTTCAGATGCATTATACTAAACACTGCAAGGATCTCTTGAACAGCAGCGCGGCGGAGCAGGTAACTATTATGCTGCGACTTTTATTAGAAAATTCGTTCACCGGCCTTGTAGGAAGGCATGGCGATCTACTAGAGACCTTAAGGCTTTACATTCACGATTACCGCAGACGTCTAACTGTAGTTGAGGTAAGATGTTTGCTGTTCGCCGTTTGGTGTGTGAACGTTAGCCGATTCAGATTGGAGTAAATTAGAGGGAATAGAAATCACCCTGCCAATGCGTTGCAAATTGTCAAAATAAGGCTAATTTGGAAAAAGTGGTATGTTTTTCAGCATGTATACCTTTTTAAAGAAATAAAGCACATTCGATTTCAGCACTTGTAAGTGGCATTTGATGAAATAAAATTGAAGGCAATAAAGCTTGTGGTGAATGACTCACGTGAAAACCTACCCCTTGACATTCAAAACGCGAGTCGAAAACCTCAACCGTGACGTCTAGCGGTGTAAGTTGTAACGTCGACCTACAGGTCTCTAATAATTAGTACGTTGGCGCTTTGAATCAAGAGTTGTGAGCTTATTGTGTTGTAACTTTTAGCTAGGCACTTCCATCTCTAAGTCCCTCTCTCCACCCAGGTGCATAAATTGGTACCGGGGAACTTAATGCTATGGGCGTAGAACTGTTATCGACTAGCACCTCAGTTAGAAGGGAATAAAATTATTGGCAGCCTCTTCATATTAATGAAACCGGATATAAGCGACTGTCTCACGGGCGAGAATGGAGAGAGCTCTTGGTTCTTGAAGCCTCCAAATTCATATATCGACATATCAAGACTATAGCGAGAAGGAAAACAGACTGTTGTGTACTTCAAGTTTCTTTGTTAACTAAGTTGTTTTTTTTCAGGCTGGGAAGCCCACAGTTGAGACATGTCTGAATACCATTCTCTTGTCGCTGGCTATGGTAATGATGTTTATTTGAATGGGTCTAATCCCGTGTTGATTCTTTTGGCATAAAGCAACCGAGTCCATTAATTATCTCGCTGTAAATCGGAAACAGTTTGTTCGTATTGCTTTACTGGACTATTCAGCATTTTGAAATCTCGTTGTCATATAAGTTGGTGCCAGTTTTTGTCCCTGTTTAATGCTGTTGTGGGCTCCGCTCAATTAGTAAGTCAGCATTTTCATTTGAATATAATTATAGGCTTACTTGTAGTTTTAATTTGGAGCGAGAGGGCTTTTATCTTTTAGGTATTTTAGTTGGATCAAACTTTGGTTCTGAAAAGGTTTCGATGCATAAATCGCATGATATATTCAGTGTCGATGATGTTAAACACAGAATACGTTCTGGACGCAATACTAGAGCGATTTCTAATTGGAAAAAATGTATTGTTCTTAAAGCGCTACGTTTTATTGATGTAAGCCTGTGGTCGTATAGTCGGGTGAATTGAGGGATACTTGTCGAAATGTTGTCGAAATTATGTTTTTACGTTCATTCATTTATGTTTCTACTACGTTATCTTGTCAGCATGTTCACACTGCATAACGACATCACGTCATTCTATGACGTGTTGTGTATGTCGTTCTGACGTTAGTGTGAACCAGGCCGAAACCAGTAAGAGTCTTAGGAAAGAACCTTTATTTTTTTCCGTGCTGTTTAAGTTAGGAACTTCTAAAACATCGTAGAAAGTATATTGTAGGTTGTCACTGTCTGACATTTCAATGTTTGCAGGTGATGGCGGGAACCGGTAACCTTGATGTACTCAGGATTGCTCGCCAGCTGCGCCAGAGACATTCCCCGGATGTACCGTATGGAAGTCACATGGCTGTTCACATGGCAATTGGTCTTTTGTTCCTTGGAGGGGGAAGGTGGCATTTCTTTTATGAATTAGCCTTACATTAACACTTTTCACCATGAGTTATCAAAAGCTATGGGTAAAATGGGGAAATATTAAGATGGGTGGGTGGGGAATGGGGAGGATCGAAAGGAGGGGAGGGGTCGCTAAACTGCGAATTCTGACAGAGTTTTACGGAACTGCCAGTTGTAGTACGCCGTCGAAAGAAGCCGTTTGCGAAAACCAGCCGACAGACGATTTACGTCTCGTCCAAACGTGTCTTATCACAAAGACCAATCAAAAACCGCGTTTCATCGAAAGTGCCAGACAACAGATGAAAATCCGTCTGCCATCTGTATTCTACGATAGACTATAGCATCCCGTCTAGGGAGGAGTGGAAATAGATGAACACAGAATGTATGCACCACCCACCTGCAGGACTTGTGAGATAACCCATCTTATCTATTCTTGGGTGTTTTCCACCCGCGGTGTCTACAAAGTTTGTCTTTTTAGTATTGCTTTATTCTGACATTTCCTCCAACAGGTTCACCCTGAGCACTAGTGGTCCATCAATTGCTGCTTTAATATGTGCTTTTTATCCGAGATTTCCGATCTCCAGCACTGATAACAGGTATTAATTAATAAATAACAATGCTACCCTCGAGGTTTGTTGTTCAGAAGATGCTCTCTTTTTGAGATGTTCATGCGTTGATGTGTAATGACAGACACTGAAATCAATGTTGTGATCAGCAGTTCTTTCATTGACAATTCCGTGAGTTAGCTTTGACTTAAAACTAATCTGCCTTGTGCGATCCTTATAATCACCGAATTGTTAGTCATTGGTCGCTTGGGAACCGGCTTAAATTAACCGTATAACGCACTTGTGTGTTTTCAGGTACCATCTGCAGGCTTTCCGACATTTGTACGTCTTGGCGACTGAGCCCCGAGTCCTTGTTCCTCGTGAGGTGGACACTAACAAAGCTTGTCATGTTCCGCTTGAAGTTACACTTAAGGTTAATACTTAATGGATAATTACTTTAATTTTTTTTATATTTCCTCGTAAAACCCAAAAACAGACGGATGTGTGTAAAAGTTGGAATTAGCGCATGTGACGGAAAAGAAGATTTGAAATGCTCTATAGTTTAGCTTTCCCGCCTCACCTTCGCTTTTTCTGTAGTCACGCGTTCCTGTTTTCCTTGTTACGTGCTCCTGTTTCCCTTGTCACGCACTTTTGTTTCCCTGGTAATGCACTCTTGTTTCTATACCCACTTTTGCCAAGGTGGCATTTTTTCTTCTCGTCGCGCATTCATCTCCAACGTTTATTGGAGAAAAACTTGAATGCGTGACGAGTCTAAAGGAAAGTCCGCTTAGGGGGCTAAGAAATTACCCGTGGGTCAAAAGCAAGGATGTGTCTGCCAGTGACCCTTGGATAGACTTGCATTCCATCCAGGGGGTGGGGATGGAGGTTGAAAATACTACTTGTCGCGTTTAATGCTACGGAAACTGGATAAGCTCCGGCGAAATTGTCCACGGGCCTGAGGCAGACTTAACCTCACCCTTAGCTTGTATCATTACCACTGCACTTTGGCAGGGTCAGCAGAGTGAAGGATTTGCCATAGAGACCTCCATACTATACCACTCTTAACCACTTGGCCAATGAACTATTATCATCATAGTTGGACAATTTGTCAGTACACTTCGTCGTTCATGCGTCTTGTTTTTATCTTGCAGGAAACTCATTTCTATCCAGAAACAACATTAAAGCTGACTGCACCCTGTATTCTACCTGAACTGCAGTTGATCAAAAAGGTTTGTCGTTGCCCATTGCTTGCTGCACTCTGCCCGTGTAATCCTTTCAGCAGCTGCTCACTCTCTTTCTTAAGAGTTCATAGAAAGCTTTTATCTCTAAATCAAGTTCAAACCGACATACCCAGAGTAACTTAGAACGTACTCCCAGCGTACAAAATATCAAATGATAGTTGTAACATCTGTGTTCATGACTTTGTATTTCAGATCCGTGTGGCTGGATTGCGGTATTGGCCTGTTACAATAGATTTTACAGAAAACAAGGACAGTGCATGGTAAGAGTGTTTTCAAAACGAGGTTGGGTGGAGAGACTTTGTGACCAATTTTGAGTGTTTTCACTTTTATTATTCATAGTTTACTGAAGACCAACCTGGGTACGCTATTCGTGAAAAGGAGAACAGGTTTTTTGACTTATGCCGATGATCCTAAGGTGAGTGCTACAATTGGTGATGAGTCTTCTGTTTGCGGGAAACCGAAAGTTGTACAGGGACCCTTGCTTTGACGCAACAACAATTATGCAGGCTGTGAAAATTATTTTGGACGTTTTCCTACAAGGCACTAGTAGGCCAATTGGAAATGTGGTGCGCTATTAGAATGCGTTAGAATGCATTAAAATCCATTAATAATTCCCCCCGTTGATAAGCCCCCCTCCCCCCTAGGATATAAGCTTCCTCTACTTTTCTTTTATTTCGTTACTCTTACAGAAAAAGTAACAATAATCTTGTTTTAACCCTTTCACTACCATATTTTTCACAAAAATCTCGTTTTTTAACCCTTAAATCCGATTTTTGGTTGTCACGACG
>OMLO01005122.1_pt1 | contig 10983 bp, 5 predicted proteins | sample 1674811 | NCBI WGS metagenome assembly OMLO01 (sample SAMN06265003, study PRJEB25207) | coral metagenome | isolation source: Coral host | place: Mexico:La Bocana,Puerto Morelos, Mexico | collected 2008-11-13 | reverse complement strand
ATATCCACCACTTTCACCGACACTGAGGTGAATAATTGTTTTAGTATATACCACACAAGCTGAATAACTAGCGGACCTAAGTCTTGTTGAAGAGTAACTTTGTTTGAAATGGGAAGCCATTTTGCTCCGAGCTAGCCAATCAGCGTGCGTGAAAAGCACATACTAATTGTTGTTATTAGTGAGAAACCTATTTTATTTTTTTTATTTTTGGACTACACTAACCTTAGTCTCCTCCGCAGCCGTTATTTGGGTCGTCACGCAACGCTTCTCCCCCAGTGACGACCCAAATAACGGCTGCGGAGGAGACTACACTAACCTCGGTCTTTTACCAATTGGCCATACCTACAAAATCGTGTTTAAATCTGCTGTGAGTTACCTAATACCATTTGCTTTATTATTTTGTGGAACTGTTTTTTAGACCTTAACTCTTCAACTCAGTCACACATGCAAAACGTGGACAAAATGACAAGAAACTGCTCACAGTGAGTTTTTCTCACAAATTCTCACTCTCTTTCTCTTTAGTTCTACAGAACTCAAGTGTTCGAAGTATGAAGTATGTGGTGGATTTGGGTAGTTTTTACTTGTGCCTCTGTTCCTGGCATTAATCATTTAACAGGTGTCAATGTGTGATTTTTATGCAGATACAAGCCATCAGTCAACCTGAACTGAACATTTTCAACTCATCGGAACTTCTCCAGCACACAGAACAAAGCAGGAAAGCTAAGCTACTCAGAACTCTTGCCAAGCAATACCTTTAGTCTGGCTACATTCTGTTTACAATAACTGAAAGCCTGTATACTGAAATGTCATTAATTTAATAAAGACTAACTCAACACAGTCTAGTAAAGAGTGATTTTAAACGTATGCAAATAAGTAAGTATTGGTAATAAGACACATTAAATTTGTTTGGCCCTTCCAAAAATCGCGACAAAATTTGTCTGCCAAATTCAATTTTTGTCAAGCGTGGGCGCACAGAGAAAATAAAGATATTTGTTAACCACAAGTGTCAACCACACAGAAATAAACTCTATCGCTATACTTGTACTCGGCTGACTCAGGTGGTTTGCATACGGATGTGTATTTGGTTGGTTTGCATAGGGATGTACAAATTAAACAGTACTTAGCCCTGTAGATACAGCTGGAACGTAAACTTGGGAACCGTAATAGTTGTATTAAATTTCTTGATTGACATTTTCCTTCAAATCATGGTGTGTAAATTGATAAATCTATCAGATTTCACACCTGACAAAAATTTGCAGGACGACGGCGTTTTCGAAGTTTGTTAAATAGTTAGGTAGCCGGGAGTTAAATGATGTGGGGGAGCGTTAGTAAACGGTGCGGGAAGCAGGAGTAAATGGTACGGAATGAAGGAGTAAGCAGTAAGGGAGGCGGGACATAGTGGCACGGGAAGGAGGAGTAACCAGTACGGATAGCAGGAGTAAACAGTAAGGGAGGCGGGACTCAGTGGCACGGGAAGGAGGAGTAAACGTTACGGGAAACAGGAGTAACCGGTACCGGAAAGGGGAGAAAACAGTAAGGGAAGCAGATGTAAAAGGTACGGGAAGGGGGAGTGAACTGTAGGGGAAGCAGATGTAAACGGTACGAGAAGGGAGAGTAAACAGTAAGTGAGCCGGGAGTAAATGGTACGGGGAGCGGGAGTAAAGGCTACGGAACTGGGGAGTAAAAGGTACACGTAAAAGGTTTCGGGAAACGGGAGTAAACGGTTATGGAAAGGGCAGCAAAGGAGAGTAAACGATATCGGCAACGGGAATAACTGGTGAGGTAGACGGGAGTGAATGGCAGAGGAGGTGGGAACTTTGGACCCCCTGTCTGCACTCTCGTATCATCGGTGACTGCGTCGTGGGCTTATCAACTTAACATGGGACTGGAACTTTTCTAATCAGACTGAACATGTTTTAAACAGGCAGTATTCAAATCACCGTTCATTTGTGTTCGTGTTGTAGCCCCATCACTATGAAGTGTATCTCTTGTCCCAGCGCTGTTTTGCAGTGAAATGGGGTTTGATGGTACTGGTTCTCCGCAACTAAAGATACCAATACAAGAAAGACTGTAAAAACACAACTCTTAAAACTGAAAAATTTAATAAAAGCAAAACTATTGAGCAGCACCTTGCAAAGTATTACAGGTTTTATTGTATCCTACGCGTTTCGTCTGACTAACGCAGACTTCGTCAAGGAGTGAAAAACTACATCAATTATAACCTGTATATATAGCTAGCGTGGACTAGTACGCCAACATCATGCAATAACTCGAACGTGATTTGCGTTTAGGAAATACAACATACGCGTTTAGGAAATACAACATACGCGTTTAGGAAATACAACATACGCGTTTAGGAAATACAACATACGCGTTTAGCTTTGGGAATTGCGTCTAGGAAACTGGAGTGAAATTAATACAGTACTAAGCAGCTAGTGTCCTGACCACAGTTTTAGCGCTAAAACTGTACTGTGATCCCCATTTAAACACAAGGGACTGTTCAAAGCAGATTTACTAGTTCTGGACAAAAATACAGAAGAGAAAAAATACTATTGATAAAAATTATGACGATGATTATAGTGATAACGCTTATCTGACCGCTTGGCGTTTCATGCCTGCAGACTGTCACTGAAGCCAGTTCCAAAGACATGCTCAACATCTGCCTTGGTAATCTTTGTGATCGGGGTTAAAGTAGGAGTTGAAAAAACAGAAAACAGCTGCTTCGTCGCACTTACAAACGAGCATCCCACAGCGGTCGTTATTTGAAGCTAACAAGTAAAAAAAAAAGATCTGTCGTAAAAGTTTATACTTAATGTCATTATTGCTGTTCTACGACTTTCCCGGGGCTGATGCTTTCAGCTATGGGGGATAAATACAACTAAAATCAATAAAACAAATCCAATATCTATTGCTTTGGGTACATGATAAGCTCTTATATAGAAAAAAGTGTATCATGGCTAATTTGGAGACGCTCACCATGGTGGTGACTTTGAACCGCTACGATCACTGAAGATAATTCTCAACATAAAATTGCGGGTGACCCGGTTATGAACCCTTGAAATTAGCACCTTTTCCAATTTTCCAATACACTAGGCTGTTAATGTCGATAACCCTAACCAAAACAGAAGCTAAAGATACTCGAGCGAGTGATTGGGGTTATGCACTTATTAATGTATTCCCCCTATGGGCAGAAGGAAAGGCGGGTAACCCTACGGGATTTTAACATCTGATCAAAGAAACCCCTCCTGCGGAAAACCCCATACGGTCAAACTCCCCATCCAGGGAACATGTTTGAAAGTCCAAAACATTCAACAAGCATTGACAAAAACCAGTTGTGGCGAGAAAAGGGAGATTTATAATGACCAATCACTTTTTCTTATATAACCCTAAGAAAGACTCGCATTGATAAAGGCCGATCTGTGAAAGTTTGATGCAGTGACTAAAACTTAAGCTCCAAGGGAGGATCGAAACCTTGCCTAACAAAAGAAATCGGACTAACCATTGTTTAGTCGTAGTTTACCACAGCTCGAAAGGAGGACAGATGCATATTGTGCTCAGCATGGAAAACCGACTCATACTACAATCACTGCAGTTAATTCTAAATATCGGAGCGAATCGACGAAAAAACAAAGCTTTGCCTGAATCATATCTCAGCATTATTGAACATGTTTTATTGCTTAATAACAGCTTTCAACACTGATATCGACGGAACACCCATATAAGAGTGTCTGAATCGGGAAATCCACATGTCGGTTGTCGGTTAAAATTTCTTTACTTTGCCGCTTGTCGGTAAATCTCAGTTAATAATTAAAAATGCAAGTTAATTATTCCCATTTGTTCTGTAATTTGCGCAATTTTAAGACTTTAAACTCTAGACGAAGTGTAAAACATCGAACGCCATCGAAGCCGGGTTCCGGTGGACAAAGTTACTCATAAAGGAGTATCTGAGCTAAAAAAAAAACCATGACGGAGGTTTTAGGACTGAAGGAGGAGGAACATCAATATGGAATTGGCGAGTTCTTGTTAAAGTTATTTCGCCTGGCAAATGTCCAGATCCTTTAGTTGGCTCTATTATATAATCACATTAATTCCAAGTTTAGTCAATTATTGAATTTAATGTCTTCAAATTAGTTTAAAGACCCGGGGTCCTCCTTTTCGGGGAGCAGCGGGGGGATCATTGTAGAACAGCGGCTCGTAATCGAGCCGACGAGACGTCCTGTTGTAGCTTTTGTTGTATTTGTAGTGCGCTTTGTTTGTTGTTCATCCGGTCGTCCCATGAGTGGGTTTAAATTTTCTCGGATTTTTAAGAAAATTAGATCCCGCAAAATTTCATGCCACTTGGTAGTCCATGCAACTAAAAAAAATCCTCACCACAGCCATAGCATCCAGATCGTTTATACCATTTCAATTTCGGGCTACAGCCTTCTCTCTCGGCTCGATCATAGCACCTGTCATGGCTCTTACAGCACCTAGAATATTAATAACACAAACAGTAAGGAAAGAAAAAGTTCCTCGGAACGATGAAAACATGGCGATCGAATGCAACGTACTTCCCGAGTCGCCTCACGGAATAAAAAAAATCGCTTCATTGGTAAGACTTTCTCTTCAGTCGTATGCACACAAGAGTTCTAACTGGCTTTGGGAAAGCTAGCTACGAAAGTTGCAAACTGTCGCCTTCGAATTAGGTTACGTTTTTAACAATTACATCTGAAAAAAATTTTCGTTTGATCTGACTTTGAGCTATACTGGTTCTGGTTAACAGATCATGGGATTCAACTAACTCTTGCAATTGTTGTGGTTGGAAAAATTGTCTTCACGAAATCCTTCTCTTAACCTTGTCAACTATCAGTCGGGGAGCAGGGTTAGCGCAGTGACGAGAGCTTCCACCAATGTACGTGTAGAGTCGTCTCTTTTTTCAGGGCAATTGATGGAACTTACTGTGTCAAAGCTTAACTGAAGTGGCTAATAATTGTAATAATGATGACAATAATAATGATCATCATCATCATTATTATTATTATTATCATTATTATTATTATCATTATTATTATTATTATTATTATTATTATTATTTTTCCACCATTGCGCCATTTTACAATATTAGGGCAAAATAAAGCGCAAAACATGCCACGATATTACAATGTAGAACAGGGCAAAAATACGAACCGAAGAGGAGCGACAAAGTCACCTCACAAAAAGAACCGAACTTTGCCTTGTTTACGTCCTCTGACCTTGACTTTCTAACGGAAGAACTTTTTTTTTCACTTGTCACTTTTTCCATTTTAACCAATCAAATAAACGACACTTCAATGGTTTCGCTTGTATTGTTTATGTCCTTCGCGCGCGTATTATGCTGTCGATACGATGCAAGATGGATTTCGAAAACTAAAAGCCAAAACACTAGAAAATGGAGGAATGGTGGAATAATAAATCCCTTTTTCGATGGTATAACATATATTACGTGCTTAATGCTCGAATTTTTCCTCGCTTCTACGGGGCTCGGAAAAATACTACGCAACTCGCAAAATATCCGCGCGTATTATATGTTAAACCATCGAATAATGTGTATTAATAATAATAATCATTATTATTATTAATACACATTTTGATAATAAACCCCAATTACATCGGCTCGTGTATGACTGGCTAAGTGTGCCTAGGAGCAGTGAGAAAGAAGAAATTTGACGACTGGACGCTTCTTTTAAATACCGGTCTGTATCATCCACTGGGATTCCGCTCCCACCAAGTCCACACCAACATCCATAGTCCCAGTACTCCGAACTACCGCGGCCTGTTGCACACTTTATCATCATTGAGAACTGCAACAAATTTCTCTTCACTCGTTTTGAGGGAAAACCTGCCGAATAAACAATGAAAATAACACACCAAACATGATTATTACTCTGGACCTGATAGATTCTTTTAACCCTCTGCTCTGCCTCTGTGCCATCAGTGTTGAATCACAGCGCATCAGTTGCAGTTTACAATATTGCAAGATTTGAAATTGTTGGCGTAACTAGAATACTCTTAAAGTGCTGAAAGGATCCATAGTCGAATTACGTACATGTATATCAGATTTATATTGACTTTGAGTTTGTCGAAATAGCCATAGCTTTGAGCATCAATGAGCTAACCTACTCCAATACCAGGGGCACTCAACAAGGAGAATTTTATGAATAGGTTTAAGAGAGATTTCTTGCGTTCTCAGATCCTTCAATAACCTTTTTTAACAGGGTCATCTGTAAATAGTATTTACATGGGCCATAAGTGGCATTCTTCGTTGGGTTTTCTTAGCTGAATATGCAAGAGGCAGAAAAGTTTAGGCCGATGATTGGAAACTCTTATGCAGAAATCACGAGCTGATTATGCCACTCCGAAAATGCCAGTTGATCTTTCTTCGAACAAGATCTCAACCGGTATTTAGCTTTCCGACTAGGGACTTTTACGGACTAAAGTTTCTCCAAGGTAATAAAGTTCAACATAACATATAACCGAAGAAAACTCTAGCTAGTTTTTTTCACATTGTTTTATCCGAAATTCTGAGGTGACTAAAGGCCTTCCGAACAGATGTTTCACCGAAACTATCCGTTCGGTGAAGGATTTGAACCAATATTTACAGTTGGCGGATTGAAAGAACTTTGACTTAAAAAATTAAAGACTCGATTGACTAGACCGTCACCTTTTAAAGAACACAATCATAGTTCAAGTTTTCCAGAAAAGAGTTTCTATTCGAATGATCTTTAAGCTTGCAATAACAACCCTTGAAGGGCACCCAAAGAGGAAATTCATGTAAAAGCTTTAGGGAGACATTTCTAAGTTCCTTACAAAGTATAAATACTGTTTAAGAGATGTTTTTGTTAGTTCAGAAGAATTTGATCTGTTCGGATTTCTTCGTTGAAAATTTAAGTGGCCGAAAATTTTCCTTGCTAGCTGAAATTTTCATTTCACGAAGTCGCTAGGAACCACTTGCTTCCCGAAAATGCTACCTGACTTTTTTGAGTGCCAAGAATTAACAAATCTGACCCTACCGAAAACGTTCGGGATATTTCCACGGCTGCGAATCTTTTAGGTGATGAATGATTCAGTAAAAAAATCAATAGCTTTTCGTCAACGTTGAATCCGAAAATCTCCCACGGTTTGACTCTCACGAACAGACTTTTTAAACCGAAATGTTTTGTCGGTACCTTTACCTTTGACAATCCCGAACAATAACGCATCGGAAAGTCACCTCTACCCACAAACTTAATGATCAAATTTGCCGCTCGACGAAAGGAGATCTAATTTCCAGCGATCAACACCCATCGTGCAAAATCTCTTTTTGAAGCTCTTGAAAAGTTCTGGTTTTATAAATACAAACAAAAATAAAAAAGATTCAGTGAAAACTTAAACTCCAAAAAACTTTGAAAAGTTGTTCTGACGTTTATCCACGCATCACAACTTCCGCGTCTCAAGGCCGCTTAATTGCGCTACTGCTCCGGTCCTTTTGAATTCGCAACTGGTCTCACCTTTTCTCAAACGACACAAGCCGAAAACTTTTCGAACACCTTCGCTAGGTCATGAAGAAAATCCCTGGAGGAATAATTTGAGCCTTCAGCGCAGAAAATCCAACAGTAAGCCATATCTGAATGACTCGCAGTTGTAACGAGCAACTTTTAAGCCTTATTAAATCAAAAATACTTGACGCCCGTGTCATGAATTTTGACAAAAATTAAGACGCCCTGTGGTAAAGGTATGCTCAGAGACGGCCCTTACCATCTTTGAGATAGGGCAGAAGTGTTTCGTGCAGTGATAGACTATAAGAAGTGGTACTTACTCTGGTCTTCTTTTACCAAGCCGGTCAAACAGCATCCGACCATGAAGGTGAGCAGCAGAATGATCTTGATCAAGGAAATGGTTGACATGATGCGTTATTGTTCTTCTGCGATAAATGGGTGGGAGATATAGACACGGCCGCTTTATAAAGCCTTTGACCCCTTCTTGGTATTTCCTTGTTTTGAGAATTAACAGTTGTTTGCACTGCACTTGCGGAAGTGCAAAAAAGGATCGAAGTGTCTAAATGTCCGGCAGCCGGGCACGGTCTTAAATAGCGCTGTGTCTAAATGCCCGGCAGCCGGGCACGGTCTTAAATAGACTAAATGCCCCGCAGTCAGAAAATTTCACCGAATTTTCACTAAAAGCTTCTTCCGAGCTTCTTAAGAGTATTAAATGTTTCTTTAGCAATGTCAAGCGATCCTAAAAATTACTTTGTTTTTTTTGGTTGACTATTTCGTGACTATTTTGACTATTTTTCGTGAAAAATTCGGCGCAAACCGAACAGTAAATATTCACCTAACGAATTCCGACTGAAAGCCTCACTTAGACCTAATGAAAGTATTTGATGTTTCTTTAGACGAAGTGTCTAAATGCCCGGCAGCCGGGCACGGTCTTAAATAGACTAAATGCCCGGCAGTCAGAAAATTTCACCGAATTTTCGCTAAAAGCTTCTTCCAAGCTTCTTAAGAGTCTTAAATGTTTCTTTAGCAATGTCAAGCGATCAAATAGACTAAGGCATTTAGCCTTAGTCTATTTGAGACCGTGACCGGCAGTCTGATATCACAGATACTAAGTGATGTGATGCTATACACGAGCTCGGTAAATTCGTCTTATGTAAAACCGAAATCATTTTAGGATCGCCTGACATTTCTGAAGAAACTTCAAATACTTTAATAGGTTTAAATGAGGCTTTCAGCGGAATTCGTTACGTGAATATTTACTATTCGGTTTGCGCCGAATTGTTTTAAGTGTCAAGAAATAGCCATTTTATAGTACATGTATGCCCAGGCTCGGATATTTCGTCAACTAAAAAACCAGAATAAATTTTTAGGATCGCTTGACATTGCCAAAGAAACATTTAATACTCTTAGACTGACTGACTGAAAACCTAATTTACTTAGTAATCCTTTTGAAAGTGTTTGAAGTTTCTTCAGAAACTGTCAGGCAATCCTAAAATTATTTCGGTTTTACATAAGACGAATTTACCGAGCTCGTGTGTAGTATCACGTCGCCTAGTATCTGTGATATCAGACTGCCGGTTAGACTTTCTCAAAGTCCTTTTAAATTTTTTTTCTGGGGCTCGCTATCAGTCGCTATCATTTACACGAGGTCGACTTGGAGCAAGTCAGTAACTGCCGGCCCCTGCCGGCCACGGTCTCAAATAGACTAAGGCTAAATAACCGGCAGTCAAGCTCGGTAAATTCGTCGTATTTAAAACCAAAATAAGTTTTAGGATCGCTTGGCATTTCTAAAGAAACATCAAATACTTTCCATAGGTTTGATTGAGGATTTCAGTCGGAATTCGGTGAATATTTCTGACTGCCGGGCATTTAATCTATTTGAGACCGTGACCGGCAGTCTGATATCACAGATTCTGAGCGTTGTGATTCTATACACGAGCTCGGTAAATTCGTCTTACGTAAAACCGAAATAATTTTTAGGATTGTCTGACATTTCTAAAGAAACAATAGAACTAATAGAAAAGAGGGTTTCAGTCGGAATTCGTAATGTGAATATTTAGTATTCGGTTTGTGCTGTGGCCTAAGTGCCATTTTATGCCCACGCTCGGATATTTCGTCAACCGAAAAACCAAAATAACTTTTAGGATCGCTTGACATTGCTAAAGAAACATTTAATACCCTTAAGAAGCTTGGAAGAAGCTTTAAGTGAAAATTCGGTGAAATTTTCTGACTGCCGGGCATTTAAGACCGTGCCCGGCTGCCGGGCATTTAGACACTTCGTTTCAAGATAGTTCCTGACCGACTGTCACGTCTCTATCACCGGGCTTGCTGCTGCGACTGACGGATTGTTTTTGTGGACATTAATTGTGTTACATGATACGGAAAACACGTTCTGATCTTCTGCATTGTCTCTACTGCACTTGCTGAAGTGCAAAAAAGGAAAGAAAACATTTGTCACGTTTCCCTAATAACTTCCTTGCTGCTGCAACAGGTATCACTAGTCCCCGGGCACTAGTCTTTTACTACCCGAGTATTTGCCCAATTTGGGCCACCTTATCCCGGTAAAATTAATTCTAATTCAGTTAAAATAAGACCCATAAACGCACACACTCCAATCTTTTGCCTAAAGTTTCACAGTAGTAAAAGCAGTATTCTAGATTGTTCCTGACCGACTCTCACGTCTCTATCACCGGGCTTGCTGATGCGACTGACACTGATTTTTTTTGTGTGACGAGATTCAAAGAGGTCTGAAATCACAGATCCCTGCTGATGTTCGTCTTGAATAGGTGAACATCAGCAGGGGAGCTTTTAAAGTGTACCATTGTCAATAACAAATTGTTAACATTTCGCTACACTCATTTCGAGTTGTATTTCTGCTACTCCCGGGGGGAAAAATTGGGTAGCGGTGTGTTGGGGTGTGTTGCCCGCTTGCCAAAATCCTTACCCTATTTATGACCAAAATCTGTGATTTTCCCTACCCTATTTATGTCTTGACCAAAAATTTGATACCCTATCTATGACCTGATTCTTACATCATTAGCGGAAGGGTTTTTGTTGCTGGCTTTATCTTAGCCTGCGTAGCAGGCATTAAACGGGGAAGAGGAAGGCAAAGCGCGGATGGGAGAAGGAGGGTGTGATGAAGAAGTCGCTTTTTACTCGGGCTACCTGTAAGGTAGACCGAGTTTAGTTTTCGGTTTTCTATCTATCTATCTATAGTCGTGTCACGATTATATATGCTGACGTAATACATGTAATCGATACATTCACGAAAACGAGGCGACGCACGACTAAAACGCATAGTTTAACCGCCTTCGTGGACAATTCCTCGCTTGATGTAAGCGAAAGAAATTCGATTCAGTATACATACAAAGTCACACACCGTTCGCGGTAGACCCACACAAAAACTACTGGAACGTTTTGGGAACGGGTCGATCCGCGAACTTTACGAGAGATCAATTTACGAGCGATCCTTTACGAGTGAACCTTCTAT
>OMLO01005121.1_pt1 | contig 10984 bp, 5 predicted proteins | sample 1674811 | NCBI WGS metagenome assembly OMLO01 (sample SAMN06265003, study PRJEB25207) | coral metagenome | isolation source: Coral host | place: Mexico:La Bocana,Puerto Morelos, Mexico | collected 2008-11-13 | reverse complement strand
ATAATAATAATAATAATAATAATAATAATAATAATAATAATAATCTTTATTGTTCTTAAGATAAAAAGTACATATCTTAAGTTACATAAAAATATGTTAAAGTGTACATAATCAGTTGAAACTATGGAGATTTGCAATGTTTCTAAAACGAAGACAAAAAAATAAAATCGACTTAGCATCCAAGAACCACTGCACTAAAACGAAGAACCAGGGGCTCGTGGAAGAATTGAATTGCAGTTCAATGGCTTTTTAATTTTACATTAAATTTATAACCACTGGGATAAACACACTTTAAACGTTAGCAAGAACGAAAACATGACGATACTCATGGCGTTAAAACCTGGTCAAACGGCGCATGATAGTCGATGATAGTTGATTCTCTCCTAAATATCATCAACTATCATACGTGTGGTCAAACGGCAAAACTGAACTATCATGGACTATCATGAAGAATTTGAAAAAGCTCAAAATGAATGATAGTTGATGATAGTTGGTGGTCAAACGGAAGAGCGCGCTTCAACTATCATTTACTATCATCAGTGGGTCGTTTGACCTAAGCTTAATGCAGGCGTCACGATACATTACTTTGCATTTTAATTGAGCCATCGCCGTCTCTAAACTTGCAATTGAATGTATATTTTGCGGAAAAGGAGAGAGGACTACACCAAGAAAGTTAACAAGATTCTAATAGGGGAGTGTTTAGTAACCTCTAGAACCTCTGGGATACATTCACAACCGGTATGGCTACATGATGTCGGTGAAAAAGCCGACGACACTAGTTGCTGAAGTTGACTTTTCTTATAGCACCTGTAGTTGTCATCTGGGAAGCGCTTGTTGTAAGTGAATGTTTTATAATTATATCAAATAGTTTTGGTGAAAACAAAACCTAATGTCATCGCGTGTGGCTGGACTCAACTTTTTTTTACGTTTCTTGTCGCCTGCTTTTAGAATCATAATTTTTTGCAGCTCCTTGCGCTAAGAAAGAGCTCAGTTGCATCTAGAGCTCCATCAGTGAGAAGCTGGCTAATGGAAGGCAGTGTTGAGGAGGCTGTGTTGCTGCCCAAGCGACCATGCTCTACATTATGGTCTGTTGTACAGTGGCACGAAGGGCAACTAATTATAATTCAATTAAATAAGAAAGTAATTAGTTTTTAAACTAATTTTATTTGTGAAACAATTTTAGATCATTTCAGTTGCTACTTTTCTTGGAAGAAGGCTATCCACAAATCAATCCTGATGGGAAATCTTGGTTTGTTCATAGTGTTGCTTTGTTTTGTCGGCGAAATCAATTGTGGTGAGTGATTTACTTGAATTTACACTAATGCAGTTGTTAGAAAAAAGATTCTAAGTAGTCAGAAATCGTTTTCGGCAAGGAACAAAATCTATCTACACTGTATCTATCATCAAGGCAAAAAGATTTATCTTTGCACTCTTACAACAATGAAACTACGAAATAAGCGCGATTGTAGTTATTTTTAAAACAACTGGTTAAAATTGCTGAAGTTAGAATAATAATAATGATAATTTGTTGATATGTTCGAGAGGAGACAAAAATACAGTGTTCCAGACATTTGCGCAAATTTTATAGGTTTTCAAACTACCAGCTCGGGCGATATTTCAGTGTTTTTGCAACATTTCTAAGATCATCAAAGGAATCCGCAAACACTCCAAAGGGATTGTCTTATTTATCTGGAAAGTATATTTGTTATTCATCGTGTTTAACTTCTGACGACAATTTCTGAACTGCATTGGATATACAATCCCATAAAGCCGGATCCATGCTCAAACCTTCAAAGAAAATAAAACTTATGGTTGTGTTTTGTGTTGTACCATTGCGGCTGTTATATATGAACCCAAAGTGTGATTTTTTATTTTTTTTTTTTGATTGTCAACCTTTGATGTGAGAGTTTTCACGCAGTTGTGCGTCACCAAACGAAAAAGGGAAAATAATCTTGTTCCATATACTGCAGTTAGTGTTACTTTACTACAGTCATTATAAGTTTTGTACTGTTCCACGTTAATTTCAACGTTTGTAAAGAACTTGTAAAATATGTATTTGCTTATACTTACTTCTCTTTCACTTTCTTTCTTACTTTCTTTTTTCTCTGTATCTTTCTCTTTCTTTCTTTTTTCTAGTTCCTCTTTCAGGGACAGCACAGTTTGCGGATCAAGCTGGTAAGTACTTTTCATTACTTCAAATATTTAAAGAGTGCATGCATGTGTGTGAACTATGACTGTATGTACCTACTTAATTGTCTTTTCTGAGCGGCCATGGGGCTGTGCTCATAACCTTGTGGCGGAAAACATAAGAAATACAAAGTCTTCTTTCTTTTTGAAACAGATGAATGTAAGAAGAACATGGATATCGCAATACTAGCTGATAGATCACGAAGTATGAATAACGATAGTCGCAAGGAGCTAATAAAGGCAGTCAATAACTTGGTAGACGAGTTTGGAGTGTCTGAAACGGGCAATCACTTTGGTTTTGTCACTTTTGCCGTTAATGCAACACTCCACAACAAGTTCTCAAACCCGTTCTACTACAATGCTAGCAACCTGAAGAGAAAAGTGGAGAAAGAAGTTATGTTCACACCAGATAAAGATTCAACTCGTACAGATTTAGCCATGCAGCTGACGCAGACCAAGCTGTTTACCGAAGATGGAGGGCACAGACCCAATGCCAGGAGTGTTCTACTTCTCATTACTGATGGACGACCGGTGTATGTTAACCCAAAATGGGACACGAGACCCGAAGTTCCAACTGAGAATATAACGAAACTATTGGAGGTAATAATATTCAATCTTACTTTTAATTTGCAACTTCAATTACGTAACTCCTTACTGACATAAATTCGGTTAATTCGTATATATTCAAAACGAAGACAAAAACTGTTTCAAAAGTTTCTCATAAAAATTAATTTCCTATTGACGATCTTTCTCTGAATCTCCTATTAAAATCAAGAAACCATTGCAAGTGTGGAAAGTTTACCATGGAAATGACAATTTCCCTGCTGTTTTCTCAAATATTTTTGGACCGATTTGGAGGCATCTTTAAAACGTTATGACTCAACGGGAATTGATCCTGTCCCTGTGATCATGAGACGTGAAGTGCCTCAGAGTACATACTGCGGAAAAAAAAATCGAGAAATTCCGAAATTTCTCCTACAATCACTCAGTTGTGTCAAGTGTCAATAAAGAAAATAAAGCATCCCTTCACCGCACTCTAATAAAATTGAATCTCAGTTTGCAACTACATGTACTCCCGCAAGGGACTAGACTAATATAAAATACTTGGCTGTTAACTTGGCCGTTGCACAGGTATTGGTTATGTGCAGCACTAAAGAGATTGAATATTGCAATTGATCCGTTTTGGTTTGAATTAGGGTAAGGTTTCTGCACTCTGGTAAAGGTTGGGTCTGTGTTTATTCGAAATTTTGAGTCGTTCAAAAAGCGAGGTCCTCAAAGTAAAATAGTTCTTAAAAGTTTAAAAATGTAAGTTAAAATAAAAGTTACAAAGTGAAAGGATAAAATAGAATATGCGGAAAACTAATTAACGTTATCTTATCACAAACAACCGAGCAATAAGACTAGCCGTCACGAGGGAAAGAATGAAATTACACGTTCTGAACTAAGAGGTACGTGGGTTCTGAAGAGATTCATAGGAACCAAATATCTCAGTAAGCACCGATTGTCTCTTACATCAAGTACAGCCCTCGTTTACTACTAAATAAATTACATGCATATATACTATTCATGTTCCCTGTCCAATTCAATTTGAAAATATCGCATATCTTTTACATGTGCATGATCTTACATAGCGGCACTTTTTCCTTAATTAGGAAAAAAATGTCACGATCGATATCATTGGAGTTGGCGAAAAGGCTAAAAATTTTAAGAACGATATGGACCGTTTAGCTGGCAGCCGTGGCCAAGTGATCCTTTTTGAGAACTTTACAGAGCTCAGCAGAAAACTCGTAGAAGAATTTAAAAAGTCCAAATCTTGTGGTAAGTGAAGGTTATTAAGAAACGTCATTACACGTTACTTAGCTTTCAAAGAACGTTACTTAGCTTTCAAAGAAAAATATGGCTAGCTGAAGGGTGGAACTTTCAACCAGAATAAAAGTATACGATTTTGACAAAAATTAGTATAGGAAATCGTTCTGTTCGAGAAACAGTAAGAGAAACGGAAAAAGCAGAAGGATCTTAACCACAAGAATCTATAATTTATAATTAACATCCTATAAAAGCATTTAATTGAATTACTGTTTCTAATACCTTACCTTTTTTGTATTTTTTTTCTTTTTAGTTACACCAACAACAAAGCCTCCAGCTACTCCAACAACTATACCTCTGCGTATGTCTATTATGTTATACAGCCGTTTGTACTGATAACGATGTGCCTGAGAAAATACGAGTTGCTTGCCTGTTACATCGAGACCTTACTTAAGTAATGTTAAGTCCGATATTAGAGAAGGGAATTAGGGAGGAGGAGGACTAAGGAGGTGGAAGGGGGGAACTTTCAACCAGAATAAAAGTATACGATTTTGACAAAAATTAGTATAGGAAATCGTTCTGTTCGAGAAACAGTAAGAGAAACGGAAAAAGCAGAAGGATCTTAACCACAAGAATCTATAATTTATAATTAACATCCTATAAAAGCATTTAATTGAATTACTGTTTCTAATACCTTACCTTTTTTGTATTTTTTTTCTTTTTAGTTACACCAACAACAAAGCCTCCAGCTACTCCAACAACTATACCTCTGCGTATGTCTATTATGTTATACAGCCGTTTGTACTGATAACGATGTGCCTGAGAAAATACGAGTTGCTCGCCTGTTACATCGAGATCTTACTTAAGTAATGTTAAGTCCGATATTAGAGAAGGGAATTAGGGAGGAGGAGGACTAAGGAGGTTAAAAAGATCACAACAAATGAGGCGAAAAGGTTTTAGCCTAACGAAAAAAATGTACCATCTTTTTTGTAGAGATGATGGCTTGAGTTTTATCACTGTCTAGAATCTCTAATGGCCTTTAAAAATTGACTATCGCCCGTCAAAAGACTATCGCCTGCTAGTATAATTCTGCTGACATACTAATTTTAATACTGCAATCTAATTGGCTAACCCACCGTACACTATCAGCCATTATTATCCAACTGCACTTCGTAGGGTACAAATACCGCCCAAAACGAGTACAAATATCACGAGATATTTGCAATCCAGAGGACCGGTTAGACAGGTTTCCTCGCAACGCGCAAGCAACGAATTGGACTGAAGTTACGAAAACAACAAAAAAAAAAGAATTTGGCGTGTTGGATAATAAATCTCTTATAAGTCGTCTTGTTGTGTAGTATCGCTATGAATTTTTACTCTTTGTCTGTATCTTGACCCGGCGCCCTACGGGCTCGTCACTGATACGGCACAATTCGTGAAAATACTCAGCGATACTACACAAAAAAACGTCTAATAAGATATATCTATGGCACACTACTTAATTAGTTGTTTCTTTAGTAGAAAAAAAAAACATATCAATATCAACAACGGTCCTGCAGTTATCTATAATAAATGTTTAAAAATTACGGTGAATAATAATGATGGTTCTAAGTAAAAACAACTAAAAATGACTAAAACGAGGATTAACTTTGATAATCGTAGGGTAAGCGTAAAAATTGTTAAATATAGTTAGATGATTCTAGAAATTTTTTTCAACTTAAGCGTGTATCAGAATAACTAGACATGAACACGTTAGTTAGGCCTAGAGACTGCAAAACCCCAAAAGGTTTCTCAGAAAGGCACTCTTCATCAGAGGTGGGGAAAATAAGTTCTCTCAGTGGAGCGATTGCAAGGTACTGGGATAAAAAAGAATTCGTTGAAGAAACAATATAGCTTAATGGTTTGGAACTGGCATAAACAGTTATTATCTAACCGTACGGAATTTAAAACAGAGGAACATTAAACTGATTCACAGATGACTTGACTTTCAGGGAAACTTGATCTGTGTCCAACGGATGTGGCATTTATCTTGGACTCCTCAAACAGCGTTAAAGATGAAGATTTCAACGATGAGAAGGAGATCGTCAAGAAGCTAGTGGTGAATTTGGACATAGCACGGGATAAAAATCGAGCTGCGCTGGTTCAGTTCAGTACTTCGCCATCACTGAAAGCTCGATTTGGACAATATGAGACAGCTTACAAATTCCAAGATGTTTTAGAGAAACTACCCAAAATAGGCAAAAGAACACGAATCGACAGAGCCCTGAACTTAGCAGAAAATCAGATCTTCCCAGAAGCCAGAAAAGGCGTGAATAAGATGACAATAATACTAACTGATGGAGTCCAGTCTACTGGAGCCCAAGGCCTGAGACCATCCTCAAAGCCCTTACGGGACGCAGGCGTTCGCGTGATTGCGGTGGGTGTTGGTGTTGGAAAGCGGGAGCGTAGACTACGACTGATGACAGATCGTGATGAAGATGTCGTGGATATGAAGGACATCCAAGGACGCTTACAGGAGATACTTGATGACCTAAGTCAAAATGGCTGCAGTAAGTATCAGTCATTCTTGCTACATTCTTTATGGAGTGCTGTACTGCAGGTTTAATACAAAGAAAATGGCTTTGTTTTATTTTGAAAACTAATTGAAATACTATATTATTTTGACCTAATTATGCGCTTCACTTATTATTCACTACAAAAAAAAACCATAACAAAATGCATAAATTATTGAATTCATTCACTGGTGCATTTACCTCGCTTTGTTGCCTGGGTGGCAAGTTGAAAATTACCGCATTTGTGTAACCTGGGCGCTGGCTTGGCTTTATTATTTGGGAGAGCGGGTGTAAGAAGAAGAGAGATGGAAGAAGAAAAATCTGGATCAAACGGGCTTATTTGACCCGAAAATCATAGCAGCAGTCGAGTATCATTTACTTTAATAGGAGGCTGTTGTGCGGGGCCTGAAAACTACTAATTGCTTGCCACCAGAACAAGAACCTTGAGTCATCTGTGTCCATTTGAAGATTCTCTCTACTCTCGGTTCTCATCAGAAAGTACTTCTTCTAACTGAAATCTATTCTAAATCTTTCTTTGAAATCTTTCTTTGAAATCTTTCTTTGAAAGATTAGAGAGTGTACAGACCAATTTATGTCCTCATAAATTTAAGTTAGTTGGGACAACCACGAGTGATTACGTGCTGGTTGTGCGACATGCTATAAGGTAGAGAGTATGGTTTCACAGTCCAAAGTCTAGCGTGATCACATGCATTAATAACGCAAACTGTTTGGTGAGCCAATCAGAATTGGCTGGTATTTCACTGTCAATCGATCCCTAGGAATCGTGCACGAGTTGTGTGTTCGCATTCCTTCGCTGCGAGCTTGCAATTTGTCTTGTTTTACGACGTGTTTTTTCCCTCCCTCCCACCCTTATGCATGCCACACAAATAGTTATAATATGTCCTACTTAAGCCGCTAAGCCGGGCCTTTGGCCGCCATGTTACGAGATTATTAACTAGCTTTACTATGTACAGCCAATCTCTTTGTACAAACGTTAAAGTTAAGAACTATTTTAATTTGTTACTGTTAGCAACCAATGCTGTTGGTGCTTATGCAGTTTATCTGCGTCAAAGACACTGAATGAACTGATTACCCTTGTCTGATCTCAAAAACTGCATAATTGTAATAAGGAGTTACCCTACAATTTAGATTTGTCTAATTAAAATACACAAATAAACTTTGGTTTGGGATGAAGTGCTTCCATACAGGCACTCTTGGCCCCATAGACTCACAGAATTGATGGGTTTCCATGGTAACCATGATTCTAAACTCCCCTAGGACTAGGAACGTCTCTCTGGGTAATGTGACCTGCAGTCCTGAGGGGGAGTAGGGACCTTTTCATGGTATTTTGACCTGCAGCCCTGAAAGGGAGTAAGGACCTCCTTCGGGGTATTGTAACTACAGCCCCGAAGAGGATTAGGAATCTCTCCCAGGGGTTTTTGACCTGCATCCCCGGAGAGGAGGGGGCTTTGACCCCCCTTACCGAGCCCATTAGTGATTTATTTATTGGTGGCATTTAGTTCCACTGGCCTGCTATTGGAGTACTTCATTCCCGACCCCTTACCCCACATATCATTGTTGTGTTCTTGTTTCTCATGGGTTGGGAGCATTAATAGAAGAATATAACAAAAGGATAATTCTTTCGAGGGCCTATAAGTTGATAGTTGTCCGATGAAATTCCAAGTTTAAACATGGATGGTATTTGTATCAATAAATAGTCAATAGATAGTCAGATAACTGGCGTAGGAAAGAAGTAAAAAGGGAAATCAATTGACGAAAATATCTCAGCCGCATAACAAAACAAACATTTATTGCTTAATGTATTTTGTAACTTTTATTTCTCTAGTCTAACAGTTTTTCCTTGTTTGTATTTATAGAACAACTACCGAAGCCTCCTGCTCAAAAGAGTATGTATGTTTTTATGTTTTATCTATTAATATTGTACGCGCCGGAAACCTGTACTAGCCATTAAGATAAAACTTCTTACAACCTGCGCGTACCAGAGGGATCAAAGAGCAGCTCAGAGCTGGTGTACTATCTCCGAGAGTGAGTTATAATGAAGGAGATAAAGCTATGTTAGTGTTAGGGGCTTAGGATTACGGTTTGAATGTGTCTGACAGTGCTGCAGCTGACGTGAGAACGCTCAGCTGTTATTGTTTCTAGCTATTTTATACGTGAAACGACAACTCAGTTCCATTGTGCACTGAGTCCGCCGCAGTTGGCGACAAAATGTGGCGTAGAAAGGAGTAGATAACATGGTTTTGTCTCTGCTATATTGTACTTCCTTTACCTGATATGTTTGTTGTCAAAAAAGCAGTCATTTCCTTCCACTTTTCTCACTAGAAAGAGAAATTTAACTTGAAACCGGACAGTAAAGAAATAAAAGACAAGAAACAGTTCATCCCATGAAGCTTTAAATTTAGTGCCGAAACTAGCCTTAGGTCGCCCGCTTCTGGCAACTTGCTTGTCAAGTGTCGCCGGGGAGAATAAAAGTCTGAACATTACATCTTAAATTTAAGCAGTCTTCTTATCAACCAATTTATGTCATACTAATTTTCAGAATGCGAGGATGAGTCTGTCTACGAACGTGAATGTAGAAAGACCATCAAAATCAAAAACAAAAGCTTTTGTTGGGACCATCCAGACTTTTCTTTTTTACATTGCCAGAAGTCTTGTGATCTTTGCTCTTTGTTGTAAAGGTGAGTAAGATAATGCACTGAATTTATTCGCCCTTTCCTCAATAATAATTCAAAAAGAACATTGGAAGCGGAAAAGTGGGAAGAATTGCAGTAACCACCCTGCCCTGTTCTTCTTAAAAGTAAAAGGTAGAAGTCCTTGGAGCCTTTCTTCCCTATTCCTGGAGATCGAGGCCATAGAGAGGGGTGGAGAGAAATATGGTGAAACGAGGGGTGAGGGCTGAAGAAAACCATGTTTGCCTATGAAACTACTGCTTTGGTGTTTAAACTTTCAATCTTGATCTAAAATTGGGGCCTTTACACAACTTTGTATTTTATTTGCAAATTGTAAAAACATGAACTAATAATGTATTTATATATATATATATATATATATATATATTTTGCAGATGCAATGTTGGAAAGCAAGAACGGCTATAGTAAAACAGACCAACGCGCGGAGACGTTTTTCATTAATTGTTTAGCGAGCTTTGTTCATCAGTAATAAGAAATGTGAGGGTGTACTGTAAGGGCTTTACTACTTGAGTAAAACAAATGTGATTTGATGATGAATTAAATTAATTAAGTGCATATAATCGAATTATTCGTATCATGATATTGCTTATAATTGAATCATATTCTTGAAAGGAGTTGCTAGATTTGAGACGAAGCCGCTGCTACAAAAAAAATGGCGTTTAAAGACCTTTATCTACGGTAATTGTATGTTGTAGTTTAAAATGACGCGTAGTTCATAGTGACTTGTGTTTTATCAGTTGTTCCAGATTTATTGCCGTAAACCTGCGACAGAGAAATTTTATATAATAAATCAGAAACAAAGGAAAAATTAAAAAGCTAGAATTCACTCATATTGATCTACTATCCTTCTAAGCAAGGTTCCTAAAAGCAAGTAAAGTTGTTTATTCCCGGCCGTCCCTTATCTACTACGGCGTAATGCGCTACAGTTTCTTTTATGGCTGGTTCGCAATGTCACGCAATTAAAAAATAAAAATCGTAACCATTCAATAAACTAAGTCAATAAATAAATTGATAAATAAGCAACCAAGATGTAGTTCTGTGGAGTTATTTATCCGTGCGTTATTCGGAAAAGTGCTTCACCTAAATTTATAGCTTTGAATGGGGATGATGGTGCCGTTCAGAGAGGCACCATCAAGGCGGTCGAAGAGTAACAGAACCATCTGTCATTGAGTTTTGCCATATAAACGAAAAATTATTTCTCTAGAACTCCGACACATTGAAACTAATACTTCTTCTAGAGGAACCGTTTACGTTTACCGTTTACTATGTTTTGACGTACTCGCGAGCCGTATCAGGCCGCCATTTTAATGTCACGCAACGCATAAACTTGAAATTCAAACATCTTCTATCGGTATAGTGAGGAGCCCTGTCGGGCTTAAATATTGCAAAATGTCAAGTTATCAGTAGAGCGTCTTACATTTGATGAAAATGAGACGTCACAAGAAAACCAAGTATACATGTCTGGATTTGTCTTCATGCACGGCAGTAAGGAATATGACTGTAGCATACTTGTCAAAATTCAACAGTTACTTTTTTTGTGTTTTCATTTCAAATTTCTGCAGTAAATTACAATCACTATTTTCGAATGTTTATCATTGCTGAATATTGTTTTATATTACAGCCTTTAGGAATCAATCTACCAACACAAACTGAATAACTCAGATTAATTGGAATGCACTGAGGGTTCAGTCATTCTTCTTGATTTGACTCGCTAACTTGGCTTGGATC
>OMLO01005120.1_pt1 | contig 10986 bp, 5 predicted proteins | sample 1674811 | NCBI WGS metagenome assembly OMLO01 (sample SAMN06265003, study PRJEB25207) | coral metagenome | isolation source: Coral host | place: Mexico:La Bocana,Puerto Morelos, Mexico | collected 2008-11-13 | reverse complement strand
CCAAATGCGGGTATGATTGTAAGGGAATTTCTCCCCCAAAACGGCCCTTAATTGCAGGCTTAAGAATTATAGTAAATTTTCCGAGAATGCTAAGGGCTGGCAACAATTAGTATATATATCTCTTGGCAGCTGAAGTTCCTGCCTTATTTGGAGTACTGATTTCCATGGAGAGGCTGAAGCATGTGATGGAAGTTTACCTTGGAATCAAGGAACGGAAGGTTTTGGGCAAGAATCACCTGTGGGAGATTCTTCAGCCTATGTTGTATAGATAGATTGTATATAGATTATGTGAGATTACCCAGAAGCCAGCTCTTCCTGGTAAAAAAACACTCTTTGACACGATCTTTTGAAATCCCGAACAGCTTTTTTTTTGAAAGCCAAGGCGATGTGGTTTAGGTGGTGGTTGCAAAGTTTTTTTTCATCTTTTAGGAAATTGTCCAATCTGACAAACTGGGTTTGAAACCATCAACTGAATCATGTTAAATGGTTCATGTTCAAGCCCGTGAATCCTTGAACGCTTCAGATGCTTCAAGCATTCTGTTTCACTGAAAATACTGTCGACATGATCCTTGGAAATAAGCCAGCATAGCCTTGCTGACCATAGATCCCCTTGCTGACCATAGATCCTTGTATGTTCTGACCTTCCTAGTTCTTTAAGCCGAACTGCTCTGTCCCTTTCGTTTTTTCAAGGAGCCGAACAGCCTGTCCCTCAACTACAGTATACCAAGGTTACCCCAAAGAGAATCACTTGATACAAGGCTGACGGGCATGGGGCGATGGCGATGGATCGCATGGTGCAATCTCAGTGGAAAACTTTTCTTTCGGCGAAGTTGGGGGAACAAGAAACGTAGCATTCCAGCATCACCCGCTCTGCGAACTGTGAAAAGCCTGGCAGTGAGAGGCTATGAAAAGTGAACAAAGCACTGCGAGACAATGATATACCTAGGTTGGTCTGGGTGAGTCTTCTACCTGTGGGTTGATGTGTCTGGGATGCATGCTTTGAAAACTTGGCGTTTGTATGCATTTGCAGCATTTGCTCTTTCTAGTTTCAGATGTCATCATGACCTCTCTCTCTGGTGATGGTATTACTGCGACTATTCAGAAGGGGGATCCTTTGTTCGGTCATCATGCGATATCATGATAATTAAAAGCGTCTTGATTGGCATCTATGGTCATACATCAAGCAGTGCGGGGATCCAAAATTGTGCTTGATCTGCCTGACCAGTGGCTGATGTCTTAGAGGGGCAAGCCCAGGTAGCCAACATGACAGACCATAATATGAAAACTAGTAGCCAACTGCAAATGCTGTGAGCAACTGCATGCATCTGATTTTGCCCGCAAGCTTGAGCCACCAGGTCCGGTGGTCGTGGTATGAAAGAAACTGTCATGACATGGATGCTGGATTGAATTGAACCCCGGCTAGATATCATCTTCATTTTCACACCGATATTCTTTTGTTGGGGTCAAATCAGTCCTGCTTCCATCCATAACCTGTACAAGTGATCCCGGACGCATTGACTTCGTCAGTGCATCAGCACACATCCGGTCAGTGGTGGTCCATAAGACACGTGTGGTTGCGTCACTTGGTAGGTGATCCGTCATCAATGGATCCCCGACCTCTTCTTGCATCCTTCTCCATGTCAACTGTCGAATTCCAGAGAGATCGATCGAAAGCCTCTTGTCAGCCACACTGTGAAGTCCAGCTTGATTCACGTACTGCTCCAAACTCTTGCAGTCCGTGTACATGTCAAACTGCATGGCATCTTGGGCTCCAACAATCCAGTCCTTCTTCATTCGATGATGCTCGTTCCATAGTCCATGGAACACAAGCCGAAGATGTTCTCCTTCTTCACATCCATGTAGGAGACTCAATGTTTCGGCTTGCATCGTCGACCTGCAGACTCTTTTTAATGTCGTGCTGTGCCATTCGATCAACATCAATTGGCCTGCTTTCTCCTCTTTGAACCAAGGAGGTCCAAGACACAGCAGTCTGCCCGACTGGCTCCTATTGCCCATTTTGACTCCTCCTTTGCTGACCTCATGATCATTTGAGAAGCTGGCGTCTTGTATTCCAACCAGCATCGCTTCCTCAAACTTGAAGGCCATAAGAGGATATGTGATGCCGACTGTCTTGCTCTTCCTGGCAATGTTGACCACACTGTTTGCAAACTGAACGTCTCCAAAAGTTGCTTGATGGACGTCCGATTGTAGTTTGCTGACTGCATAGGCAAGGTCAGGACGGCATACTCGAACAAGCCACGCCAAAGATCCGATGATCGAGCGTAGTTGAGCTCGAATCTCCTCCGGGACCTTGGCTTCCTTCTGCTTCCTCTGATCGGCACTCAAGTACACTGGCTTCACTCTGTCAATCAAAGATGGACAACTGACATGAATGCCCTTCTCATCCTTCTTGACATCTCTTCCGCAGTATTTGAACTCGTCCTTCTCAATCTTCCCAAAGTTGTAGATCGAACAGACCTCCTGCATCTTCTTTTCTATCTCAATTCCTCCAGTCCACAAAAGATCATCCACATGGACAATCACCATCCCGAGCAGCTCTCCTTTCTTGTCATTCAAAACATAGGATGCCGACTCGTGTGGTACTGGACGAAATCCTTTCTCTTGCAGGGTCTGATGAAGATTCTTGAACCAACCTCGGGGTGCATCTTTGGTTCCATAGATGGTCGATGAAACCATGTAGTACCGGCCATCTGGTTCTCCGGGAATTCCTCCTTTCGGCATGGACAAGATCAGTGTTCTGTCCAGCTTGGAACCTTGCAAGAATGCTGCACTGATGTCTCCGCTCCAAAGACTTGTGTTCCTGCAAGCTGATAGGCACAAGGTCAGGGAAATCATGCTCAATGAGCATGTCGGGCTATCCGTTCTCATAGTGCTTGAGTCTTCAAGATCCCCGCGAACTACAAGCCTCGACTTCAACTTGTCTTCTTGCCCAACTTCTGCCTTGTTGACATCAACCCATCTGGTTGGGATCACTCGAATCTTCGGATCCTTCTCTTTCATCTTCTTGAGCTGGGATTCAGTGATCCACACTCCATCAGAGTACTTCAGCCAGTTCTGCCACTCCTTTGTTCTTGTGTCGTCTAACTTCTTCTGCACATTGATCTCTTCCTTCTGGTAGACCAATTCTCGTCCTGCTCCTGCTTTCTTCGTCCTCTGAAACTTCTTGACTTTCTTTTGAACCACCTTAGACTGTCTTGACGCCAGAAAAGCCCACAGCTTCTCCTCCTTGACGTCAGTCTGTGCAAAATTTGCTCACGAATTCCATCCAGTTGATCAACACTTCTTCTCAATGCAGCAGTGATTTCTGGGTGCTCCACTGCCATTGGTGCCGCCACGTTTGGTGCTGGCGGAATCACTGCCATAGGATCTGTTCCTTGTTGACCATCGGATGCCATTGAGGTCACTTCGGTTGTCTGGTGTGACACCACCGGGCTCTCCTCAATCTCCGGTTGTTGTTGGCCGCTCAGTGAGCCTGATGGATTGACATCTGATGGTAGATGTTCAAGTCCTGGAGGTTGCGGTATGGCTTCCTCAGCAGGTGTCGGAACATAGTCTTCTTGTTCATCTGCTACATCATCATTTCCACCAAAAATGTCTTCCATCGGTGAGCTCTCATCATGCATCAAACCAGGGTTAGCAGCCATTCCTGATTGTGCTCCTCCTGACGGCTCATCAACTCCAACTTCCAAGTATGGAGCTGTTCCATCAGTCCTCGACTTCAATCCTCGAGCCTCATTTCCATCATCTTCGAAGGGTAGATGGTCTTCTTCATCTTCGTCGTCCTCTGCCAAAAGCTGCCTCCTCCTCTTCCTGCTTGGTCGAAGCTCCAAAACATGCTTCTTCAAGATCTCCTCTGTCGATGCAGGACGACAAGCAACCTCTGGCACAAGTGTTGTGACCCCTGAATGGATGAGCCACAAGGACGATCTTCCTTCATTTGATAGGACCCTAGCAGGTCCATACCATTTTCCCTTCTTGGAAAAGCAAACCAAATCTCCTGTCCTGTAGGGACCCCTCATAGGCACCGACTTCCGAAGCAATGCCTTTCTGATCCTCTGTGAAGTGTCGACCTGCATGAACGCTTCCTTGGCACTCTGTCTGATCAAAAGCTGCTTCATGAAGGATTCCTGCTTCTCTTGTCCTCCTTCTTCTTGATCCACCAGCTGCTGATGGATTCCCAAGTTCTCCTCTGCATCATGACTCAGCAAGGACGTGAGGTCATCTGGTGTGTGTCCAAGAACCCACTGCACTGGGCTATAGCCGCCATGGTTGATGAGGTTGTTTTTGGTCCTGGCACACTCGGCACAAAGTGCAGCGATGGTCTCTGCACCCTCAAGCTGTCTGTTGTGGATGGCCTTCTTCATGATCTCCTTTAGGATCCCTCCATGTCGCTCTGTGGTACCAAGCTGGTACGGTGCCCGAGCACCCGTCTTCCTGATCTCAATGCCATGAGCTTGTAGAAGTGCTGCAAAGCGACCACTGTTGTGAACTCCTTGATCTGAGGTGAGCATCTTAGGAGATCCAAAAGGTGTGAGCCATCCAACATTGAAAGCCTCGGCACAAGCTCTCGAAGATGGAGTTCCACCAGGAGCCACCCAAAACGCTGCATGGTAGTGTGTTGCCATATCCACCACACTCAAGATGCTGTGCCTCTTCTCTGCCGCATCATGCACCTCGAACACATCCACAGCCACTTCAAAGTTGAATCGAACCTCACAAGCCGGTCTCGTTGGTCTGACAACTCGAGGTGCTTCATTGCTTTTCATCTCTTCACAACTCTGACACCTGAAGTACTTAGCCGCTTCAATTGCATCTTGACCTGCCATAGACGATCTCAACATCCTGATGAGTGCTGCATTAGAACAATGACCCATCATAGCATGAAGTCGTCGAATGGCAACTCTCTTCTCCTTGGGCAGCCTCAACCAGGTCTCTTTTCTCTTGGCCTCCTTGAGATGCAGAAGCCTGTCCTCTGCAACTTCCGTTCTTTCTTCCATCATCTCCTCACGTTCAACTTCAGCTTGATCGACCTTCCTTCTCTTCAATGGACTCTCTGCAATGTCTTGTGAATCCAAAATCCCATCCATTGGGCCTGCACTCTCTGCATCCTCAATCTCAGCCTCTGCAGGGAATGCAACGTTCATCACCTGCATCCTCATCTCCTCAATCGCAGCCTCCAAGATCTCAACGCATAGCTCATGAGGCCATTGTTGAGCTCTTTTAGTAAGGTTTCCTCCTTCTAATCTTTCATGGTAGTGCTGTCCATCGCACTTCCGATTCAGCCTTTCCTTCATCTTGACTGAACTGACCATGAGCCCCGTCGACTTCTTGTGCCTCCATCCTTTTGCTCCAACCAGTCCATACATGCACTGGTCAATTTGCATCACCTCCAAAACTTCTCCAGTGCCTTGATTTGTGACACCATCCTCAATCAGCTTCTCCATACTCCTCAGCCTCCAAAGCAATGAGCCCCATGGGTTCTCCAAAAGAACTTCTCGCCCTTTTGCCAACCTTGATCTGATAGTATCGGCCACCCAAGTGATGACTGGATACCACTTCTTCCTTTCCACCATGATCTTCTCATAGGTCTCCTGGCTTTTACTCATGTTCACGTTCTGCCAATTGCTCCAAGGTCCGCATACTGGTGCCAGAACCAGTAAATACGGATCATCTTCTGCTATGTTCTTGGAGATCTCCTTCCTCACTTGAGGGTCCAGAAGATCATGGTGTCGACCATAGAGCACATCGACAGGTGGAGAAACTGCCAATCCATACTGAACAGCCACATAGCTTAGGGTCGCCGCACCCGCAAAGATCTCCATCATAAAGGTCTTGCAACCCTTAGGCAACATCCTCTTCAATCTCCTCGGCTTCTCTGATATGGTGCTCCACAGTGCGCTGTCTTCCTTTTCCATGGCTTCAAGAGACTCCTGAAGCTGCTTCTTCTGTCCTTTTGTCATGCTCCTGAGGTTTCCGGAACTCAAGGGAAGGTGACGGTTCTCTCCAGGCATCTCATCCTCACAAGTTTCCGCCTGTGTCTTCTCCTCGGTGAGTTGCGGCTCTTCCAGTCCAACCAGAGCGATGTTGTCATCCTCAAAGTTTCCTGGCCAAAGACGAATGGCGGGAAGCCCATTGTAGTCCTCCAAAGCCAGCTCTTTATCTAGGACCTTGCTGTAGGCCGTCATGTTGCTCATGTCCAAAATCAGACCCAGCTTCTTTTGCGCCTTTGAGCTGATGAGCAATGGTGCATCAGAGTCTTGAAGTTCTATCGACGTGATCATACCTGGCGTGACCTGTTTGTCAGTGGTCATCATGTTGATTGGTATGGTCCTCTTGCACGTCACTTCAACTCTTCCACCGACTCCTCTGAACCTGCCATCTGCAGCCTCTGTTTTGATATCAGTTCCAACCATGTTCTGAAACCTTGACATCCATCGATCACCATGACAAGAGTTGTTGCATCCAGTATCCAACACGGCAACGATTGGCTCGGAACTGTCCTCTTCTTCCTGAATGGGCTGCAGGATCGACATGTAGGAATGCATGTTGGTTGCATTCCTTGCTTCCACATACCGTGCAAACTCAAGAATGCTATGATCCTTCACTGCACCACTATGCATCTTCGATACCATGGATCTTGAATAGCTGCTCTCTCGTTCAAAGACCTCATGGTAGGTTTTGCCTTTGTGTGCTCCAGCCTTGAACGTCTTCTTGCCAATCTCCTGGATATCTGCTTCTGAAGGCAAACCTTTGGAAGTCTTCGTTGTTGAAGATGCAGATGAGACACCTGGGACTTTAGAACGTCCTTTTGACACAAACTCCTTGCACTTGTTGTAGATGTGATCCAGTTGTTCAAATTGGACCTTCACACCCAACTCCTGTTGAAGCTCCAGTGTGCTCATCATCAGCTGTGCGACCTTCATTGCATCATCGTTGCTGCCCGTCGCCAAGTTGCCCGATCTAGGATCCAGATTAGCACACCAGCGGTCAGACTGACATGGGGCCTCTCCTTCACCCGATCGGACATCTTGGGAACTAGCTTGACTTGATGCTTCCAATCCTGTCTGTCCTGGTCGCTTCGTTCCCTTCTCTGTATGGCCGCATTTCTTACATGTCCACTTCCATGTTGTCGAGGTTGTTCCTCGAAAATCCTTGTCAGCATGATCACAATCTCGAACATCCTCAGTCTTCATCTTCTCTGGTGCCTTAATCCGTTCCTTCTCCAAGATGAAACCACAATCCTTGCATCGAAGTATCTTCACATGTGAGTTCGATCCCTGCCTCGTCTTGTTCTGATGAGGACAGGATGGCCATGCCAATGCCTTCTGCGATGAGCTTCCATCCGGTGCTGAAGGTGGAAGTTGATCTGAGGTTGTTGGTTCTGGTGGTGTTGAAATGGAAAATTGTGAAGGTTGTTGTTGTAAATCAAGTTGGGATGGAGTTGCATTAAAAGGTGCATCCTGGAGGGGTTCTGGCAACTTGGGAAGTCCTTGAGACGCTTTCTCCTTCCAACGTCTCAAATTGTCCTTATCAGTCTCTGTGAACAAAGGATGACCCGGAACGAATTCATTCCACCGCTCATGGTACGCATCACGGTACTCAAAGCTTGAAACATTCTTTTCCAGACGAAGGTAAAGATCAACAAGATAGGCCTCCCGATCCTTTGATGTCTTCAGTTCTCCTTCGTCCTGAATGGCGGTGAATCCAAGGTCGTCACTCATCTCATCATCACTCACATCAGCTTGTTGTCGATAATTCTGGTGAAGCGATGATTGGGCTCATTCAAAATCCTGCTGTCGGTTCCTCATCTCTGCTTGTTGAATCAACCTGTCAAGCTTCTGATCTGGACTAAGTTCCTCTTCCTGATCCAACGTTACAGGTGGAGGTACCGCTCTGTAGTCACCTCCAAGAACCATGTGAGCAACTCTATCATCGGTTTCTCCTTCTTCTTCATACTCGTTGATGGTGAAGTAGACCGTCCTCACCTTCTCAGCTTTACCACTCTTGCCACCTGATTTCCCAGATGACTTTGCTCCTTTGGATCCTCCTGAAGCTGTTGTCGAAGAACCGGATCCACTTTTGCCTTTACCTTTTCTACTTCCTTTGGGGCAAGCTGGGTCATCTTGCCAATGCCCGTATTGACCGCACTTGCGGCACTGCGTCTTGTTCTTGACAGCCTGTAGCTTTGCCTTCTTCTCCTCAAAGCTAAGCTGCCCCTGCACTTGAAAGTTCTTGGCCCCTTGAAATCCACTGTGTCCAGAGCCTTTTGCCTTCTGCCTCATGAAGTAAGCTTCTGACTCAGCTTGAGCGACTTCAGCTGCGTAGGCCAATGCATCATAGTCTTCTTCATCCAGTCCATGCTCCAACATAGAGGCATAGACTTCGTAAGTCACATCTTCATCTTCCCAGGTCTCCTCCTCATAGTCATTGGCGTAGTATCCATCGAACTCCTCATAGCCGCCCAATGACTGTGAAGCATTCTCCCATTGATCTTCATGAGCCGAACTCTCCAGCCCATCTTCCACGTAGTAGGACCTGAAGAAGTTGCCTTTCCTTTTGCCAGCTCCTTTTCCACCTTTGTAGCCCCAACTGAAGCCACCCTTGCCCTTCTCCTTCTCGTGAAGTCGACTGTGTTGAGCTATCAGCTCATCACAAACCTTGTTCCATGTCATGTCTCCATTGATGGCCGTCCGGACCATCAATTGCTGGTCTGGGGTGATGCCAGCATTCAAGAGAAGCTGCTCTGTTCTGATGCCCTCAGGCAAAGTCAACTCCGGATCCAAATCCACCATGGCACTATGCCAAGCACGCCTCCTCAGGACGTAGTTCGACATTGCCTCAGTTGACTGCCGACTCAGCAATCCTCCAACTTGAGCTCCTGCTTGATATAGATCACGAGCCTCCTGCTTACTCCTGGGCTGCAGTGAGGTTTGCAACCCTTTCAACAGGTAGCTGGCTCCATCTTCGGCGGAGAGCTTTTCGATCTGAAGGTTCCTCGCCACTTGCAAAGCTGGACCCCTAAGGCCCTCGATGAGCCTCAGACCAAGAGGTCCAATTTTCTTCAGCTGTTCCGGATCCATGCTCTTCTCTCTAGCCATCTTCAGCCTCAGTCTAAAGCCATACTCTGCAAGCTTCGAAGGATCACCGTCGAATCGAGGAACTCCACTCTTCCCTTCGGTGCTGATGTTGTCTTCAGCTGCCTGGGAGAAGTTCTGCCATTTCAGGCATTCCAGCACCGACATTGCCAGCGCTTGGACACTTAACCTAGTAGGTTAAGAAACCCACTTGGAGGGACTTACAACACAAAGGTTACCCTCGGAGTCGCGCTCCGCTACCAATATGAAAACTAGTAGCCAACTGCAAATGCTGTGAGCAACTGCATGCATCTGATTTTGCCCGCAAGCTTGAGCCACCAGGTCCGGTGGTCGTGGTATGAAAGAAACTGTCATGACATGGATGCTGGATTGAATTGAACCCCGGCTAGATATCATCTTCATTTTCACATTACCATCAATGATTTATCGTTTCAGAGATCGGAGGGCATTGCACAATTCATAGTTGATGATTCTCAATGATATTTGCCCATCATGATTACACTTCCATGTTTCTGCTTTCCTTTTTTCCTTATCACTGTGACAGCATGGCGGCATGAACTTCCTCCACTTCCCCCAAATCGCTGTCGGCCAAAAGGAGACGATGTCCACAGAAGTACGGATGCGGAATGCACAGGCAAAGCTGGGTTACGATGGGTGAAGATTAGTTTCGGGCTACCCGTGACCACGAAAAATCAATAAAAGGCAGTGTGTACGAAGCTCTATGAGTAGTTAATTTGGGGAATGCCTTCTTCATTTTGTCATTGGATGTTGGAACTGCAAATTGTGGGGTTGCACTACTGCAAGATCAAAGTGTGCCGGCAAGCAGTCAAGTCCCTATTGTATCATATCAAGGGCCGGTTACTAAACTGCTGTTTCTCGGGCACACCCAGAGTTTGAATGATATGAGTCATTCTGGGCAATTTAGTTTTTTTTTGGTGCCGGCGCACTTACCGCATCATGCCGCTGCACACTTGAGAGCATCATTCTTTTCCGTTCACACCTTGGACATACAGACGTGGATGCATTCTCATGAACTAGACTCTCAGCTATCTTGCCTTTTTGAAAGATTTGCCCGGTGATTTTTATACAGTTATCTATACTTTGAAAGTGGCTGTGCCTTCACCTTTGATAACGGACACTTTTCCTTGACGAAGAGGCACTGGGACGTTCCTTATGCCTTACATCAACCATTCCATGCACCATTTCTGCCATCATCTTTTCGATGTACCTTGGCTTATCCTAACGTTTTTGGTGGCATTGGATGCTCTTGGGGACATTTAAGGTCAGTTTGCCAGTTAAAGGTGGCAATGGTTGCGACGTAGCTTACGATTTGATGATACTTGATGTTTGCATTGTAGATGAAGTTTCAATGACCTTCAGCAGTAAAATTAAAAACAGAAAGGTTTGTTGTGAGAGGTGGATGTTTACTCAGGGGAACAACCTTTCAAGGCATGCGCAACTCACAAAAATCCACCATTTGTATGATTTGCTCCTGTCTGGTCATACCATTGTAGCAACAGACTTGCAACAAACTTAAGCAAGAACAGCAGAACTAAGAACCAAACAAAAACTGCAAAACAACAAACAAACAGATATTTGGCAACTACTTTGATCTCCTGGATAAACCATGATTAATCCAGATTAATACTCAACAAATTCCTTGTCAGATTCATGTCACGTTCATCCTTGGTTGTGTGTGGGATTAAACCAGGTCAATCTTCTAAATCATTGATTTGGTCTATCTCACACTACAAGCAAGCCCTAAAAACAGGCAAACACGTTTTGGCAAAAACTTCAGCCGTCTGCAAATCCCGATCGATATGGGGAGATCCGTTCGAAATGACCCGCTGCTTCACGTTGGTAAATTATG
>OMLO01005119.1_pt1 | contig 10986 bp, 5 predicted proteins | sample 1674811 | NCBI WGS metagenome assembly OMLO01 (sample SAMN06265003, study PRJEB25207) | coral metagenome | isolation source: Coral host | place: Mexico:La Bocana,Puerto Morelos, Mexico | collected 2008-11-13 | reverse complement strand
TAGATTGAACGATTTTAGGAGCTCAAGAAATTCATGAAATAATGAGGCAAATTATTGGTCTGTTATTATTATCCAACAGGTTTTTAGGATTTGAAAAATAGGTGTCCAAAATGTGCTTTAGGGTATGCTCGTGAAAAATAAAACAATTTTCTTTAAAAGTGGGCATCTGCAGGGCACCCATCTATCTAAAAACCTGTGAATCCAATACTAACAATACATTTTGACACGCATTTGTATTTGCGAATGATAAACATAATACATTGTTGTACATCTGGAACTAGACAGGGCAAGCAGCTACCTCTTACGCGTTTAGCAGTCTCCAAATAAAACTGAAAATCAACTTACCTTCAGCTTTGTTAAAGTCTCTTCCACAGATTTAAGTGTTCTGTCATATCCCAGGAAACGAGGATGAACTTTAGATACAATGAATATGTCCTCTCTTGGGATTCCGCTTTCTTGCACAGCTGTTCCCACCTGCTCTTCATCATAGGCTTGAGCAGAATCTATCATCCTGCAAGGAATATGTTTTTAATCTCGTCTCCACTCCAACACCAATAAATATGACTTGATATTACAGTCTGCCAAACTAAGCAAGCTCACATTCTTTATCACAGTTTTGCTGGAGATGATTTTGTTTTTTCTATTATCATGATTTGGACACACTAGTCACACTTGTATGTGTTCTTTGAGTAATGACCTGAGTTGTGTCATCAAGTAGATTTATTTCCTGAGCCCCCAAAGTTGGCCTAGGGATGTGCTGCCAGAAAGCTGTGCACTCTGTTTCCTGCTCTGAGTATCTTCATAATGTTTTAACCTCAACCTGGTACGTTGGTGGCACAAGCAAAGCCACTGGCAAAAGAGAATGAGAGCCTGCCCAGACACTATTGTTGTCTGAATACAGCCCCTCTGAAGGCGTCAAGCCTTTGACAACTTTCTAGCTTAATGTGTCACATTATTAATCAATAGAAAATAAGAAAACCATCACCAAACATGATAGCAAATGGCAAGTGAGCCTTTGGTCTTACTTCTGCTGTTCACAATGTTGGGCAATTCTTTGACATCTTTAATCCCAGCACAATTTAAGCTAAGTGTTTTTCCTTCCTTTACCTTATACTGAATTATGATGGTTAGCCAGCAAGTCACTAACACTACAGTACACTGTATCTGAATATTTCTCTTCGCGCACTTTCTTGATCATCACTGCAGATGCAAACATTTGAAATATAAAACAATTACCATATCTAGCTGGCATAACTACAAAACACGTCCCTTTCTTCTGAAAGACAATTCACAACTTTTTCCAATTTGTGTTTTAGATTGACCAGATTATAATTTTCTTCAATGGAAAGTTTTCAAAAAGCTTGTAGGAAAAATCCCACATATTTGTGTTTGACAATTTCCATAAGTCCAGGCTCATCATTTATCACGCCAGGCCTTTCACCAGCTTGCATTGCTTGCTGACATATCTCTTGTGTCTTCGGTCATTGACTTTGCTCCTGCCACTATGCATAAGAGCCTATTTGCAGGCTATATTTGAACATACTAGGAAACACTGAACTTCTAATTTAATATATACCTGTATCCAGAAGTAAGGGCCACTAAAACAGAAGGCTTGGTGTCTTTAAACAAACCAGCAGTACCAAATCCGATCTTAGGCACTGAGGAAACAACAGTTGATGCATCATGTACCAATCTTGTTTGTTAATTCTGTTTTCTTTATTATGTTATTTACTTGATGTGTTCAAGATTGTGATTTATAACTGGCTTGGTCTAACGAGCACCTTGTGTGGCAGCTATATTCTGTAACTGAGTTTAAATAGAGCGTTGAAAATGTTGCGGCTGTATGGAGTAGTTTATATAAAATGAATTCTTTGAGAACAAAGTTGGCACATATTAGCAGTATTTATTTATAGGGGGAGAGTAACAACAAGGTTTTTTCAGATGATATCATGTTTTAGTGGAGCTAGTTGATATACAGAAGAAAATTAACACTAGGGGCGAGTGGTGCATGATGAAGCAACAGGTTTAACATTAAAATATCATTCAACAATGTCTATTTACAAACATGAAGAAATTAAAGCTACACATGTACCAATAAAGCTGCTTCCAGAATAATTATTTTAGTCAGAACATTTTCCGTAGCTTACTCTTATATCCACTGGCCAAAGTAACAACACTGTCTTCAGGTCTGATCTCCCTTGGTGTGTCCCATGCATCAGACTTAGGGGTAAACACGTCTGTGATAGGCTTGTTCTGTGAGTGACACTTGATTGTTTCTGGATATGACTCAACAAGTTTATCAAAGGCTTTTGATACATACACCATGTCTTCAAACATACTTGGCTGAAAATGCAGAGTAACCAAGGCAACAGAACAATGTTAAAATTAATTAGTGATTTTAATGCAGGTGTCTGCATGACATCCAACTTAAGAGCAATTTCTGATTGGTTGATTTTGATGCGGCTAAATGCAATTTACTAGGCAAAGTTAATCTTGAGGCAATACGGGTAGCAGTCACCCACATTTGCGAATGTGACCTAGATCACAGCTTGCATCATGGCCAATACATTGTACAGGTTTTGTTGCATTGCAGCTGATCTTTGGGGAATCGTTTGCAAATTCAGCTGATTTTTTCAGATCTCTGGCTATCGGATTAAGAAAGTCCTAATTTTCTGAAAATCATTGCGGACTCTTACTCTCAGCCCTTCTGTCCTCATGGTTCATGGGTTTAGGTAAGCATATTGTTACAATGTGGGTACAAATTTCTTTCAGTATGAGGATGTCACATGGCAGTTGCGTGCAGGTGTGTTTCCCTCTCTGAAGTGCTGAGGCCCCCTGCTGACTTATAACGCACCAGTTCCCAAGGTCATCTATTGGTGATAAGTTTTATAAGTTACTGTTGTATTGAAAAGAAAAACACTAGCTACATGCCAGTCTCTACACTGTACATTACAACAGCTAGCAAACAACTTGAAACCCATTCAGAATGTGTATTAATATGGTTAAAATCTCATACACTTATTGTGATCCTTACATCTGGACTATCATCTTCAAGTGAGCTTTGTTCTTCCTCTTTCTCAGCAAATGGATGAAACCACAAGGAAATGGCAATGTTTGGACAGTCAAATGACCTGACATGATGCCACCAGTGTTGAGGAATGTACAGGATATCACCAGCTTTCAAAACAACCTGCAATCAGCACAATCCTTTGATCAAAGAAAGACTTTTAAAATTCATCTTTTACAAGGGGTGAGGATCAGAGAATTGCCAAGACTCTTGTTTGCAAATTCCAGACTACAACCTAAACATTGTTACACTCCACGACAGAAAGAAACAAATAGAAAGGAAAAAAAAAGAGATATAAGGACATAGGTTAGAGGTTTCTGAAAGCCAGAATTAAGGCACCTGGTCATTGGCTTTTTGTTTGAGCATTGTCGTTGAAAGCTACCAACAGAAATTTTTTTTCCATTGCAGTGTAGGTTTAGTGAGCAATCAAATCATTAGTTTTGAATTATCTTATCCATCCCTGCTCCTTTGAGGAAAATAATTTTCCTACATATACACTGGGAGGGGGGGGGGGTACTCCCTATAATGGCCTATACGGGGAGGCTCTGCCTGAAAGGGGTACCTTTTTTTCAGGCTTCAAGTATATAAAAGGGTAGGGATTTCACAAGTTTAGTTGCATGAAAGGGTAGGAAAAGCTTCGTTCGGGTATTAAAAAGGGCCTTGAATTAAGAAGGTATATGAAAGAGGTGCCTTTTTCCAATAAAAGGTATACGAAAGGGGTGCCTTTTCTGAAAAAAAAAACGGTATATAAAAGGGATTGGACCTCGGGGCGGAGCCTCCCTGTATAAAACTTTTTTGAGTACCAGCCCTGGGCATATACATTGCCATATCACCATCAGCTTTATGATAAGTCTAAGCACTTCACAATAGCTGAGGCCATTGAATGCATCACTCACCTTATGAAAAATTACTTTTGACACATTAGGAAAAGTTTTAAGATCTACTGATTCAGGATTCACAGGAGATAAACCAGGCACTGTTGTGTAATTATTGGCATACAAATGTTGGGCATATTTGCTATCGGCTATAAGAACTTCTTTTGTTCCTGAGATAAGGGTCAGAAAATTCTGATATCCATCTTGATGGAGACTCGAGCTTGTATTGCCGCTGCTGTATAGCAAATGTATACTCGCTATGGTGGACATAACTTCCTCGCATTGTAGGCAATATGGAACCATGATATCAGAAGTCAAGTCAGTCTGTGGAAAGGGGCAGTCTAAATAAACCTGTTTGCTCTTGAATATATCTAGATATTCACTCAGATTCATTGTTTTCTTGATCGGATGTATTCTTTCATAATGTTTGGTAAATTCGACATCAAATATAACATGGCCATACTTTTCCCTCATGTATGTTTCATTTGGCCAGTGTTTCACGGCAGTCCAATCTGCGGCAGCCCCTCTCATAACAAGTGGTCGTTGCTTCCTTAAGAAATGTGTGTAAAAATCCCTTCCATTTGGAACGTAATCAATATCTTCGATCTCGCCGATAAGCACATTTGAACCAAGCTCTCCTAATTTCTTCAGATGACCTGCAAGATGGTCGGGTGCTTCATTGCTTTCCTTAGTAAGCGTATCAAATTGTAACACTTCAAGATTTTTTTTGTTCTCGTGATCTTGAAGCAAACGTTTTCTAGTAGTTTCAGATGTCGTTATTTTCTCCGTCAATTTTTCCTGTACGGTGTCGAACGGTTCATCACTCATCTCAGATTCTTTTCCTTCAGAAAGCCGTTTAGCGATGTTCTCAGCGTCTTGAAGCTGCTGCTTCAAAGATCCATCCTTAGCAGACACGTTATGTTGTTGTATCATGGATATAAAAACACCGATCGCTATAATTACCAGTACGCGATGAAAAACGCATAAAAGCACCTTGGCCATTTTTGGCAAAAAAAGAGTCGCCAATGACGAACCCTAAAATAAAAATTGGCCCTTACACCACAAAAAACAGGCTCCACGGACCGCAACCACAACGGAAAAGAGGACGTCTAGATCTTCGCCGAAACCACGATCGTTTTGATGACCAAATTAGTTTTTCGCTGGTTATTGTCTTCCTGCCTTGAGGCGTACTGAAGAAAACAGGGCCATTCCCTTCGAGCAAAATATTTTGCTTCCGTGTATACTGAGAGAAATTTAGATCGTGGGAAGTGACACCTGTGTCCTTATAATATGCACAAAAGCGCAAAATACAAATACAAAATATTCCAGGCGTCCATAATTTCCCAGTATGTGTATTTGCAAAACAGAGCGAGTTAGGGTAGGGTGGGAAGGGAAACTCTTGTCTATTTGCTATTCCTGTGTCAAAAAATGAGTCTTCGCGCGAAACCATATATCAAAACTCATAATAATTTTTTGACGATAGCTCATTTTCATAGAAAGGTTTTGCACGAGGACTCGTTTTGAAACTTAGTCAAAAGGTCACTCAAAAGGTAAATCGTCCAGCGCCATTCCCCCAGTAGCCTTCGCTTCTATTGATCACGTGCAGCACTGGAGACGAGAACCATATAGGGGAGGGTGTCTTTGTTTATTTGCTTCATTAGCATAAGCGAGTCAGTTTCTGACCAAACAAAAAATATATCAGTTCTGAATATTAGTGTCTTGAATAGTGTCAAAGAATGTCAGTGAGCTTATTAGCGCTTTTTTGACACCACCAAACTTTGCAGTTTTTTAATTAAGGTCATTTCTCTCTAAATGACACATAGGAGACAAAAGCATCTCCAATTAGTTTAAGGTGGGGTTCTACCTGAAAGCCGTTTTTCCGTCGTGTAACTTGGGTTTAATGCGAACATCTCGTTCGCTTTTCAAGCAATCGAAAAACTGTTCATTCATCCCACGAATCTATGTTTTGCGGAGTTTTGTAAATTTTTGGGCGATTTTGGGGGGATATTTGGCGGGAAATTTAGAGAAATAAGAAATGGTGAGGTTTTAATGTGATTTTAAAATTAGAAATTAGTAGATGGACACCCAAACAGTCCCCTGACAGCCTGGGATGCTCTGGCGTTGGAGTCAACTGTCTGGTGGTGTTTCAAAAATAATTTTCTTTCTTCTATCCCTTCTGGAACGCCGGCGAGAATCAATTTTCGCTTGGACCATTCGTTCTTTTGTTAATTTTTCATATGTATATGTATGTGTCCCACTTTTAGTTGTGTGATTTTTGCGTTAGTTTTTTTTTTTCGTTTTCGTTTCGTTTTCTTTTTTGCTTTATTTTGTATTTTTTTGTTTTGTTTTTTTTTTTATTTTGTTTTTCTGTTTTTGCTTGTTTTAACCGACAGACCCAGCAACTACTTACGAGGGAGAAGGCAATGGAGGGGGCCTTTGCTTAAAACCAACAAGATAAAATATATGAATCGAATTCAACGGAAGCCTGTAGGACTGTTTGCTGCGTATATCGCATTTTCGTGCCGCCTAATTTAACACCCTGTAGATAAAATCTCCGACCTCAGTTATAAGCCCACTCAAAACTCTTAAGAAGTAGTGTAAACCCAGCGCTCATAGCCAGCTCGGCCAAGAGACAATGATTTCTCTTGCCCCGGCTCAATAGTTTTCAAATTCATTAAGTTCTTTACACAAAGTAGTCGCCAAACAACCAGCATAAGCCCATTATTGTGGCGCCATATCAGTAAAAGCTGGCTAACTATGGCCTCCTAGGAAGTTTTTTAAAAAGTGTAGCGAGGAACGGTAGATACAACAAATTATGAAACTACTTAATAACGTTGAGTTGTGTTCTGTAGGAATTATAAACTTGTTTTATTTTGATTTATGCTTTTTTCGACCAATTCTAGGCAAAGTAGAATGATATATTTCAAATATATGCCAGAAACGAGGAGTACGAGAGTAATATAAGAGGTTTTAGTGGTATAATATTCAATTTAAATAAAAACTAAGTAGACGGCACAGGTGCAAACAGACCTAAATACAGAAAAATAAAAAGTTGAAAAATAGCTGTATGGCCATTTGGAATTCTTCTATACTGGTTCATTTGGATTTTATACTATAAATTTACCTTTTTTCTGTGATTTCATAAATTCCTTGATTTTTTGGCACAATTTATAGATATTATCTATTCGCATTCTCCGACTGGCCGCTCTCGAAAGAATAAAAAAGTAGTTTTTCCTAATTTGTTAGAAGCGCGTGATATCGCGACAAATATGAGTTAGTTATTGAATACGACTGAATACTGCGAGCTTTGCAATAGCGTTTGTCAGAATTAAATGCTCACTGTTATTGACACTTTTCAAATATATATGTCAAATAGTGCGATAATGGCAAAAACATGCTTATTACAAAAACATATGTTGAGGAGTAAGCGAGGAATATAATAAAGCTGCTCTATAAAATTTTCTATTTAAGTTTTTGCTAACTTTCTCTGTAATTTCTTAATATGTGATCTTTTTTTCTGGAAGGAAAAAGGTTTATGAACTGCTTTCAATTTATACTTTAGGAGACAGCCGACTTACCTTATAAAAAGGGATTTCGGCGAGTTTGGGAAACTTCTTTAAATCGACTGCCTCGGGATCAATTGGAGATTCAATGTTTACTGTGGTGTGGTTACTGGGATAAAAATATTCCACGTACTTTGGGTTGGCCACTAGAATTTCCTTTGTTCCGGCTATTAGACTTAACAGGTTTTCATACCCATCCATATGGCAACTTGAGCTTGTGTTTCCACTGCTAAAAAGTAAATGGGTACTGGCGATACTCGGCATAATTTCTTCGCACTGCAAGCAATATGGTACGAAAATATCTTGGATCATGGCACTATGAGGGAAGGGACAGTCCAGATAAACCTGTTCGCTTTTGTAAATTGAAAGAAACTCATTTAGGTTCATTGTTTTCTTAGCCGGAAATTCCCCCTCGTACTTTTTTGTGAGCTGAACATCGAATACAACATCGCCGTATTTCTCGCGAAGATAACTTTCGTTCGCCCAGTGTTGTACGGCCGGCCAGTTCTTTATCGCTCCTCGCATGACTAAAGGCTTCCTCTTTCGTAAAAAGTGTTCATAAAAATCCCGGCCGTTAGGTACAAAATTCAACTCTTCAATGTCTCCTTCTATAATAGAAGAGCCGTGTTCTCCTAATTTGTTCATGTGACCCGACAAGAACTTGTCTTCTTCACTGATCGCTTTCTTTTCTTCGCTGCAGGCTAGATTTTCATTTTGTTTCGTAACTTGCTGTTCTTTTGATGAAGTTGCGGTAGTTTCTTGTTCAAAACAAGCGCTATCTACATTATCATCCTTTGAGGATTTGAGTTCGTTTGCATTCAAGTTTGACGCATCACCACATGGTGAATTTGACAACTGACTTGAGTCGCGGCAGATATTCAGACTGTCTTTGCTTTGGTGCTCGGTTTGTTCCAGTTGATCAGTGTCTTGGTCTTGAGTCTCGGTGCATCTTTGAATCAAAACACTCCAGAGATGGTTATAATCTATTCTTTCTCGCTGTATATAGACAATTGCGGCCAAAGACCCAACAAAGACAGCCATCATTAAATAGCCTACCTTAGTCATGACCACAATATTTGTGATGTGTAAATTCCAGTTTTCTGGCGTGAAAATGATTCGGAGATCAAAAAGCTGTTGTGAATATGACTTCAAAGCGTGTGTTACGCATTCGACTAAAGAAACAAATGGTCGTCGCTCAGGGGGTTTCGTTAATTTACTCCAACGATATCACCTGGTGTGATCTGTTTTGATGTATGTTAATTTAGGCGAAGTGATATGTATAGTTTTTGTCAGATTATGTCGCTCTCCTAAGTGGACTAAAAAAAGGAGAAAAACTAGTCCGCATATAGAAGGAATTAAATCATATTTTTACACTTCACTCGCTCAGTCGCATCTCATAGATGCTCCCCGACAAACTTAGAAATAACCCTCGTCTTAATAAACAGATCATTATACATGTTATATAACGTAAAGAAAGAAAAATAAAAACAATTGCCTGTAATTTAAAGGACAGCTGCTTTCCAAAACAGGAACAAAACATGTATAAATAACGTGTATAAATGCATTTTCTGAAAAAAAGTTTTCGCTGTTCTCATTGTTGCTAAAAAGTTTCGAATCATTTTCAAGGTAGTGAATATCGCCGTAGACCAATTTAGCAATGAGTCGCTAAAGTAAATTTTGTGATATGGCTAGTTTATCAATAATATATATTGACGAACTTTTAATTATTACCGAGACTGTTCTGATTAAGAAAGGTTTTTACGTCGTGTTTGTGTAGATAAGTTCTATCTGAGTTTTTTTTTACCTCTGTTAATCGCGCACTGTGTACAAAATGAAACATTGAACAGCATTTTTGTAACATTTATTGACGTTTTACTAATCTAGTAGCTGTATTAGTTGGCAGAGCTGTTGAACCATGTAACCGGAAAATTAAAGTGAAAATGCTCGACGATACTTGGGAGTCTCATTCGACATCGAGTGATTTGATGGACACAGCTAGATCAAACCCACTGTTCTCTATATTGCACGTAAAATACTATTACCAAAGTTTGTTAAAATATAACTGAACATGTAAACAATCCTCCACGCGGACATTAGGTATTCATTTTTGCAATATTCATGTTAGGACATCGACTTGAAAACGCCGGCCAACCGCAGTATCCACAATATGACAGACCGGGTTTTCGGAGCGAGTGGAGAACATAGTCCCCCAATAACGTATGACAAGGAAGTCTCTTTTTTTCAACAGTAGAGATAACGAATAATTCTATAACAAATTCTGGAATCTGATTGGATATCAGCAGGTTGATTTGAACACTGTCTAAAACACCTTGGTTTACTTGTCATTTACGTGTCTCACTACAGTCGTCCCAGTCTCAATCGGCAAAATTAAAGTCCTCTTCCATAAACGCACAAAACAGGGGTTTATATAGGCTTTGTCAATAAAGAACCACTTTTAATCGTTTGTGGTTCATCTAGCTGTCTTACCGTACTTTTCTCAGACATCTTTTATTGCCTAGTCCTAGTGAAAGCGTGATCAACAAGTCGGACTCCAGCTCCCAGTCGTTAGAGTGATGATGGATTTGTTAGTCTCCTTAGCGTGGCTGAACTGAGACTCTGGAGTTGTTCAATCTTGTTTATCACTCGGATGATTAAGGACAGACAATTTCTCTACCTGGTCCCATTACCAATATAAAAAAAAAAGAAAATTAAAATAGGTCAATTCATTTTCCAAAATGTTGGACGAAATCTCCCTACATTTTATACGAACACTTCCCAAACTGAGCGGTAACCAGAGAACGTGTTCTCTATCAAACCATGGTAGTCCGTGATCTCAGCGAGACTTTGTCGCCTTAGCTACTAATGTGCGGAACTCGTCATTTTTAACCGCGACTCTTTCAAATCACACGCAATAATCAAAGCTTTTCTTTCGAAAGGAAAATGTCCCAGTTAACGATGGATAATTATTTCTCTAGATGAGATTAAATTTTATTGTTTTGCGCTACTTACAAAAATTACATTAATTAAAAAGCGAAAAGAAAAAAAAATAGTCAGAATAAAATGTGTTCAGTGACCAAAGTAGCATAGGGTTTCGTGTTAATCACTCTACTAATGCTCATTTGCATTATCACGAAAGCCAAATATGTTCATAATTTCTTTTAGTTAACATTTTGCTTCGCAAGGAAACATTTTTGTAACGCCTATTTCGGTTCCAATTTCTGAATTTCCAATCCTTGTTCTTGAGGTTTTACCTTTCCTTCTTCTGAATCAAATTTGAACCAGGGTGGTGTCCCGGGGGGGGGGTACTCCCAGAAAAATTTGGTAGGGGTGTGCGGCCCGCTTCCCAAAACCCATACCCTATTTGTGACCAAAATCTGTGATTTTCCCTACCCTTTTTATGACCCGACTAAAAATTTGATACCCTATTTATGATCTGACTCTTACATCATTAGGGGAAGAGCTTTTGTTGCTGGCTTTATCT
>OMLO01005118.1_pt1 | contig 10986 bp, 7 predicted proteins | sample 1674811 | NCBI WGS metagenome assembly OMLO01 (sample SAMN06265003, study PRJEB25207) | coral metagenome | isolation source: Coral host | place: Mexico:La Bocana,Puerto Morelos, Mexico | collected 2008-11-13 | reverse complement strand
CCATAAAGCGACTGAAAAATATGAATTTTCAGCCTGGGCTACAAAGAACAATAAAATTATTCTTATAAAAAATTGCGTAGTCAAACTTGTTCAGTTTGCCAGGTGTCATCATCTTTCACCAGCATTGATAGTTGTTTGTTTTCTTCAGTTTTCTTACTCCTGGATTTATTAAATTCACCCTCTAGTCTTTCTTCCATCGCTAAATTAAACAGCTTTTCCATGCAATCTATGGAGGCCCGATGGTAAACAATAGTATCCGAGATATATTTGCAAGGCCCAAACTGCAAAGGACGAAATCCTTGATGATGTCGCACATCTGTCACTCCCAACCTTTCCACTAATGTGCCTATGTATACGTCTTCAAGCTTCAAAGGTTTCTTGGAATCAAACATTTGCACCATTTTCAGAACCAGGTCTGATGATAACACGTATCCTAAACCGCTACAAAAGTCAGGATATCTGCTTTTATTGTAATCTTCCACGGGCACGGCATACTTTCCTCCATGATGAGGTTTCCGATTGTGCCTGACATATCCGAGATATAGCTTAGTTTTAGGTGTGTCGGGATTTTCTAGATAGTCCATCAGCCTGTAAGGATTGACAAAGACATCGTCGTCCGCTTTGAGAAGAAAATGAAAGTCGCAATATTTTGCTGCCCATTCCAGACCCATTTGTGTCTTCAGTGCTAGATTTTGATAATTTTCTCTCTGTGCTCCTCGTATTAAGTCGTTGTACATCATCCTCTCAGCTTCCAAATATTGCTCCTGTGTTCTGTCTTTCGTTTGACCAACAAGAAACATTGTTTTCCACCTCATGTTCACTGATGGGTCGCTTGCCCATGTCTTCCGAACAACGCTCCTTCTGTTAATATTGTCTGGTGCTGTAACCACCAAAATCAGAAGAAATAATTTTTGAGTGCATCGTGTACGGGATATCAAATAGGTCCGGTGAGTAAGAGCTTCTTCGTCAGTTGTTGAGAATGGAACTTTTATAGCCGGGCTAAACGACTTTTTGTTGATAGTGAACGCAACTTTCTGTAGAGCATCTTGCGGTGTACCATGAGGTGGGATGGCGCGATGATACAGGTTGCTTTTTTTTAAAAAGGAAATGATGACTGACACGGTGAAGATGACGGAAATAAATAATACAATGAAAAGCGTTGACTTTCGCACATATACCACCCTCAACAGCATTCTGACTTGCTATAACTGAATTCCAAAGTTATATCTCAGCTTCAATTCAACTGTTTTAGGATCAACTTGTCGCGAGCGCCGCAATTTGAAAGTTAGGTATTAAGTAAATTTTTTCGAACTTAGTTGTGTTTAGTATCCAACTAAAGTGTACCTTTCTTTCAACAGGATTTAATCAATCATAGCGATTTTGAGCCAATCACATTCTAGGAGAACTATGTGAGGCCAACGTCATGACGAGACCTGACAACATCGCTCAGCCAACCAATTCTTCTCTAAAATCTTACAGTATAAAATATATCAATCTTTTTCTACGTGCACACATAAGATACTAAATAAATTAGCTACTATATGCCCAAGGAGTGCTCTTCTTGCTAATGAAGTGCAGTGTAGCTTACGGTTTTTTGGTGCTCAGTTTTTTTCATGATCGAATTTCCTCTTGACATTACAACCTAAATTACGTGTTAGCCCTTTCTTTGCCATCAAATGTTTACTTTTTTAACCTTTTCAATATTCTTTGATGGATAATTTTGTCGTTGTTGTTTGAACCGCTGTAGGCTAGCGCTCTTTATTTGGCAAAACTGCAATGCCCTGTTAAATTTCTTGCCAAAAAGTCATTACCCAGACGAAAGATATTGGCTATTGTTAAAGAGCGTTTTAAACATGAAGATGATATAGGATATTTGCTAAACGCATGACGATTTTTAAAATTAACCACCCCGCCATGGTTACTGACAATATAAGATTACTGGCAGTTTCGTTTTAGAGAATGTCATTGATCCTGAATTAATGATTTTGACTCAGTTTTCCAATGTCACAAATAGATCCGAAAGAGGTTTCCGTTACCGAGCAACTGCAACGAAAATTATCCATTACTGATCTCAGTAGAGAAAAGAATTGCGAATAAGAAATCTTAGTAATGGCAAATTAATCACTACTAGTTTATAAACGAAAAATAACGAGGCTAGCAGGGTCTGGAAATACAAAAGGTTTTCAAAGTTCGCACAAGTTTCCCAAAGTCGATGACTCTACTGATGGACCTCTTAACAAGGACTGAGAGGAAGGATTCGAGAATTTAACGGAAATAGGAGGCTGTAATATATAAAATTAAGTCAAAAACAAGTGAAAAAAGGAACCTTGCCGTGAAAGTAAAAAAAACAACAATAACGACCCATAATTGTTATATTATCTCCCTCACAAAAAGGAATTGAACGCATACAAGTTTCAGCTCATGCATGTAAGTTTACACAAAAAGAGAAGAAGTTTATTTGTTGCATAATGAAAAATGCTAATTTGGAGTCTGGAAATACTAAAGGTTTTAAAAATTCGCAAAAGTTTACCAAAGTGTTTTCGCGTCGAGGGAATTTCTAAAAAGTATGGCTGGTTTCTTGCCGGCTTAATTAATACGTTTTTTTCGGACGGCTGGTGCAACTTGGTATAAGAGTGCTTCAAAAGGTTTATCACAAGATTTTTAACTGAGAAATATAGCATGTACCGGGCGTTATATTTAACATTAACAATCATCTGTTGGTTTAGTGGCTTGATTCGCTTTGGGTGCGAGAGGTCCCGGGTTCGACTCACGGACAGCGCCTTTTTGTGTCATTCACCATCTTGCAAGGCTGCTAAAGATATTTTAGATAGATAGATATGTTAGCCCTAAAAAAGAGAAGACAGATTTTTAAAATTTTCCTATCATTTTGATTCATGAAAGCATTGGACGCTTTATATTAACGAAAAAGACTCTTTCGCAGCCGGTCAAATAGTAATTTTTTTTAAAATTACTGGGATACTAAGTTTTCGATAATACTGTTTCATGATTTCTTGTTTCCTTTTTTTGTTTCATTGGGTAGATAGGGATTCCTGGCTCAAGTTTTTGTATTGTCTTGGCAGTTTTCTTGTTAGTTGTTATTTGCTTACCAATAAAGGTAATAAGAATACTTCCTAATTACGGAATGTAAAATAATACCGCCAAATTCTTCCCTCAGTCCAAGAATAAAAAAAAGTAAAATGCATGGCAGGTGCGAGTGAACAAGGACTTAAGTACAAGGTAAAGTCCTCATCGAGCCAAGTGGCTCAACAGGCCGACGCTTATCTCTAGCTAGTTCATCAGTAGCAAATAGAGACTAGGATTACTTTACTCCTCCTAGTCCATCACTGTGTTACCCAGGTAGACACAGTGAACGTAAAGTTCCTTGGCTGATGGGATGCTAGTCCATCGCAGGGTTACCTCCAGCAGATACCCAGTAATACAACCGGATGGATAGAGACACAGTGAGGGTACATTGCATTGCCAAAGAACACAATATAATGTCCCCCGCCGAGGCTCAAATCCAGCCACTCGATTGGGAGTCGAGCAAACTAACCCTGAGGCCACCGTAACTCCTCAACATCGATCATCATTTTTTCAATTCTATTTATTTATTCTACAATTTACTTAATTTTACTTCGTTTACTCTCTCGAAAACTTCTTTTTACAATAATTCAATACAAAATGACCTTTAAATTATTAAATTATTGTTTGTTTATCAATATAATCTCCTGTGTATTATTTACTGTATACCACTTTCACTTAATGCACAACGACTGGACAAAAATGACGAATTGATTCATTTTAACGATGCATGGTAATTGCGAACCTGTTTCTACAAAATCCGTGAAAAATACTCACATCTAGTAAGAGAGGATATAGTAGATAGCAGTCTAACCAAGAACGTGTTTTCCATCTGATATCCTTGAGATTTTTTATTGACAGTATCATCTCAACTGCATATATACATCTACAGCCGATTTTTTTTTTTACAGTTAACTAACGCAAAGTAATCCTTAATGTATTTAACGTCTGTATTTAACTCTGATTTATCTAAACGAATTTCCCATTTTCTTTATCATTTGGTAATTGTAAGTAGTAATGTTATTGTAAATAGTCGCGCGTTTTTATCACGAGCCCTTGGTTCGGGAGATTGGGCAGCAACTCCTTACGTTAACGACTCTAGATAAAGTTACCTTACCTTACTTTAACGTCAAGTTGTAACGATGTATTAAATGGCTGACCTTCTGAATACGTGGCGGTGACTGTGTTTACTAAGGACCTTAAGCAATGACGACGGCGTCGCCAAGAAGGACGCCTAGATCTAAAATGGAGTTCACAATTTACCTTTAAATTTTGCGATTATCAATATCTGTTCAGCCCGCCAATCAGTCCAGAGTAAATATTTAACGCCTACGATCAACTTTAAAAGAAAATACGGAAAATTAGGCGTCGTAGCTCACGTTCTGTAAAACATAACATGCCCAGAATTTGATCATTTCATGTTGTTGTTTTGCAGAAGTTGGCTAAGAAATTGACGAGGATAATAATACACAAGCCTAACCATTGACAGCTCATTAAATCTTTTGGGGTTTTTTTTGGCGTTCTCTTTGTCTTTGTCGTCGTGGATGGTTTGCTTAAGCTCCCTACTAACATAACGAAACAGTGCTCCTATGTTCATGGCCTACACCCTGCTAGTGTACGTTCCTCTGTAGCAATCAGATTGGCAGCTTGGGCCCAGGAAGGACTCTCATATAAAGAGGACAGGGGGAAAAAACCCTAGGAGGTACCAAGACCTGGTTTTGTAGCCGTGGCTTGATATTTTAAGGCCAAAAAATATAACAGTTGAATTTCAAATATCTCCTGTTATATTTTTTAATCAGTATACTAAAAGGTACTTCAAAAGCTCTAGCTGCGGACCTTCTCAGGCTGAAATCCCCATTAGGTACCTAAACCGCTTTGAAACCGTAAACGGAACGACGGGCGTCCCCGTCCCTGTCATTGTATATGGGAGTACCCTCTAGGGGCTTTGAAGATTGCTAACTTGTGAGTTTACGTTGTCTTGAGATGATGATTTCAAACTAAACTTAATAAGAACCTCTGTGTTTGCAGTGGCACTTAAGAATCCTAACAAATCCTTTCCTGAACTCGTCGTTCATACCAGCGTAAAGAATTGGGTTGACACAGCTGTTGACATAAACCATAATACTTCCAAACGTAAGAAATTTGTCAAGGTACGGCCAGCTGGCACCTGAACCAAACTCATACCACAACCACACTACCTGATTAGGCAAAAGACAGATGGCGTAGAGAAGAACAACTGCAACCAACATCTTCACAATCTTTGTCGTTCGCTTCAGGCGCTTTTCTTCTTGGCGCGCCTTGGATGGTTTGTTGGTCGAGGAATCTTTGGGGCAATGCTTTAACGATGTTTGAGCATAAGCAGCTGAGAGTTGATCGCTTGATGGCAGCTCGCTTTCTTCAGGTTCTTCCATGCACTTGCTAGAAGCATTCTTAGCTTTGTTGTAGGCGCTCTCGGAAATTCCACTGGCTTGTCGGTTTCTCGCTAAGAGCGACGCTTGTTCACGAAGCTTTAACGCCACCATCGAATACGCAAAGCCGATGATTAAGAGAGGAAGGGCATACTGGAAGATAAACAAGCCCATGGTGTACAGTTTCACAGCAAGAGGTATGGGCCAGTCCTCTACACAGTTGCCGTCTTGCATCTTTAGCGCCAGTATGTAAGGCAGCACTAGCAGCAAAGACATGAGCCATGTTGAGCCAATGATGATGGTTGTTTGAATCGTAGTGAAGCGTGGTTTCCATGGGTATATCACGGCCCGGTATCTAACAAAAACAAAATATCATGTTATTGGCACTCAAATCAAGGCTACGCTACAAAGTACTGCAAAGATGTGCAGAAATAGGATTCTTTATATCATAATTAAATGAATGCGCGCTCTCTGATTGGTCGATCAGCTGTGGTTTTTTTTGCGCCGGTACTGAAATTCACCAAAATTTCGCGTGTCTTCTGAATTATGACATAAAAGCAATAGACCAGATGTTTTTTATGGTTTATAGGTTGATAAACCACTTGGGATGTTGGAAGAACACGAGAAGAATTCGTAAATCACGAGCCGCAGCTCATATTTTAAAACTGCAAAAATCTTTTGAAGGTCATTGGGAAATCGTTCTGGTTATAAAACATGATCGAAACCTACCGATCGTAACTGATTGCTGCAAGAGTGGCCGCGGAGCAGTTTGTGAAAAGCGTCATAGCGGGCCATAACAGTTTACACATAGCAGCACCAAGCGGCCATACAGGATAAGTCACTTTCAAGGCGATGTCAAACGGAATGCATAGTAACGCCACCATCAGATCAGACACGGCCAGGTTCACCAGTAGAAAGTTACGTGTTGTGCGCATGCGTGGTGTCTGTGAAATCACCAGGCAGACGAGAGTGTTTCCAGTGATACCACAAAGGAAAATGATGGCAAAGAAAGTATATTCTGTTGCTTGGATACCAGTCATTGCAGTGTCGGTAGAATTTGCCATCAAGTTGTTTAAGTGTGGTTGCTAGGGAATACGAATCTTGATATTTTCAGATAAAGGTGGGTTTGGTGTGATTCTGAGGAAACTATTTCTGGAAAGAGAGTTGATCGTTTCGATGTCCAATGATTAAGTCTTATAAAAATGACTCGAAGATTTCTGTAAAAACAAGAGAATTACGAATTAGTTTTCTCTAACAAGACCGATCAAGAAACCTATAACTTGGGAAACTGGATTAAATGGAACAATGACAGATTAAGACAGATTACTTCTTTTAAGGTTATAGGAAGTTTAGGGACATAGGAGATCATCCCAGTTATATAAACATCTCAGGCAGTTCCAAGAAATAAAACGCCTAGAACGGGAGTCGAGTCCATGACCTCCATGATACGGGTTTGCCTTGTAAAAAAACCTATCCAGTCTCAGATAACAAAAAAATAGATACTTCCCACAATAAAGTACTAAGGATACCTTTTTGCTTATTGATTTATACTGATTTTCCAAAAAATAACATTCATTTTTCAATATGGTATCCATTTCGCATCCATATTTATACATTTATTTTTCTATTTCGATATATTATGAGCTGTATTATAATTACACTTACGAACCGTTCATGATTTCCAAGTCAGTCAATATAATTGAGACATTTCTTTTGAGAATACAAGATCGACCAAGAGTAGCTCGATTTTCAGCAAAAAAAAATGAATATAGCTTATTGTAACTGCACAATATCAACTACTTCCCCTCATAACCTGATTATGGTAAATTTTGATTAACATTGAAATGTACTTATTCTTGCATACAGTACACCCACCACGTTTGCCATCGATAGAAATGTGCTAAAGCGCACGCGAGTGGTACTTCGCTAGTGACGTCATTTACTTCTTTGAGTATTTTGTATTTATTCTTTTGTAAGCTTAGTATTCTACAGTCTCTCTCTCTCCGAATATATTACATAGATTTGAAACTGTTTTTGGCACCTAACACTACTTTATTTTCTTCTTTTCACTCCAGACAGCAAAGCTAAGAGCTTTAGCCCTCAATCTTATTATATGATCAGTGTATATATTAACAACTTAAAATTAGAGGAAGACACATGCCAACTTGCCGTCGAATTAAGTAATACTATTAATCCTGGCCTTCCAGTTCAAAATATCAATTCAATATTTACATGTTCCTAATAATATTAGTTAGAAGAAACTTCAAGACCATATTAGCTCATATTCCATCTAGTTAGCATTCTCAGGTTGACATTATCCTCCTCGTATGTGCTTGTATTCAACTTTATAACTAGCATTGATGTGGTAAGGTGTAGTTGAACATTATTTGGGGCGTAAAGATTAGCGAGAATCATCTCTCTTTTTCGCGTTCGGTGTGACAAAAACACTATATTAACGTGGAAACACAGACAGCACAAAGCTTAAGTGTCATATTCCGGAAATATGAATCAAACCAGACAACAGTATTAGATTCTCCAGAGCCATCTCTGCGACTAAATTTGGTGTAATTTCAGGCACCTGTTTCCAAACTAATTGTAAATACACTAACTATATTAGACTAACCATGTATGAAATTTCACCAAGACACTCTGGATCGCGAATCTTCCTATTTACTCTTCAGATTAATTCACGCGTACATAGTAAATTAATAATTATAAGCGTTCTAAACTCCATTCACGGCTGATCTTTTACCTTAACAGGCGTCATTTCGCTGTATCTTCAAAATACTCGGCATATCTTTGAAAACGTAAAGACGTAGGTCGCTAAACCCTCTCAAGATGTATCTCTGAGAGCCTCAATCTTGTTTTAAATTAAAAAGTCAGTTTCATCCTTATATGATATAAACGTAACGTCAATCAAATGTGTCAAAATCGAAGAATTCATTGAGATTTCTATCAAACTTCATCATTATTGTTTTCTAAGTAATATTAAAAGCGAGTTTTATACAGATAAAGCTGTGCTTCTTCCATTTTCCATTTTATTTTTTTTCTCGGGTTTCTTAATTGTTTTTGTAAGATTAAAGCTTCCTCCATTGTGAGAATCACTTCAACACGCCTCTTACATAATAAATGAACATCAATAAGAGACGAAGTTGTCGAATGCATCACAAACAAAGCAGCCAGAAAATGAATAGCATAAATTTTGAAAGCATTCCTGGTTTATTTTTTCAACGTCATGGTAAATAAATTGCTAATAGTATTAAGAATTTAGCACTCCCGAAGAATGTTCGCGAATGTTGTGATAAAAGAATGAGTGAGCAACCTTTTACGGCTTAAACATTTCATGATAAAAATCGAAGTAAAAACATAAGAATACGGATTGTAATGAGCCCAAGACCAGACAGGTATATTTCTGTCATTTTTTCACATTATTTTTCAATGAAAATTTGCTCTTTTATAGAAAATTAAGCAAAATAGTACTCGAACGTACTTCACCTAAGATATTTAATCCTCACTCCCCCACCCCCATTAAAAAAATATACACGAAAACGACTTTGACTGTGATTCCAAAAGATCGCACTCGCTGCAAAACCAAAGCGTAAATATTAATTTTGTTTTTGTTTTGTTCGGGTAAAAATGAATTTTTCTAATAGCAAAGATAACCATGTCAATAGTCCCATTCCATTTTTTTAAAGTACTGCAGTGAATAATTTACATTTTTGAGATAAAAAAAATGGCGTTTCTCTCAGCGGAAATGAATATCGTGCTCAAAAGAGGCGCCGGTAGTTTCAAGCGCAATTACAAGGGTAAAACTCTTCCCAATCTCGTTGCCAAGGCTATTCCAGGTGTGCAATGAAAAGAGGCCCTGGGGTGCATGGAAACCGAACTGAACTACGGCAAGTCCTTTGATGTTTGAGTCACAGGAAAATACAGTCATTTATCCATAAACAGTGTAATTTCTTCAAACGAGAGATAACGGTGGACAAAGTCTTGCGATTGTGTTTATCATGATTCAAGTAAGATAATTTCAGAATTTCCGCGGAGTTTCTTAGATTGGGCATCTTACAACAGCAAAACTTTATGAGTACGTTCCAACCAAAGTTACTGATTTCAGGATCGATCATATTCTAAAATCTGCCAAATGAAAACTAACAGTTATCAAAAATGTCTACGTGAAACATTTGCATGGAGTTTGGCTCTGTAGTGGTAAGAAAAGTTAGTAGATAAAGGATTTAAAAGAGATTTGCTGGTCATAGCCGAAATAAAAAAAAAAGATTAACTTCGCCCAAAGGACAACTTTTAATATTGGAGCCCATAAAATGGGGAGAAATTCAAACTTAACAGGTACCACTGCAATCTGTTATACAAGGCAGGAAGAAATTTTATGGCATAAAATATAATTTTGTGTGGCGATGAACGTGGTGATGAAATTTTCAACTATAAGACTCTTGATGCATAACTTCATCGAGGTCGACCTCCTCTTCGTGGTTTCAGGTAGAAACAAGATCACCTCGTTCTGCCAGTTGACGATTTCAAGGTCTTTTGACTCTGCAAGATTCGCAACCTCATGGACAGCATTCTATTTGGCTTTATCAGATTCAGAGCGCTGTTAAATACATAGATACGTGACATAATTAAACGACAAAGTGGAAAATGAACTTATCGGCAAATGCAGAACAAATACAACTCAGAACATCTGATCGGGCTACGACGTAAATTGCCGAGTGAAATTTGTTTAAGCTGATGAAATATAAATCTCACTGTTCACAAAAAAATCTGATGCTGCGGTTATGATCATGAATTAAGAATTCCCTGAAATTGGTTTTCAGTCGGTTTTGCTCGGTTTTCTTTCACTATGAACTGCTACTAAAATGAACTGACTTACTGCATTTTGCCGACCTATGCGATGTTTTTGATAGAGATTTTAGTTTTTTCCTGATGAGTCATGCCGTGGATAGATAATATAAATTAGGTTATTTGATACTTATCAGACTAGGACGCCCACCCTAGCACTTAAGTTAAGCGGCTTTTAATGTAAATCCTATATCACAGCCTTAATTTATCACAAACTCTCTTTTCCATCGAACTTGAGCGGATGTTAAACCGCCGAGCTCAATCACTTTAATCCTGTCTGCGGTCAAAGCCATTATTTCAAAATATAATCGAAAAACTTAAATACAAAATAACGACTGAATATAAAACGGTTCTAGCAAGTCTGAGTGGAACCAAGTCATAATTTAATGCCGTGATTCCCTTTCACTTCTGTTGTCTCGATATTGTCAGCATATTTACATAAAGTTGATGGTGAGGAAAAAAGAAAACATGTCCAAAATGAAAAATTGTAATATGTAACATGATTTGTCGTCCTCAGCCTCTATGAACCATTAGAGAGAGTTACTTTGATCGTCATCCAAGTATGGTCTTTAACTTTTTCTTGCGAAATCGTAATGACAAAAACACCTGTCGAACTTATAAAATATTACGCCACAAAATTTAA
>OMLO01005117.1_pt1 | contig 10988 bp, 13 predicted proteins | sample 1674811 | NCBI WGS metagenome assembly OMLO01 (sample SAMN06265003, study PRJEB25207) | coral metagenome | isolation source: Coral host | place: Mexico:La Bocana,Puerto Morelos, Mexico | collected 2008-11-13 | reverse complement strand
TCCCCGATTTGGTTTAATGTTCGCTAACATGATCACACTTCATATCTCAAACTTCTTTGCTACAGGGAGAAAGATAATTGATGTAGTCTGCCCGATTCAGATATCTTATTGGGAAACCAAGATCAAAGATGGAGGATCGAGGATCGGGAATCAGTCATTTAAATAGTTAAAGAGATAATAAATAATAAGTAAATTTTAATGATAACAACTACTATGACTGTACTCGTACTTGTTAGTACAAAACGCGCTGCGTCAAGATGAACGCTTAAAACTGACAGCTAAGTTATGCATTTACCGATAAAAGTTCAGTCGACCTTATCACGGTAGACAGGCAGGCTCAGTTAGTTTTTCTTATTTTCGACACATTTGTCTGTAAGTTTGGCTGGGTAGACGGGGTTCGCGGGAAAAAAAAAAATACAGGCCATATGGAAAATTAGAAAAATTAACCGAGCGTCTTCTAGCCAAGCTACTTCCTTCAAACTTGGTGAATTCTATCTTAACACCGCGATTCACAAATTGTGTAAAATTAAATTTTGGAAAAAAGTTATTTATTTGCCATCAGATTCACTGATGAGACAAACTTCCGAGTTAGGATTTCGAGTTGGATTTCGAGTTGGGTTTTCGAGTTGGATTTTCGAGTTGGATTTTCGAGTTAGGATTTCGAGTCAGTTTTCTCGAGATGGTTACCAGTAATCCAGCTGCAACGAACCGGCTAGTTTGTCCGTAAACCGTCCATTGCAGTCAACAAAAGAATTCCTGTAGGGGTTGGTTAGTGTTTTGCCTTTTATTCTGCGTCATCACTAGATAAAGCATAGAGAGGCAAGACACTGAGTCTTACATGAAGTTATTTCCCCTCGCCGCTTACCTGCTCCGGGCGTAAATCGAAGGTAAGATGTAGCATATGACTTCTTATCGTATCTGTTCTGGTGGTACAAATTCAGAAATCCGCGTACAAAATTAGGCCGTGGCTATCGATTATTGCACACTTGTACGTGTCGTCCAAGTAAATAAGGTCTTCATAAGCCTCCTCGCCATGGCGACTCAAGGCCTGCCCACCCCTCCCGCTCACGTTTTTAAAATTACCTTGTAATAAACAGATGACAGAATTTTTACCTGCACATGATTTATTTCATTTTGTATTCCATAACAATAACATCATAAACAAAAACGTTGATATAGCCCTAGTCAGGGGAACACACTGGTAATAACAATTCAAGTATGTATGCAGTAAGCTTCCTCATTCAAGTAAGACTCCATCTTTCGCTTAAAGTAAATTCTGCAAAAATTCCCCCCAGTTTTTAATTCTTACTTATCAAATGAGACAATACGTGTATTCCTTGTAAATGAAGCATTCTTTTCGTTTATAAATGGCTCCATAACTTTGTGAAAGCACTAGATGAAATTTAAAAAAATGCACAATGTTTTGATGCTTTTTTTTTGGCAGTTTGGAACCAGTAAACCACCTATTACTTAGACATCAATAAAACAGCGTGTGTGTGCAAAAAGGGAAAAGTGATTATGACTGCCATGTTCAAGGTCTTTCTTGATATATCATGAGTTTCTGAAAACAAAATTCTAACCAGGTAACATTTCTGGGATCACATATAGGTTTTGTATGGTGTATAATTATCTTGAATCAAACATTATTTTACGAAAGGTTTTGATGGTTAAAACCCCGGTCGATTTCACACGCAAATGAAAAGACATTCGAAAGTTAATGAATAATTCATAACTAAAAGCATTCATTGAGGCGCCAGCTATTGTTCTAGTCCAAAATGCAAGATTAAACAAGATTGCCCTTACTGATGTGCAATCCTCGTTCTCCTCCATTTTCAAAACACCTCAAGACGATGACAAAGTACGTTGTGTAAAAAAATACTAAAAATTTATCGGAAACCCCGCCAAAAAAAAAACCGGCAAAAAAATCCTAATTCCAAAATCCACCTCGAAAATCCAACTCGAAAATCCAACTCGAAAATCCAACTCGAAAATCCAACTCGAAAATCCAACTCGAAAATCCAAATCGAAAACCCAACTCGAAATCCTAACTCGAAATCCAACTCGAAAATTCAACTCGAAATCCAACTCGAAATCCCAACTCGGTAAATAGGAACCTCAGATTGATTCCCATAGAAACACTGTAATCTCTGACCACTTTCCCTACCCGTCAAGATGACGTCGAAATTAAAACCGTGATAAGGTCTATATTGCGACACATTACCCCCGTTGGAGGCGTCACTCATTTATCACTTCGGTGACGACTTCTTTTAAAGATCTAGAGTTAGTCTTGATCGCCGACGTAATGGAATACACTTGGAAAAATATATAATAATATATAATACGTTAGGATAGTCCAATGTCAAGAAAGTATTCGGATGTTGTGAAGGGTCGCACAGGTGAGGCCTCACGGAGTAGTGACTTCCTCTTACACAATCAATCGAACTTTAGATACATTTGCTGAAATACATGCAACTACTAGCTCTACCCTATTACAAAACGAAGAGCCCGGTGGAGGAAACGTTTAAAAAGGGTTTTATATTTGAAGTTTAGGTCCAGTTTCTTTTTTTTTTTCCTTGGCAGTCGCATATGCAAATTACCCCGTATCCCGCGGGACCTCGTGGTTTTTGTGCTTGTTTCGCGTAGGATCACTTCGGACCGAAGGAACATTTGCTTCCCGAAAGCTACTATCGCCTCGAGATTTCACTAAAAGCATGCCCCATAGTTGCCTAAATAGCCGGCCAAGTGGAAATTTAAGCTCGCAAATTTCACAGCTATTGTCACAAATCCCACAGCTATTTTTCACGCAAACGTCCGTACGCTCGCAGTTTCACAGATATTTTTCATCGCCACCCACCGCGAAGCCCAGCAAGTTTGCCGAAGAAGAGTGGTAATTTAGATCGCAAATCTCACAGATATTTTTTTTAACAGCGAATTTACTGACAGAAAGAAGAATAAAGCCGTAAATTTGCTTCAAAACTCCCATCGCCTATAGTTCATCTTGAGTACTTGTTCATGTTTGGTAACTGGTAAGGAATATTTCTCATTGCGGTCCGTCAATAAAACTGGAAAACTATGAAGCCAAAACTCCATGAATCCTGCTTTGATAATAACACGACCTAAATCCAGTACAGCAACATAGAAAAAGGTACACACACGAAGCCTGGAAAGGCGTTTTTAGGGTAGTTGTTTTCCACAGTCGTGTGAAAAATTTGAAGCTGAAAATTTCAAATTCCGAAAAAAAACTGCCATTAAGTAAAGAATATTACCCTCGACCCTCGATCCTCGACATGGGACCCTCGACTCTCAACCCTCGACAAAAAGGTAGACTCCCAAACAACGGCACAAGTCGAAAAATCGATTTTGCTCATTTCTTGCCCATAGATTGGCCCTAGCCCTAACAAACGGACCATAGTTAATTTCTGCTAATGCTAATTTCTGCAATTGAGCTCAAAATCTACTTCCGCTTATGCTGAATTTTCTGAAAATTTGGTTGCTTCGCGCGTCGCAAAGCAGCTACTTGATAATCTTTCAGTAGTTTTTATATTCAGTTCAGGACTTCATGGTTTTTATGTTTAAGGTGGACAGCCAAGCTCCCCGAAGGGCAGTGCAATGCTCATCCATCTAGTGGCTGGAGTGCAAGGCCAACTAGATGGCCCACCTAAGGTAGGGAGCCCCTACTCAACGTACCAGTTCGCCAACTTCGCCAGGGAATCGAATCCCGCCTACCTTTGCAAAAATTCCGACACACTACACCACAATAAAATTGACACAACAAAACGACACCTCTGTGCAGTACACCAATTAAGGAGACCCAGCACAAGAGGACGGAAGAACAAAAACGAGATTGGTAGAAAATGCAACTGCCTAGATTCAGACATACTAAAGAGCTACTGGCCAGATTCGGCCAGACAAAGGATCAACTGCCCAGATTCAGACAGAAAAAAAGCTACTGTCTAGATTCAGACAGGCAAAAGAGCAACTGCCCAGATTCGGACAGACAAAAGGATCAACTGCCCAGATTTGGACAGACAAAAAGCTACTGTCTAGATTCGGACAGACAAAACTAGAGATGTAGGACAAGGCGATCACCAACCACGGATGCCACAACACCACGGGCCGCCACCGGCGATGGAAATAACGACGTTTCCTGGAAGATACGAACCTTTTGAAATGTAGAGGAAGGTGAAAGCGAACACGGGTCTTGACATTCTCAATGACAGAGGCAGCTCCAGGACGAATATCTCGAAAGCGAAAATCATTCCGAGCATGCCAAATGAAGAATTTACAGACGTTGAGAATGTAGACAAAAACCCGAGGAACCACTAACCACCCACTCATCCGGGCTAAAGCCAAAAAGGGCATGACGACAGACCAAAGAAGGAGCCAAAGGGGAAGAAATAAACATTAAAGACTGAAGCCAAGAAAGAACACTAAAAGCAAGAGGACAATGAAAGAAAAGATGCTCAAGAGTCTCGGAGACCGGACCACAGAAGCAAGATGTATTAAAGTCATACCCAAAAGAAGCCAGTCGAGCAGCAGTATAGAGACCACCGTGGGCGATCTTCCAGGAAAGATCAATGACCTGACGGTCAGTGTCGAAGAAGAAAAGTTCCCTCCACGTAGTAGACCAATAAAGGACACCAAACGTAGGAAGGAACTTAACGACACAGTGGGGGGTACCCAGGTTTTCAGATAAAAGGTACTGATAACAAGATTTGGTCGTCATCCCAATAGCGGGGGTCAACGTGTGAGGTGAAGACGACCCCATCACTAAAGCGGAGCGACCAACAGAGAAAGAGCCGTCGAGTGAACGCCAGGCCAGAATAAGCGATTCATAAAAACCAGGCAGAAACCAAGGATCAAAGTCAAATGGACGAGAGAAAACGTTTGAAACAAGACGGAGAGCTGGCAAAGCGTTTAACCTATTGAGCAACCAAGGACCACACTTTGAATTTCACATTTACGACCGAGAAACCACCAAAGAGAGAGGGCTGAATGACAACGGAGCGGGACACAAGGTCACGCTTACCCTTAAAAAAAAAACCAAAGAGGGCCCATGCGGACATGTGGATGAGTGAGGCCACATACCAGACACGGGAAAGAGCAAGGGCATTGATCACCAGGGCTCTGCCACGAAAGGAGAGTTGACGCTCCCTCCAAGAAGCAAGCATGTTCTCAACAGCAGTGATACGGGGCCTCCAATTTACCTCCTCAAGATCTCCAACACCAATAAACACACCAAGAACTTTGATTTTGGTAGAGGACCAATCGAGACTAACTGGAGGCCATCACTACGGCCATTCCAAGAGCCGAGCCACAGACCTTTGGACTTAGAGAGGTTCAGTTTTGAGCCAGAAGCCCTCTCATAGATGGAATAAGTCTCAAAGGTGGCTTTGATGGCATCATCAGAAGTGATAATGATGGACGTATCATCTGCATATTGAGAGATAGGAGGCAGCGGAACTGGGGCTCAAGGAAGAGATAGACCCATGATTCTTGGATTAGCGTTAATGGACACAGTTAGGACTTCGGAGACTAAGACGTATAACAGTGGAGACAAAGGACAACCCTGACGCACACCACGAGAGAGGAAGAAAGGTTGCGACAGGTAACCATTGACATTCACAAAGCTACGCACAGTATGATAGAATAAATCAACCCAGCTGATAAAAGAATCATCGATGCCCATAGACTGTAAGGTTTGACGCATAAAGGACCATTCTACGCGATCAAAGGCCTTTTCCTGGTCAAGGGAGAGAATAGCAGCAGGGACGCTGGAGAGACTGGCATAATCAACAACGTCTCGTTGGTCTTTGTCCACAACCAGGTGGATAACTTTAAGGAGTCTACCAGCTTTGACCCGAGCAGCAAACTTATAGTCGACGTTAAGAAGAGGGATCGGGCGCCAATTACGAATGTCAAAGCGATCACCCTTCTTGAAGGATAGAGAGATTACACCACTACGCTGAGAGAGGGACAAATTACCATCACGATAGCACGAGCTAAGGACACAGACAAGGTCTTGGCCGAGAACATCCCAAAACTTGACATAGAACTCCATGGGCAGGCCATCAGAGCCAGGCGCCTTACGTTTGGCCATACCCAATCGGAGCAGAATGGCATTCCGTAACAGACAGACGACCATCACATGAATAACTACAACTAGATGGAAAAGAAGAGATAGAGGGGGAGGATGAGCGAGCTAGGGAAGATGCAACTTCCTGAGAAAACTCCCCAATAGAATCCACAACATCGGAGAAGAGAGAGTCCTGGGATGAGGCAGCCTCACCCGGACCGGACTCAGCACTACCGATGGTATCCACCTCAGACTGCTGAGGAGTAGGAACATTGACAGACATCAGAGGGGGGTGACATGATTAGCAACTGGATCCACTGAGAATGCAACAGTAAGATCCACCACACCAGAGGAGGCAGGAGGGGCATGTGGAGGGGCAGGGGGGGTTGGTACCAACCGCGGGGGGCGCAGGGGCATCATGAGCTTGAGGGGTAGTACCCCACGCATTTTTACAATCTTTGGCAAAATGGCCAGGGAGATGACAGCCTTTACATTTGTTCATATCATTTTACATATGTTTCTCATAATTATCATGATTATTCGATGTCAAGATCAAGATGTTCCGGGATGTTCCGTAATGTTCCATATTCCTGGTTTTATCGACGACCAACTATACACCCACCTGTTTGAAAATCAACAAACATCTCTGGATTAATGGTTTTAAGTCGCCCGCCTTGCCGGTGTTTCTCATAAATTTTTTCCTGAACCGCCGTGGGAATAAACAATTGCGTGACGCGGGCGGTCACCCTGAATACATAATTCGTTTCCAACAAACCGCAGGTGCCTATCAAAGAACATATGGGTGAAAAAATAAAATCATAATGGACCACTTTTAATTGTTCGTTTTTCTTATGCTATTGCTTATTCTTATGTCGGTGCTGTCCTCACTAGCTTATACTTGTGCTTATGCCCAGTGAAATTAAACAAGTGTTAAAAGGATATCGTGGATGTTGCAATGCAACTGAAAAAAAAAACTAACTGAAGCAAAAAAAACCATTTTCTTGTATTTAATCCACAGAACGTTTCAAAAATTGCTTTCACCGGATTGTTGGAAACGAATATCTACTCGAGAGTGACTATCCGCGTCACGCAATTGTTTACATTCCTATGGCGAATTTTGGGCAAAAATCTATATATGAGAAACACAGGCCAAGGCGAGCGACTTAAAACCATTTGCCCAGAGATATTTTTTTATATCCTAACAGGTGGGCGTGTTTTAACCCGTAGTGTTTTTATGGTATTTAAAGTTATAGCCCATAGAAAAATATGGCGATGTTTTAATGCATTAATTTGCTTACAACATTGTAAAATTTGGCGTGTCTGTTTTATCTCGTTTCGGGCTCAGAACTAACTTCGATTTATTTTATGTTTCTCTCAGTCGACCTGAACTGAATATGACATCCGTTGAAGATTCTCAAAGTAGCTGTTCTGCGGAGCGCGAAGCAATCAAATACTCGGAAAATGTAGCAAGACCGGAAGTAGATTTTGATGACTGTATTAATTTATAAGTTAGTAGAATTCGTAAACAAAGTCATCAAAGAGTGAAATAAGGGAGAAAATTATGTGTAGAATTTTAAATAAGTTAATTGGGAACAAATATCTCAACTGAAAGCGAAGCTTTACCCGTGGCAGCAGTTAGTATTTCACATAACGTTTTACTATAATTTTCTCACGGACTGTTACATGCACAAACCAGCACAATTTCCCATTTCACTCAGTTCATTAGTACTCCTGGCATTACAAGCTAAATAGACATAACAATATCTTTTAAATAAATAATACAACGAAAATTAGAACGCATATTTACTCCTCTTCCTTTACCGCCAAAGTTAGCAAGCAAATTTCTACAGGCGCTTTGGCTACCCTGAACCGATGATACTCAAGTCTGACGAATCTCAGTACTGTTAACTCACCTCTAGCATGTACGGGCTCGTATTGCTCAACATCTATCGCCTCACCTTCTAAGCTGAATGCCATCGTTTTTTTGTCAAGCCGGTTGGTTGCCACAATATAAAACGCTGGTAAGCACAGCACTCCTGAAGTGCACGACAGAGCATTCCTAGCAATCTTCGATCGCGTGACTCGTCTATCTCGTCTCCAGTTCTCGATCGTAGGAGCAAATATTTCTTTTTACTCGGGCTACCTGTAAGTAAGGCCGAGTCTAGGTTTCGGTTTTCTATCCATCCATCTATCCATCCATCCATCCATCCATGTTTCGTGTTTTCCAAACTGGGCAAAGGCCGGCTTTCGAGTAATTGAGAAAGATTTTGAAATAAAAAGCTGAAGTTGTATGGTTTTTTTATTATACAATAAACCAAGATATTCTCGAATTTTGATTGGTTCTCGCTTATGATCTATTAGAGGACAGACACACGATTGACGTCATCACCACAAAGTTTTTTTCTTTCTGCATTTTAAAATGGCGGAACGTTTTGAAAATTAAGATAATATTCTACTTGATTGGGCAAAGATAAGGTAAAAAAAGTCTTGTCGAGGCATTGAACAGGTACGAGAAGCAGGAAGAACTAACTCTTAGAGAATGACTCAGAAAAAATAAGCGAGCAGTCCTCCAGTCGGCAGTTTAGCGAGGTTAAGCCAAACACTAAATTGATCACGCTTTGTCTCGAATTTAACAAATCCAACAAAATGTTTGCTACATTAATTTATTTAAAAATTCAACTTTTCTCAGTCTCAAAATAATTGTTGGCACAGACTGATGTCATGAATGAAACTTAGAATCACCACTTCTGAATATAAATCAGTAATCAGTAACGTAACCTTGCTTTCCGACGAGAATGGTCCAATCCGTTTCAGGGCACAACAGCGAGCAAAGCATAGCTCACTATTCGGGGTACGGGGTACGGGGTACGGGGTACGGGGTACGGGGTCCCGGGGTACGGGGTCCCGGGGTATGGAAAACGCGGGGTGTGGAAAAACGCGGGGTGTGGAAAATGCGGGGTCTGGTGGAAAAGGCGGGATACCATTTTTTTCGCCAAAATATGAATTTTCCTCAGTAAAATGAGAAACCAAAATTTTGTTAGCTTATATTATGATGAATATTAATTCAGCATCTCGGCCTGAAACGTGTTACTTGATCAAAAGAGCAAATTAAACAATTTACTGAGGAAAATTCATATTTTGGCGAAAAAAATGGTATCCCGCGTTTTCCACCAGACCCCGCGTTTTCCACACCCCGGGTCCCCGGGACCCCGTACCCCGGCCCCGCATTTTCCACCTAGCCCACGGCCAACTGCATTGCAGCTATAAGGTGTCACCGAAATTGTGTCGAACTGATTTGAGAATCACCAACCACAGAGGACACAAATTTCCAGCGTCCGTAACCCTCCTTACATTCAAAACTCCAATCAAATGGCCTCCAGTGTTCCTCAACCGCAACTTTTCCGAGCGTATTCTTTCAACTCCTTCAATATTCAAGGCAACATCCAACCTTTTCGGCTCACATGGCTGTTCTGATGACAAAAACTGACTTGATTTTTTTTGGTATTTACTTTAAGATTTGTAGATTTCGATTCTGCCTTCCACGAGAAGCCCTTTGAGTCAAGTTTGACAGTGGCGTGATTTTTCTGGGCCAATCACAATTCTTTGCTACGCATAGCAACCAATGAGATTGCTTCATTTTGTATAGACAACAGATTACGTCAAATGGCTTTTTTCGTGCTCACCGAAGTGGGCAAAGGTCGGCTTTCGAGTAATTGCGAAAGATTTTGAAATAAAAAAGCTGTAGTACTTTGTTTCTTTATCGTATAAAACAAATAGATTCCATGTTGCCGTCCGTCTGTTCAGTAATAGATCACAGAGGACGTCAAAATGTGGTAAAAATATCAGAGACACACTCGGCTATCGCCTCGTGTGTCGATTTACTGAGCCACGATGGCCTTGCTAAGATTTCCCAATTGATCCTCCAAACGATCGATGTCGAAAGGCAATCTTGTCGAATCTGTAAATCCTGCTTCAGAAGTGTGGAGGCTTTGGACAAAAAGTCGTCTGCGCTAAACTTAGAACTGGAATGCTTTAGAAGCAAATATAACCGAAACAATCCGTCGGGATCAAACCAAAATATTAGCATTATGATTAAATTATCAAGCATATACAAACATGATTCCATTTCATTGTTGGTTTTATTCACTTTATTTCACGTTTGTGCATTTAGGACTAACAATGAACCAGTAAACGACATATAAGTTAAATTTAAAGATTTGCGATTTGCAAGAAGTTGAAAAAAGAAAAACAACTCCCAAGTAACCACGCAATGCGTTTTGTCAATAACGACCCCAAAAATATTTTCACTCAGATTTAGCAAACATTCGTAGTGCTTTTCCAAAAGTCTCTGAACTAGAAAACAACAAATTAATGGAATCGCTATCTTTAAATTCCTCGAGCTTCACACATTTGAAACCAAAAACCTCACAACATCGGATCTGGTCTTCGATCAGCGCAGTTAGTGGTGACACAACTAACGACACTAGAAAGTCCTTTCGCAAATCTTTTGCGAGCGGAATCGCAGGCTGATAAATTAGCGATTTTCCCTGCCCGGTGAGCAAAGATACCAAAGTATCTGTCAGATGCGAAAGACTTAATAGAAGCTGACTGCTGCTTGCTCAGATCAAAGTTGGAAACAACACAAAGCAGAGCATCGTCAAGCGTTTTCGAACGGTCTCCTTTCGCCGGTCCTTTCACCTTCATGTCTTACTTGCTTGCAGTGGGCTCAGTTTCGACCATTGCAACGATATTTGTTTTAGAGAAAAAACCGGAACACAGACAAATAAATTCGGCAAATACCAGTTTTTGTTTACCAAGTTTTTTCTTGAAAATGAATATCTGACTGATTTTGCAAAAAGGTGCCTCCAGAATTCAAACCCTTCATTCATGTAACCTGTGACTATTTTTTTGT
>OMLO01005116.1_pt1 | contig 10989 bp, 3 predicted proteins | sample 1674811 | NCBI WGS metagenome assembly OMLO01 (sample SAMN06265003, study PRJEB25207) | coral metagenome | isolation source: Coral host | place: Mexico:La Bocana,Puerto Morelos, Mexico | collected 2008-11-13 | reverse complement strand
ATTTTCTATTTCAAATAAAGTGACATTTCGAATTATTTTTTTTACTGAAAAATGGGGGGTGGATATCCACCCTATCCCCCCCCCTGTATCCGCCCCTGTAATAGATCTTAGGAGAGAACCAATCAAAATGCGAGAATAACTTGGGCTATTGTATAAATAATAATAAAACATTAACTACTTAATAACCAAGAGTGAGCTTTTTACGGGAAAATCTCAAACCGAGGCGTCGTCGTATTCACCGAGTGATAGCGAGGCCAATACGATAGGCCGAACCAAACGTAAAGACCGTTCGGTCGAGGTTATTAAGTTGTTTATTATATGGTTTATGAATTAATGCGGGGTAGACATGAATTAGAGTGAAATGTTAGGAATTTTAAAGACAGATTAAAAGGTTGAAAGAAGGTTTGGAAACAACACAAGACAGTTGAATGCCCCCGGAAGGGCACCCCAGGTTATGGCAACTGGTTGGTGTACGTCTACCAATTTCTAACTTCAAATTCAAATTTTAAAAAATCAAATCTCAAAAATTCAAATGTTTCCCCTGATGAATAAAGTGGACAATATTTACATTTTCGCCGTTCCTTGGTTCAGGTTCACTCTCATGGATCTTAATTTCAGAGTACTTTTCCACCGACTGATTCCAAACAATATTCGACAGGATAAAGACTGAGCTATCTGTCGCGACTGGAAGTAATCAGCAAATGCAATCAAAATACAGCCAATGAAATATAGCTGTTTTCACGGTTAACATCCCAAGGTTAAGGCAATTCAAAGTTGTGCTCGTGGAGATATAATATTACAAACGAAAGGACTATTAATTTAAGTTATCGAGCCTCAAAATTCCACCGCAAAACACAGTAAGATTAACAAAAATCCAACGCTAAGTGCAAAAAATAGTTTAGCCCACGAAAACAGAAAATCCAGACGAGCTCACATGGCCTTCTCACATATACCTAACATGTCTTATCGCATGTTTTAGTAACGATACCCGTTTATTGGCCGTGACATGCCCCTGCAAAAATCAAGCGGGGTGGCCATTCTGGTGTCGTTAAAGGAATGTAGATATAACCGGGCACAGGATAACCAACTCCAGAAAGCCACATGTGAAAAGTAGGCTTGCCTTCTCTTGGTCGATTTAATTACGACAACATGCAAAATCATGATTCGATATTTAGAACAATTAAGTGGGCGTCACTGTTGCTAGTAATGTCACTCCCACGCAATCCGAAGCCGAGAGATTTAGGATAGAAAAAATCTTAAAAATAAGGTAGCTGTTGTGTCAGTATGCAACTTCATATAGCCCAGCACTATGTGCGATATTCACAACTTAATTATCATAAAAGTTACTTGATATCAAAAGTCTTGTCAACAGATACATGGACATGACGATCCCGCGAAGATTTAAGTATTTTACAAGATGATACTGGAAGGAAAACGTTTTACAGAAAAGACGATGATGACGATGCCATGAGCGGCGAGCTCAATGAAAGATTTTCACACGAAATATCGCAAGAAAACAGTTTTACAGGACAATCGTATGGGAAAAAGTTCTCACATGACAGTTTCACCTGGAAAATGTTCTACATGATTATCTTGCGAGGAACGTGTTTAACATGACAATCCCGCGAAGAACGCATTTTACATGACGAACTCGCGAAGGACCCATGTTGCACAAGAAAAAGGTTTTAGGATATATTTAACAATAAGATTAGGAGCTCGAGTTTATTGCGTGACGAGGGCGTAGCCCTATTCAACTATCCGACACATCAAGTGCGAATAATCTTATTTTCAGTATAGATCAACCAGCTGTTCAAAACTTTATATAAAACGCAAAGAAGCAGCCACCATTGTGAACAACCGCATACTGCAAAGCAACCTACTCTCTACAACAGAACAGGTAGTGATGTAAATGAATATATGAAAGATCATATGTTTGAACTGCGGAAAGAACTGAACAGGTAGTGAGTAACGTGGCCAATAAAAGAACGACAATCTTGATAGAACGCTAATAGCATACTTTATTGGCTCGTCCCAATGGGGCTTCTCAGAGTCAATGTAACATTACAAATCAAAAAAGAAACGCAGAGAGCTAAACACATGAAAATGAAAACGTAAAAAGATGACGAAGGGTGAATGAAATTAAATAAAACAATAATTGAAAAGCTTTCAACTGAGTAGGCACTTGAAATCCATCGCAGACGGGCTAAAACTGAGCGCGGAAAGGTCGCTCTATATTGAAAGTTCCTTTGACCGCTAGCAGTGAGGAAGTGGTATGTTCAAAAGTTGAGTTCCTGTGAGTCCTTGTCGAGACGGCGGATCTTCTGACGAACTTCGATGTCACATACTCTGGGAGCATACATGTACCTCGTTATGCACTTCAAAACCAGAACAGCAAAACGGAAATAAAGTTGATTCGTAGCCAGCGCAAGTCTTCTAGGGGTTATGTGATCGAAATTTTTTAGCGCCGCACAAAATGCGACAAGCGAAATTCTGTACTTCTCGGTGTTGCCTAGATTAGCTTGAGTAGTACAAGAGCAATGCAATAATTCTCAGTTTAATGTTAATGCTCATGAGAAGAACAGGTGTAATACTTGAGTAATCTTCCAATATTACAGATTATAGTTTTCTTCCAGTTTAGTACATGTCAGTGTTTACCAGGAGGAAGATGGAAACGATCAGAAAAAAAAAAAAAATAAAATGATAATGTTGTCCTATACGTCAAAAAGTGATTGACATGCACACCACAAGCAACTTACAAGAAAACTTTCTGACAAGCAAATTAAGAATCGAAACTTTTCAGCCGGAGCAAATGAATTTACCTCCGGTTTACGACGCGGAAAACAAAATTATTAGAATTGGGCAACAGTTTGCGCTAAAAACGTGTTGCGTGAGATCGAAAGCAGTTTGTGGCTGAAGGAAAAAAGATAACATCTGCAGTCAGGTATTGAGAGATAATTACCTCCCAGAATTTCTTCATTTTCATAGCGTAAAAAAAGAAAAAAAGAAAAAACGAATGGACATTCGATTTCACCCGAAGCAAACGACGATAAAATGTTAACGAGAAGGTTGGCAGCGGCAGTCAAGTATGAGTATTTTGAAATGAAAAAAAGGTAGCTGCCAAACAAACCATTAGGTCGTAGCGCTATTGTCGTCAACTTGGGAATTAACGACTTCCAACATTATTTTGAAAAGAAAGAACTCTAAAGGCAACTCGTGTATCGTGAATATGCATTAAGAAAATACGGAACAAAATAAGCGAAGAAACTACGCGTCTTCATATTGGAGATAAAACAGAAAACAAGAAGTACTATTATTGTTTCTTATAATTCAAATGAGGAATTCAAAACGTTCTCAATTAAACGTCATACTATTAGCGAGGTCTAAAAGTCAAATGCTTTTATCATCATTTCGAGGTAATGGACTATAAATTATGGTGAGCGGGGATCAATATCTTAGTTAACGACACGACGGCGATCAAACTTTAACAAAACAGCAACGTTGTACATGTATTATTCAACGAGCACCACGGCATGCCTAGTACAGCTGGGTATCCGTCCACCACAACCATTACCGTATAATATCAACCACCAAAAATAATAAACCTAATAAGATAGGGCTATCCACACAAAACTAAAATTTGCTCAAAATCTCACTTTCTGGAGAAGAAAAAAGAAAACCTGGCGTTAATGAAAGCGAACATGGCCTTCGGCTACATGCGTTTTAAAATTAATTCACCGTGGCTCAAGATTGTCTCTTTCATGTCAATGTTCATAGCCTCGGGCTTACTAATATTTCCCTCAATAAAAATTACATCCACGTTTCGCTAAAAAGAACCCTAGCTCTGCTACTTTGTTCAAAGACAGAATTTGATGTTATGGTCTTGGGTTGTAGTCAGATTTGCTAACAAAAATAGCTAGTTACCGTGAATAGTTCCTTAATGTTACAATATTCACCTCATTTAAAACCTTAAAAAGTTGTTTTTGTCTTTTTGTCAATTATATCCTCTCTTACTTTATTAAACAGCTTTTCAAGCAGTACAATGTAAGTAAGTTCCACAACAGCACGGAATTACAATCGAGTAAGACAAAGTTTGAAAGAAATCATAGTCGACGCAAGATGATGACAAGAGATGTACAAGGCGGATACTTTACCTCGATGATCCTTTGAGTCTTGCTCCATTTTTCTTCCCAAATGCCCGTCAGTCGTTTCATCAGGTCTTCATTTTCTTGAAGTTTTTTCTCTGCTTTATCGACTCCTAAAGAGTTAGGAACATTGCCACTCTGCAACACGAACATACAGTGTATATTCTGTGAATCTACCTTCATTGTAAGAACACAAGAAATGTAATGATTTATAGAGTGAAATTCTAATTTCCTCCTTGGTGAGATTGATTACGACTATACATGTACCTGTTGAAATACTGCATTGGTTAAAATGCGAACAAATCTCATTGTCGGAAAACAAATTTGACCACAAAAGAAAATTTCGCTCCCTTAAAGCGATAAACACTCTGGATCGGTAGCTTAAAAGGATCCATAGGCCTTGCTGACGCCTAGCTACTTGACGCCGTCAAAATGAGGTTATGATATAATGAATAATATAACAAAATTAGTCACGTGACAAAACCTGGGTCGGCATATGGGTCAACGAACAATAAGAGTTGGAAAACACAGGCGCGACATTATGCCGAGAAGAATTTAAGCAGAAGCGGTATCGAGCTAATGATGAACACAGTAAATTCATCCGGGCAGGTCAAAACAAAATAATAACAAATATAAGATTGCGTTTACTACGAATAAAAGAAAGCCGAGGGTTAGCTTATAAACTACGAAGAGTCAACACGGACGACAAGCTACATACTAATTACTTCACTTTCCTTCCTTTCGAAGGGTACACACGCAGAATAAACACTTTAGCTTTGCTGCACGTATCGTTGCTTCTCGTTGACAATTTCGCACAAACTTCCATACTTTCGTTATCCCAGTGTTTCATTAAAAAAAACTCGAGCAAATGTGACGGCGTTATTCGTGTTATTTGCTTTATAGAAATGATAAAAAACGCCTGATTACAGACCACCTGCTTGGCTGTGGCAGCTGTTGACGGAAATTTTCTCCTTACGAAACACTCGAAATAAACGTGTAAGCTCAAAACATCGACAACAAAACTTCGCTAACAGATAACATCGAAAAGAACACTGTGAGAAACACAGTGCGAAGATGCAAACAAAGCCCAGTTGGTCATGGCATTGTCGTACGCCTCCGCATTTTTAAGAATAACAGTTCTTTTCTGGCAGTGTAGGAAACATTTTTTTTTTCGTTTTTCGTGTGGTTGAATCAAATACGAATAAATATTCGGTGCTAACCTCGTTCCATAGTTAGTTATTGTTTTCATATTGTCAATAAGAATCTTCTTTTTCTTCAATTTACATGTATGTCCCCAAGGTAATTTTCGACAGGAAGCGACTTGAACTGATTAGTCAAGACCACTTTACATGTGTGCATGTTCGCGCGAAACGAACCACTTTACATTACCACGTTAAAGCTTCCAAACCATTAAATAAAATATATTTAGCACGTTTTATAACACAACTACTACAAGGTAAGCCTAGAGTTTGGTTCAATACTACAGTGACTTCTTACACCGAATGTGTACCTTCTGTATTGTAATAATATAATGCTTTTCTCGTATGTGAACGTAGAAATCGAATGCGACTTACTTGTTATAAAAAGGTAAACGAATTGTAGCTTGAGCTAAAATGTTCTCCAATAGAGGGTCTGTTTTTCTCTGTTCATATATACAGCTCATTCTTTAAGGCAAAGGATGTATTCTGTTTTACTGCTAATAATTATGAATCAAACGCAGAGTCGAACTCAGACTCCCATATAATTATGACAACACTTCGACAAAAACGCTAATATAAAACCCCACAACAATTCAGTTATAAAAAATGTTGATATTTAACCCTATACCTTTAACGTCTTCTTAAGACTGCGTATTTCCAACTGGAGTTCTTTAATCAGTTTTACATTAGAATCCTGAAAAAAGACAAAGACCAAGATATTGTAGAGAAACACAAGTGATTGGGAGATTACTTCACGTTGAACGAAACGAAAAATCCTGGCACGTCTTTCCTATAGCATTACAGGTGTCAATATACTAGAATATTCATTCTATACACATTGAATTACAAAAAATGCATAAAACAAACAAAGAAGAAAAAAAAGGGGTAGATAAAGAGAGGAATACGCCAAGAGAAATGCTACTACCAAAATAGCTTCTGGTAAAGCAGCTTCCACATAAACTTGTTTTGAAAATTGCTCTCTTTGTTAGCAAATATTCCAACATCAAACGACTGAGACACTGTTTCATTTTACATTTTGAAGTTAAATTTGGTAATCGACCAAAAGATGCCCCGAAGATTGCGTGACAAGATGCACCAAAGATTGTGTGACCAAGCTTCCTTACATTTTTCTTAGACTCATTTCAGGTCTTTTTGTAATTACTACATTACATATTAACTTCCCTACAGAAAAAAGACTACCTATGTTCACAACGTTGAAATTTGGCTCGTATACAAATGTTGTTTAGTGTTAGTCTTCAAGGTCGAAACAATTGAAACAAACCGATTTAAAATATCTCTCAAGGTGATGTTATCGTAAATGAAAATACTCAAGAGCACAATTGAACTACATGTAGCTCTTCCTCTAAACAAGTATATGCAATATTAGATTTTAAACTTTGGCAATTGAGACCACCATCTTGTAGAATGATTTAAGATGATCTTGTTCATGCCCTTCCCACAATTCCTATTACATGCATATATTCAGTTTCCTACCTCATTTATTTTGGGAACATTGAGAATATTTTTGGCCTGGTTTGCAAACCTCAAGGTGTTCAGTGTCTCATTATGACATGATGCGGACGGTGACACAGCCGCTAGCATTATAGTTTTACAATTTCCTCCAAAACAGTCCTTCAATATCCACGTCAGTGCCTAAAGTAGGAGAAGAACAGACAATTTAGGGGATGAGTCCCTTAGCCAACATGTACAGTTAAATGCCAGGAAAGGAAACGTTTGCTCTCGATTTACTTACAGAATCCTTGTATGGAACAGTAGATGCACTGGGACCCAACTTCGAGTCTTGGCTTGCTAATGTTGACATGACTCTTTCTAATGCCATCAGTGATTTGTCAGAATCAGCAGAACATTTGTCACTGCACTAAAAAAGACAAAGATAAAGCTTCAAAGGGAAAATATCACTTACTGACAGTTTCCATTTTCTGTCAAGTTCTCACTACTTTTGTAGTTAGGAGCCATACTTTTACATCGCCAAGACAAGATGACTACCTTCAAGCTGATTGAAGGAAAATAAAAGAAATCTGGAATATTCATTTACATGTACTTAAATTCAATCAATAAAAGGAAGTTCACTGCAAGTAAAAGAGGGCAAGACTAATCACTGCTGCACATCATTACATGTGACTGCCCAAGCTTACAACTGGAGTGAGATCAAACATCTAGGAAAGGGAATAATCATGATTTACGTGTGATACATGACATCACTCAGCAATTTTCAACAGCTTTATAGGTACAGAAGACACAAAAGAGAAATAAAGAAATTTTAATTGAAACTTGCTTGCTCCATTGTACACACATTTCCTAGGCCTTGAAAATGAACTAGTGAAAAGGTCCACATCTACTACACAAACTTAACAGACTAACATGCTTACCTCATTATGGATGCTCTTGCTTCCAGCCAAATCCACAAGTTGAATTACACTCACCATTTCATATGGTAAGTCACCTTCAAGGCGTGCCTGTATTGACGAGTAAGAGAGATTTCAGTGCTTTTTCTTTTTTTTTTTCTTTTTTCTTTACACTTTTCATGTAGTTCTAATTAATGTTAGAAAATAACCCAAAGCAAATACATGTACGTGCACTGATTGGAAACACCTGCCTATGGCTTGTGTTCCCACCGCATTTCTCGTTCTCATGAATTTTCACTCGTGTTTCTATTAAACAATTAGATTTTGAGCTCGAGATTTCTATCGCGTGATAGTTGACGAGGGCGCGGACCGAGTCAACTACATGTACAGTATCACACAGAGAAATTGAGAGCAAATAATCTAATTGTTTTAGTATATACTAGTCGTTCAAAACTTCATCTTAATCCTCTTCATAAACACTGCTAAACACCAAGAAGCGGCCGTAATGTCGTTAACAAGGGCACACTGCTATGCTACTCACTATCTATCACAGAATAGATAGTGGGTAGCGTAGCCAATCAGAGTGCGGCATTTGTGATAGCACGGTAGTAGATTTATACTAAAACTTGATAGAAACATGGTACAATTTTAAACATGTTTTCTATTTCTTAATGTAATGTATAAGACCTTGGATGTATGTTATAAGCTAACTAGTAAGAGAATAATTATTTATTTACTGAATATTCCGAGATATATGATCTTCTTCCTTCCACAAAAAATGGCAAATTAACTCCTAATTGATTGCAACATAAATATTAAATACATCCATTACCTGGGTAAACCTTATGGTAAAAATTGTATGTGAACTACTGAAAAAGGAATTGGAAGCCCTGGAACATATTGATCTATGAAGAAAAAAGAGAAGAATATCAATTAATTGTGGGTCAATCAAGTATAACAATTGTACAAGTCCAGAAGTAAAGTGATGATAGAAAATAGGAAAATAGCCTTGATTGGCTAAAAGTTGTCTTTCTATAACTCAAAAGAAATCCAGACCTAGCATGAGCTGTTGTCATGACCAAAGATATGTAACTTACATTTTGGACATTAAAGTAGGCAACTTAATTTCTCTTTTTTCATGATGGAATTTTAAAAAAGAAATAGAAAACATGTTAACTGTAATTCCATTGCATTATGGAAACACTTGTGGAAGTTTCAGAGAACACAATAAATGTAGAAACTCTCGCCTGCCGGCTCATGTTCTCACTAAATTTCTTGTTCTCCCAAGTTTCATGAACTCAATAGAAACACTGTGCATATTTTCTATTTCTAAACTTCATTTGAATCATATTTCACATTATATTAAAACATGTTGCTAGCTCTGAATATCGACTCACCTGTTCTTCCTTCCCTTGTCAATCAAGCTTATTACTTCATTAACATCTGTAACAATATGTTTGGTCAGCTTGTCAACATACACACCCAGTTCACAGTGTTCACGAACTAAAAAAAGAGAAAGAAAGATATTACTTGTGCTTACAAATTATAATGATAAAAACATCAAACAGAAAAGAATACTCGATATAATAAGAATAACCAAATATGACACTCACATAGTACTTTCATAGTACTTCATATGACACTTTCATAGTACTTTCACTAACAATACATTTGTGAACACTTAAATTGGCTTAAGGTCATTCCACTGAAATAGAACCTGCACTGAGAAGTTTGCCAAACTTTACCTATCGATTGTTTATATTACAGGAACTTAAATTTTGAAATAAAAATAAAGGTTTCATATTGGTTTCGGAGCAACAGCACCTTGTTTGTGCATGTTGTAGTTAAAAATTAAATTCAGGTAAAAATAATTTTAACCTAGTTTGATTCTAAATTTCCTTTTTCTTCTCACCCTAATTATTCATAATCAATGAATAAATAGGGTTAAGAGACAAAGGAATTTAATTTTTACCTGAATTTAATTTTTAACTACAACATACACAATAAACAGTTACTTAATCCTTATACATGTAATAGCACAATGATTATAGTCACGATTGTTTGCTTACAGTAATTCATGTTTCCTATGGTTGCTCCTTGCTCTTCACTGAAAATTCGGCCATATTTGTTTTACATAGATATACGTGTTACTCAATTCAGAACAACAGAAAAAAAAATGTAGGTCACCACAGTCATTTTGGAAGAGATGACAATTTACCTCTATGACAAGGTCCAGCGGTAAAGAAAAGGATGCCATTTTCTAATTGTGTGTGAAATTATGCACAGTGGCGATGCGCAGTGCAATAATGGGGAATGACCTTAATGGTAAGATAGAATTTAATATGGTTATAAATACATGTACCTGAGTGTAGTACAATTATTACAATTATGTCCCAGGAAAGTATAAATTTATACATTCAAATTAGTGTTCAGTCCAACCCATCCATAATGGCCACTTCAAGTTACCCAGGGTAAGATATTAAAATGGAATAAATCTCTCATTTTCCCAATTTTTTCCCCAGAATTTCTGGAGTCAATTAATACAACTCCTTCTATAACAAAAGTGGGGTGATGTGAAACCAATTGACATAAAATAACCTAAGTTGGGCATATTTGTGAATACATTTGGTTATTCCGAAGGGTTTGACGTAAAAAGGGTATTCCGAGGGGGGAGGGGGGCTTAACGATTATGGAATTCTTAGGGCATGGGGGGGGGTAACGCATTTTGGAATTTCCAAAGGCAGGGGGCGTTAAAATATTGAAGCTGTCCGTCGTTGTGTATGGATATTTTCTGGAATTGCCCATTATAGTTTATAGTGATCAATGTACTTAGCTCCAACGTACACCTACATCAGTTAATTAAGTTACAGACTATCTACCTAACTACAATATTAATTACATGTACTAACAACAATTCAAGTGAAAATAAAACTGCTTTTCATGGAGGTGGTGTCTTTACTTCAAATAGGATATTACTCAAAACTGTAGCAACTTAATTTGGTTTTGAAATCGGTCAGTGAAGATACTTGTTTCAGATCTATACACTGTACATGTAGTAAGTTGGGATCATGTGTACTAATGACACCCGGGATCGAGTGTCGATCGATGGTAGCGATCGACACCTCGATCGACCCGCAATCGACATGTCGGTCGCCGCTTGGTCGACATGTCGACCGATACATGATCGACACTCGACCAACAACAAGCGATAGTCGGTCGAGTGTCGACCGAATCATGTGTCGGGCGATAGTCTGCTGCTAGTCGGTCGATAGGCTGTCGACA
>OMLO01005115.1_pt1 | contig 10993 bp, 14 predicted proteins | sample 1674811 | NCBI WGS metagenome assembly OMLO01 (sample SAMN06265003, study PRJEB25207) | coral metagenome | isolation source: Coral host | place: Mexico:La Bocana,Puerto Morelos, Mexico | collected 2008-11-13 | reverse complement strand
CTCGGCCGCATCCAGGAAACCTCTTAAAAAGTCTTACCACCAAAGTAGACATCAGAAAATCATGGTCCTTCTTGCATTAGTACTTATTAGCCAAAACATGGGATCTTATACTATATGTCTTACCGACCTGCAAGCCATATTTTTCCTTGCAATTAACAGGGGTCAAGGTCATTATGTGACACCGACCCAAACACTGCCCTTGCTTTCCGGGCAAATCCACCAAAAAATTGCGGTACATTGATATTCAGTTTCATCCCAGCACTATAGGTCGCATGTTATGACCCTTGATTACTCATTTGGGTATGGTCCGCTGCGATCAGGGTTTATAATTCACAAACCAATACATGGGATGCGCAACATGTGAACCAACAAATTCCAAGTCCTCAGGTTCTGCTAGTCCTTGATTGTGTTATTTTCAGATCATTCGTTTTGCGCAGTGTTCAGTTGGGAACTAATGACTATAGTGACTATAGCCTAAACTTTTGGATACATTTAGACTCCAATTTGGCATCGAGGAAGAAAAATCATCTGAACAGTGGGTGTGAAACACATCTTACATTCCATGATCCGGGACTGGTTAATAAGGATTCTTCTAGTGGCTTGGCTGTATTCCTGAAAATCCGGGTCGCTGTGAACATGGGCAATATGAGTAGTTCTTAGATGGGTGGCTCACGGTAGTTACTTGAAGTCACTAGCTAGTAAGTTAGGTAAGCGTACTTAGCCTCTGTAAGTTGGTTCATGTCACCTAAGTGGGTCTAAAACCAAACTTACTAACTAACTAGTTCATAACTACCATGAGCCAGCAGGTACCCTATTACAACCATAAGTTTTCATCACTTGTTTGTCTGAGGAGCTGGAAGAAATCATTTCCCACATCACGAAAGGAGGCGTTGTCGGGTGACTTCAAGGTAGTTGTCTAAACTCCCATGATTCAAATGTTGTAAGGCATACACCCATCAACACAATACTGTAAATACACCTATTTCAAAGGATTTCTTATTGGAGGTGGGGTGAGTTTATTGCCGGTATAAACAGTTGATGAACCCTGGCACATACAATGCCACATGGTCCATTTCTCTTTAGAACTGAACCTGATCACTAGACTAAATAGGAATACCTTCACGCTATGAGCAACAGTGAACGGCGTGATGTCCCGAGATAATACTCAAAGCTGCCGCCAACAGAAGTGACAAGCAGGTGGTTCAACCCGCCGCGTTTATGAAGTCATGTTATTTTTGGTGGGGGCATTTTTTTGGGAACCTTGATTGCCTGCAACTCATTGTAAATATTCATGTTTGATGAACCATACATTATCATTTCGCTCCCTCTTCAATCTCTTCAAGAGGTGCCATGCTACGTTTTTTTTGAATTTTCTTCAAAATTTCCTAATGGTCGTATGGTTGTTGTTGTTGTTGTTGTTGTTGTTGTTGTCGTCATCTCCAAAACCGAACCCCGTCCTCTTTGGCTTCTCTACGATAGAAACGATGTTGTGCCACTAACAACGCCACGCAACGTTCCGCCGTCGTCGGATCGTCTTTTTTGCAGAGCCCTTCGTCGTGCAGCTTGGCACACCGGTGCCTTGTAAAATTCGGATGTTTTTGAACCCAAAAAAAACGGGTTGTAGGGAACTGAAACATCCCTGCATTTTGGGGAAACTGAAGTTTAACATTGACATGCATCATGAATATGTCCTTAGCATGTGACATGCCACCTGTGAAGCAACTTTGCAGATTGTTGAAGCAAATTGTTTTCAAAAAACGCCCTGGTAATTTGAAAGAAACTTTAAGATGTGAGCCGCAAACAACGGCGGGGTCCCTTACTTTCCATGACATCCTGGGTCGCTTCATAGGGATCCTTCTTTCATGGTCTATGAAAAAATCCCCACATCACTGGGCAGGAAAATAATACCAGTAGTACCGCACAAGGCGGTGGCGGAAGTTTCAAGAAGACGAAAACTATAGGAGAGATTGATTGCTGTGAGTCGCAGAGGCCGGAGCAAAAACACTGACCAACTAACTAACTAGCTAACTGACTAATTGACTGATTGACTAACTGAGTTATTGCCTTAGTGATGAACTGACTTATTGACTGACTGACTGACTCTCAGTTCGGACTGACTGACTGACTAGCTAACTTACTAATTGATTGACTGATTGTTTAACTGACGAACAGACTAATTTACTTACTTTCTGACTGACTGCCTGACTAACTGACTAATTGACTATTTGACTAATGTATGTAAACAAATATGTATGTCACCGTCCTCAACAAAAAGAGTCGGCGCTTGGCAATGGAGGGGTATTCTTTTAAAACTTTTGATCAGAAGAGATTCCGATCTTTCAGCGTCTGCGTAGATCGGATGGGGGCCCTGTCGTCCCAATTTCCGTCCGCGGCTACGTCCAAAAGTTTCCGTGCGCGCCCCTCTCGCGCATACTTTTGGAGACGCTTTTTTTTGAGGAGGCGGCGCCCAACAAGGCGACCGACTTCGTCGAGTTGCACACGTTGGACCTCCGCCTCCATCCCAGACCCCACTAAACATCCAAAGCCGGGTCGCCATTTTGACTTCCGGCTGGGTTGTGCGGTGCGCTCCCAAGGGGTTCCGCTGTGCTTGCTCCTGCAAACTAACAGGGTGAGCTAATTACCAATGAATGGTCAAACATCGTCAAACTGAAATGTCCATTGAAAATCGTAAGAACAAAATTAAACTTTAGGATCGACGCTTCTTTGATTTGGTTTGCCAACTTTGATCACAAAACCAATTGGTCACCCGTCACTGGCTGCCGTTAGTAGTCCTGCAGGCCGCCAGGTTTCGGCATGTTGTTCCGGTTTGGGGTCCGCCCATCCTGGCCGAGCTTGAGTTTTGATGTCATATTCGCTACGTGAGTACACAGACACACGCACACACACAAACACACTTCCTTTTTTTTGGTTGATATTTTCTAGTGTTTCTTTTCTTGTGTTTTTTAACTACAGGTATTTTTTCAGGAACCACAACCATTTTCCCCCATTGCCTCACCCCAGGTCAATCTGTGGCGCGCCATGCAAAGTCTCCACCACGTTCTGCCATTATGCACGAAGGTCTTTGCCGGATACTCCTGTCAAAAACACGAAAAATCACGAGATTCATTTATTTCATTTCATTTCATTTCATTTCATTTCATTTCATTCATCCATTCTTTTCGTTTCTTTTCGTTTCTTTTCCTTTCTTTTCCTTTCGTTTCCTTTCCTCTCCTTTCCTCTCCTTTCCTTTCCTTTGCTTTCGTTTCATTTCATTCATTTCATTTTGTTTCATTTCATTTCATTTCGTTTCATTTCATTTCATTTCGTTTCATTTCATTTCCTTTCCTTTCATTTCCTTTCATTTTATTTCATTTCATTTCATTCTTTCATTCTTTCATTCTTTCATTTCATTTCATTTCATTCATTCACGGGCGCGCCTTCCAGGCATCTTGAAGTATTGGGTTGCGGAGCTCCGTGATTGCTTTGCGGCACCCAGGCCCAGAGCACTTTGGCCCGCCGGACGACGGCATTGTTTCATGCAGTATTGCAGCCTATAACGGTGTGAAGACGTACGTGTGTGCGTAGTGCCCACCCTTTCTCCTCTTGAAGGACAAACTGCGCGGAAACAAATACTTATCTTGTTCAAACGAGACATGACAATGCGGGACTGCAGCACAAACAGGTTCGAACTTTCATACAAGTTTTTTTTAAGAAAGCGATCAACGGGTTTGGTTGATTTGAAACCATTCAAATTCAATCTAGTTGAGACAATTCCGATATGGGACAAAGCGACGCTTGAACGCTTGCAAATTCAAGTTTGTCGAAACAATTTCCGATATGGAACAAAGTGAACGCTTTAGAACGCATGCGCTGTTTCTTTAAAGATAGGGCTCTCAAACTTTGTTTGAACGCAGCCATATAATCGTTGCTGTTGCAGCAGTGCCTTGCCTTAACGTGGACTGATGGCAAGCCAGGACAGATGGTTGTATTCTTGCTCACAGCATGATGTTGAAAGACTTTCTTGAGCATGAACGTACGTTCGGATTTTTTTGTGTTGAATAAAACTTGGACTATTTTGCTTGTGTTTTGTTGTATACCAAGACCGCCATGTCGATGATCATGCCGCTATCCAAACTCAAGCTTCGGCTGAGCCAAGTTGTCTACACACTTTCAAGCACCATGCACTCACACACTTCACACACTCACACACCTACGCAGGCAGTTGCCAAGCACTATATACGCACATAAGTATGTCAGCATACAAAGCATCTGAAAGCAGACACAGGTTACACCTGCACAAGCACAAAAATTATACCAGCGGGCCAAAGTGCCGTTGCGGGAAAGCCTTGACGGAGCTCCGCAGCCCAGCGCTCAGAGAAGCCTGGCAGGCACACCCATGAAATGTATGATTGAAAGAAAGAAAGAAAGAATGAAATGAATGAAATGAAATGAAACGAAATGAAATGAAATGAAATGAAATGAGTGAATGAGTGAATGAGTGAATGAGTGAATGAGTGAATGAGTGAATGAGTGAATGAGTGAATGAGTGAATGAGTGAGTGAGTGAGTGAATGAATGAATGAATGAATGAATGATTGAGTGAATGAATGAACGAACGAACGAATGAATGAATGAATGAATGAATGAATGAATGGATGGATGGATGGGATGGGATGGGATGGGATGGGATGGATGGATGGATGGATGGATGAATGGATGGATGGATGAATGAATGACTGAATCATGAATAAAACGCAATGAAATGAAATGAAATGAGATGGAATGAAATGAAATGAAATAAATAAAACGAAATGAAATGAAATGACAAATCTCGTGTTTTTGTTGTTTTTGACAGGAGTATCCGGATAAGACGTACGTGGATGATGGTGGCAAGACCTGGTGGCGCCTTTGCATGACCTGCCCCAAGAAATATTGGATATTTCACCCAAAGGGAAACTGCGAAACCGTAAAAAAGGGCCCCATAAATCCCATGCATACTGAGGGCATGTATGGCCCATCTTGGGGTTGGTTCATCTTTTTATTTTTTTTGCTTCGTGTTTGTTTTTGATATGATATATGTTGCGTATGTTGCTTTAATTCGGAATGTGTCGATCAAGTTAACTTGAACCTTCAGCCCATGTTTTCTTTGGAAGATAAGCCCCTGGGAAAAGCGCGCCATTGATTCTGCCAGGAAATCAGAACGGAGCTCAGGGAGGCGACGTCGGCCGTGATGAATGATGATTGGTGATTGTCATGGTTTGTGTTTTGAATCAGGTCTAAACAACTTCAGTATGAGATTTCCAAGTAGTTCCCCTTGCATTCTATCCTGGCGTTGATACAGAGATATCCGGGGTGAGGCAATGGGGCATCATTTTCGTCGATTTCTTCATGGATTTCTTGTGTTTTGCAGCATTTTCGACCAAAAAATGAGGAACATGTTATGAACACTTGGCGAAATCTGATGACTTTCAAGCAATCACAGAACAACGAAGACAAAATGTTAAAAAATGATTTAAAAAAAAGAAAGCGCAAAAAATGATATGAAAAAATGAAAAACTCAAGGTTTTTGCATTTCTTCGATTTCGGCTCACCTGGCTTTTCTTGGCTCCTATTTTTCTATTTTTTTATCATGTCTTTTTCATTTTTATCATTTCTCATCAAATTCCTCGATTTCTTCATGGACTTTTTTTGCAGCATTTTCGACCAAAAAATGAGAAAAATGTGATGAACACTTGGCAAAATCTGATGATAATTTTCAACCAATCACAGAAAACGCGTGCAAAAAGATTAAAAAAGTGATCAAAAATGTTTAAAAAAAAGGTTTAAACAAATGATAAACAAATGTAAAAATGATCAAAAAAATGACACAAGTGGTTCTGGCACCTATCAGTCTGTTGCTGAAATATTCTCATAAGAATAAGACATCAAAACTCAAGCTCGGCCAGGATGGGCGGGGACCGAACAGGTATTCCGGTCCCAAACCTGGCGGCTGGCAGGACTACCAAGGGCAGCCAGTGACGGGTGACCAATAGGTTTTGTGATCAAATTTGGCAAACCAAATCAAAGAAGTGTCGATCCTAAAGTTTAATTTTGTTCTTACAATTTTCCGAAAACAGTTTGTACAATGGACATTTGAGTTTGACGATGTTTGACATTTCATTGGTAATTAGCTCACCCTGTTAGTTTGCAGGAGCAAGCACAGCGGAACCCATTGGGGGGGCACCGCACGACCCAGCCGGAAGTCGAAATGGCGACCCGGCTTTGGATGTTTAGTTGGGAAATCATTACTTACTGGCATTTATCAAAGGAAGTATGGATGAGAAATTTCGAGTTACGAAGTTTTTAAAAATGAGAGAGAATAGATGCACAGAGAATAGATGCCGAGAGAAAAGATGCGCAGAGCGTAGACAAGTGAGAATAGATGCGTAGAGAATAGATGAGTAGAGAATAGATGCTTCGAGAACAGATGAGTAGAGAAAAAAGATGAGTAGAGCATAGATGCTTAGAGACTAGATGCCTAGAGAATAGATGCGTAGAGAATAGCTGCCGGGCTGGGAGAGAATAGATGCTTAGAGAATAGATGCGTAGAGATTCTGACCTTGAGAATAGATGTCAAGGGACCTTATACATGTTTAGAGTCATTTTGCGCGGCAGGCGCAGTATTTGGGGAGTTTGGAGTGCGACTTCCCGTGGCAGGTGCAGCGCCTCGTGCAATTTTGGGAGATAGCCGGAGCGCGAAATGTTGTATTTTTTCACACAAAATGCGTCTCCAAGATGGGACGACGAGTCAGGTCTCCAAAGTGGCGGGTGCGAGATGACGATTTTCTGTTCGGATATCCTCGGAATGTCGACGGAATATCATCGGATATCTTCCAATCGTCTTTCTGTTGGCAGAAGCACTTCAGGCAGTTTCACCTGAAAGCTTGGCCTAAGAAATTCGTGGCAGGCGCAGTACTTTGTGAGTTCAAAGGGCGACTTTACTGGTTCCACGCATTGGAAGTGATGGTTCATATGTGACGCGATCATTCGTGAGATTCATTTTGCGTGGCAGGTGCAGTATTTGGTGAAGTTGGAGGGTGACTTTACTCGCTCCGCGCATTGGAAATGATGCTTTACAGGTGAGGCGGATCAATCATGAGAGTGAATTTACGTGGCAGGCGCAGTATTTGATGAAGTTGGAATGTGACTTTAGTCGCTCGCGCATTGTAAATGACGTTTCATATGTGATGCGGATTGATGAAGTTGGAATGTGACTTTAGTCGCTCGTGCATTGTAAATGACGTTTCAAATGTGATGCGGATCAATGATGAGATTCATTTTGCGCAGCAGGCGCAGTATTTGGTCAAGTTGGAGTTTCACTTTTCGTGGCAGGCAGCATTTCCTGCAATTTTGGGAGATAGCCGGACCGCGTCATGTTGTATTTTTTCATTAAAAAAAATGCGTCTGAGAGTTGATGTATTTTGTTCCAACGCTGTCCCTTTTTGTTGGTTCCACCAACCCTGCAGGCCCCTTGCACTCGCTGCTGGTGCATCCAAAGTTGCGTCGCCTGCAGCAGCTTGGATGAACGAGAAACATGAATGGGAACGGGAAAAAATCCAATGAGTTTCTCTCAGGGAATGTGGACGCTGAAATATGATGATATCGACATTTGGCCCATATTCATACATACTTGTATGTATATATTGAACATGTGTTTAAATACAATCTAAGCTCAAAACCGATTACGTTGTAGAAACCACAGACAGAGGCAACACATGTATAATTGGTATCTTTCATAATGACGCCACAACATGTTGCTTACATAGGCTCAAATTATTTGCCCTGGGGGTTACGCTAGCAGTTGTTTTTTCACTTTTGTTGCCTTATATTCTAACTCCATGAAACAAATATCCTGCTAGGCCTGGGCAATTTATTGCAAAAACCACCCGCCGAGTGCAAACCCCGATTAGCCGCTAGTTTGAGAAAAGGAATCCTTGTAACAACGACGTGAATTCAATGTAGGGAATCGCCCATATCATATGCGCCATGTATGCAATTTTTTGCGTAGATACGTTTACCAAGAAATCTAAGCCAAATGTGGGCAAATAACCCATGCATGGAAGGACATTTGGATGATAGTAGTGCCCGGATAGTTGGCCTGTAAATGTTACTATATAGCTAGGATACTCTAAGAAAAAAAATACATGAGAGTGAAACTGTCGGTGGTTTCTTTTGACGCAAAATTTGGACTTAGGGTTGTTTCCAAAGCATGCTCGAAATCTTGGATGATCGAAGCATTGGTCAATTTCTCACCTCTTATTTTTTTTTTCACCATGGATATGTGACATCAATCATTCGTTTTTGGGGAATCATACACCCATGATATATCACTCATACCAAATCTCTCAGTTGAGTGGGTGATGGGTTCCAAGATGATGTTTTATTCTTGGTTTTCCACATGTCATTGTCATTTTTCCCTTAAAAACGATGAACCTATAGAAGGACATCCGGTTTTTTCACCTTGACTAAGGTGGCAAATGTGATCCCACTATTTTTTCAAAAAAAATACATCCCAAAGAGGTGAAATTTTCGCCAGGTTAATGAAAGATCCAAGATCCAACTAACTAGTTGGTTGATATCCTTTATAGGCTGGGTGGTGGTTTCAAATATTTTTTATTTTCACCCTATTTGGCTTAAGATTCTCATTTTGACTAATATTTTTGAGATGGTTTCAAACCACCAACTAGTAGGGCAAGGGTTCAACAATTTCCCTTATTTATCAGTTGAGTGTGCTAACAGAAGAACCTTCACAACTCCGTGGTTTTTCCAGGAAAAGGCGGGGTTCAGTTGATGTTGTTTTGGTTATTTTTTCATCCACCAAAACGCCGCCGGTTGGCGATCGGATCAGGGAGTCCCCCACAAAACATGCATGAAGAAGGTGGTGGTTTCGAATATTTCGTATTTTCATCCCTACTTGGGGAAATGATCCAATTTGACGAGCATATTTTTTAAGTGGGTTGGTTCAACCCCCAACTAGTTCAGGTTTAGGGATTATTGTCAGCAATTTGCACCCTCTATAAATGTGGCTGAAAAAACTGTTAACGTCGTCCTCCAGAGAAAAAAAAACGTGGGAAACCTTTCCATGGCGGAGGCTGACAGAAAGGGAAGGTTTCGCCATGTTTCGCCATTTGCAATGGATTGGATTTTTGGTGATATAAGAGGTCTCACCCCGAAAATCAAAGAGAGATTTTCCTGACATTGGAGTGAAAAAAGTGTTCGAACATGTTCAAGGGGGAAATTGATGTGTTGAAGTTGAAACACAGACCCCAAGCTGCTTTGAATCAACAATAGTATTTTTCTTGCACCCATAGCGGCACTGGATTTTTTTTTTCTAAGGCGCTTGGTCTATGCCAATGAAGTGCCAATCTTGCAGCAATTGCAACAAGAAATTGAATATCACTACAAGGTGCGCTGGGGGTCATTGATCCAACAACTAGCTGGTGGTTTATTTTATTTTTTTATGTTCATCCCTACCTTGGAAGATGATCCAATTTGACTAATATGTATTAATACTGTTGATGGAAGAAATCCCAAACAACCACCTGGGATGGTTAAAACCCTTTAAATAATCGGATAATTTATCATCCTTGGTGGATCTAGGATTTTGTCCATCAACAGTACGTTAGCTTCAGGGAGGGTAACATTCATGGACGCGTCATGGGAACTGTAAGCTCTGAGTTGTCTCCTTCAACAGCTTCCTTGAAGATGACTGATGACGAAAAGACTGTGACAATCCCTGCACGAAACAAGGCAAAATAGGATCGATGTAGTTCGAGGACAAATGCAACATATTAAAACTTATGTTGACAATTCAACAGGATCTATATCAACTGAAACAAATTCATGTCATACGTTCCAAGCCAATTTTCAACATAACTGTGGAAATCTTTTAGTGGTTCAACTCTCAACCCTTACAACACAACTGATTGTGAATCGTTAACCACAAACATTTCAAAGCCCTACTTCTACATCAGCTGATCACTCCAGCAGAAGACACCTACTGTATTGGCAGATTTACAAAATCAAGAATCTGGACAACGCATACACATCCCTAAGAATCATGGGATCTCCAGTCACTGGTGGTTTGGAGATCCATAAATTCCAAAAGAACCCTGGTACAAAACAGAGTCATTCACCCCTCTTTTTTGGAGGGTCCCAGCTGATTCTTCGGGATATATTATATAAATAAATACACACACACAAATGTTCAACACTTCTTCTACATCAGCCCATCAATCCAGCTCCCATCCTTACAGGTTCAAAATCAAGAAGCTTGAAGTCCAAACTCTTGAAGAAAGCTTCCTCACGACATTGCCTCGGAAACTCACGGATCACGATCTGAAGTCCTTCTTTCTGCGTTTTGGGTATGGATTTCTGGCTGCGAGAAAATGTGTTGGGAGGTTTCTTTTTGGGTGGGGTTATTCAGGGGGGAGGTGGAAGGAAATGATATTGGAAAAAATAGTGAGATTTGCATCATATACGCTTATTTTCTTCTGCTACTGAAAGACCATTCGCTTGGAAGCAAAGAAATGGGTTCCCGAGGTGGGTTTGTAATCATTTTGGGTCTTTCTTCTGCACTGGTTTTGGCTTTGTTTCCCGGGAGCGGCACTCCTGCTTTCGTTTGTCTTTGTTTTTGTGTTCAGTTCTGCATGGCTCCCATGTTCCGGGTGATCAGTTTGCACTGGTTTCCGCAAATGACCATAGGTGCGATAACTCAAATAATGTTAAAATCGTACTGACATAACTGGAGGTTTTGCCCAATGGTCTTGTATCAGTTTATTTGGATAACCACCTGATGTATATATCATACTCTCAAAACATTATAACAGTGGAGTTTTTTGGTCTTTCCCCTTAATGCCTATGCTTTCGGGCACTGAGACACATCAGAGATTTCGTATGTGTACCAAAATATGGGGATAGTGAAGGATATCTTCAATTTCCTGAAACTAACAGCA
>OMLO01005112.1_pt1 | contig 10996 bp, 4 predicted proteins | sample 1674811 | NCBI WGS metagenome assembly OMLO01 (sample SAMN06265003, study PRJEB25207) | coral metagenome | isolation source: Coral host | place: Mexico:La Bocana,Puerto Morelos, Mexico | collected 2008-11-13 | reverse complement strand
ACAGTCCATTAGTAAGTGATCTTTATCTTACTACTATCTAATACAGGAAGGAATTAAGGACGATGTTTCTGGAATCGGGCGTTGAAGTGGTATTCAATACTGCGTTGTAAAAAATCCATATATTTGAATATTGAATTTCTCAGTTTTTTCAACTATAGAATAATGAATCTTCATTTAACACTTGTCACCTGAATAAGCGACTTGCCCTCCCTACAGCATTATGGGGGTAGTTACAACAGAATCATGGCCGCGAGACCTTTCCTCTTCGGTATCATATAACGACAAGTTTACGAAGCGAAGCATGAAGTAAGTGTATAAATATAGAAAGCAATTGTTTCGGCTTATGTCACTAAGTCAAAAAACACAGGACTAATAACGGCTGCAAAGGGGGCTAAAGAATTATGGATTACGCAACAATTCGAGCTAATTCACCTTTTTTCGGTCGCCGCTGTTTTGCCCCTACAATCTTGGACAAAATAAATGGAAAATCTCGACCACCCCTCCCCCCATTTCAATGATGCCAAAATGGCGCGTTTTTGCTCCTTCGCGCCTTCATCATTGCTTGGGGGGAGGGGAAGGGGGTTATTGGTCCTTTTTATTCTCTCCAAGATTGTAGCTTGGCCACGAGTGGGCTGGACCTGAGAATGGCATGTGATTGATAGAATCTAATTGTATATGATGAGTCATAACATTACTGACAGTTTCATCTTTTATAACGCCAGGTGCTATGTTGAAAAGTGGAACTGAGGGTCTCATCTCAGGACAGCCCATTCTTCAAGCAGAGGGCCAATTTGTGGCATGTCATTTCAGCCCCTCTGAGTATGTGCCCTTCAGAAAAATTGGAAGAAGAGAATTGAAAGAGATTCTTCGAAAGGCTGCAGACAAGCAAGACAGTTTTAAGGTAGGACATTTGGCAATATACTTTTGTGGACTTCGCGCGGATTACTGGACCTCTTTGCGGGAATTAGAGACGAAGGATTGGAGAGAGAGATTTGTCTTGTTTTTGTCGTGTCCATCACAATATGAGAGTGTGGTAAAAGGAACACACTATTTGCTATGGCATACATTATAGTATAGCACCGCTATGGCTACCTCCGTGCTGGTGTCAGTTTGATGTAAATTTTATTTTATACTTGCAAAAAAAACATTTGAAACTCATTGTCAGTTTCCGTTTTTAGACTCACAAGAGAGAAAACAGCTCCAGAAAAGATGAATTTGAAATGATATATCTGAGTGATAGCAGTACCAGTGAAGGGTCATGCACAAAATACGTTGCTAGCAAGACAACTTTCCATGAAGAAGATGAGACACAACAACAACAACAGCAACAGCAACAACAACAACAACAACAACAACAACAACAGGGAAAGGAACAACAACAACAACAACAACAGCGCCGCTTCTCCGAACTGTTACACTGGATTAGTAAGGAGGGCGAAGAATTCGTCCACATCGAATCATTTTCAGATCTGAAAGATGTTTTTACATTACTCGATGTCGTCGGAGAATCTCCCAATGCTGTACTAACGACAATATTAATTCGTGAAAACGAACCGGGCCTTGTAAACGTGTCTCTATCAAGTGTTAAGGTTGGCGTGCAGTGTTCGCTGTTCTGCATGTTTCAAGCGTCAGCTGAAGCGTAGGACAACTTCAGTAATTCATGATCAGTTTACCCGTCAAATTCGCAGGCGTGACCTCTTGTTTAGAACTCACCGCGCGTGGGATTGTGGGCTAGCTGGACTTGGAAAACCATTAAACTCCGGCGATCCCTGTTTTTATCCTTATTGCGAAAAGGGGTTGGGGACGAGACAGGCTTTTTAAAACTTGCATGGAACATTAAACTGCTCTTGAGAGAGAGAGAGCCGGTTGTAAGAAATTCTCAGGTTATTCAGCGAGTTGTAAGGCTCAAACTCCAAAACAAGCGAACTATTTGATGAACCAACCACGTAATAAACGGCGAATTACAATAGATAAAAATGGTGAAGAGACGACACTACAAACAACAACAACAACAACAACAACAACAACAACAACAACTTAATTGGCACCGTTAATTAATTTAAATTGGCTTACGGCTGCGAGGTTCAAACGTACGCGCTATCACGTTCCGGACATCGATTGTCTAAAATAAAATCACGTGGAATCGCGCACGCGGACAAACCATGTACTAAGGCGAGAGGGGTGAATTAAGAATTCAGTGCAAGTTCAAATTCCGGTGCTCCCACTCTCCTCGGTCACGCTTTGTAAAAATCCAACTGGTCTGCCTTCTGCCAGTTGGGATTTCAACTATGTTACGTTTATTTGAAACATTTGTTTTTTTGTTTCAGTGGCATGCCTGTGAACTAGCTAAGCTTAGTGTTTGTATAGCTAAGTGCATGACCACTATAAATTATTTTTACAAATTGCATTTATATTGATACCATAAGGCAAAAGGAAACGTGGTCGACCGCGGGAGACATAGTGGAATACGTTGGAAGGGGAGCTCAGGTAGAAATGATTTAGACAGGGAAATGACAGAGGCAGTATCGGCTGCAAAGAACAGGGTAGCCTTTAGGCAGAGAGCCTACAGCCTAATTCTAAACTAGGAGAACGGACAAATGATGATGATGATGATGATGATGATGATGATGGTGATGATGATGGTGATGATGATGATGAAGATGAGAGAGAGATGGCGGAATTCGAGTTGGAAATTTTAAAATGTGAATCCAAAAGGTTCTAGAATCCATTGGTGGTTGGTTATTATTTATTCCTAAAAGTTTTAAATAAAAGAAAAGCAAGAACTGAAACTGGCCTTCCGAAAGCCGCGTCCAAGCCAAAAGCTTTCATGAAAATGTCTTGAAGACGAAGTCCTGTTTGTTTGCGTACTTGTTTTAAAGACATTATTTTCTTGAACGTTTTTGAGATTGTTACTCGTGGATTGATTTTTTTTTATGAAACGTGACTCGATAAGTAGCGGCGTACATTCAACTACAGATTGCTGCATGGCCGTAATTGTCTGTTCTACAAACTGGAATTTTACCAGCCTGCCTAGCAAGCGTTCGCGTACGAACATAGGGGCAGGGAATCTTACGCGAGGTCAGAATGCTGAAAAGCTTCACGTTCGTGAGCGCTTGCCACGCAGGCTAGAACTTTCGCCTATTACTAATTATCTTCTTAAACTCCTCTTTCATTTTCATGCATAAACTCCGCCGAAGTCGTCAGTTGTTTACTTAAACCCCCTCTCTATAAATTCTAGATTTGCCTAGCTGCTTTATAAACAAATGCCTTACAATTTTCCTTCTCCTAATTCAAAACGTCTTCCACTGTAAAGTATGGCGATTTTCCCATACTGAAGAATACTAAGCTTAATTTACAGTTATTCTTTCCATTTGATGCAGTAACATGGGAAGTTTGTTGACATGTAAGGATAAGAAAAGATAAATTACTCAATTCACTGAGAGCTGCAACACAAGTTTAGCTGATTCTTTTTAATTCTCAGTTTCAAAGAAACGTTCCAGACTACATTCACCAATGATTCTTTTTTCTTAATTAATAACTACTGGTGTTTTCTTTGGTGCTGTGTTTTCTCTCATCACATGTTTCTCGTAAGGGCTTTCAAGCCCGCAAACGTCTCCTCTCCCACGGGGATAATCTTATCTGGGGGGAGGGTAAATCCCCCATCACCGGAGGATTTCGGACGGAGCTCTACGCAGTAGGAATGTATTACTCCTAAGACACCGAACGTCCAGTCAGTTGTGTCCCCAGTGGTGGGATCTGGAACCGAAATAGCAAAAAGGTCAATTTTCAACCTCGTCCCGAGTGTCAAATCGTCAAGAAGAAGGCCCTGGGGACGCGGATTAGTCAAGTTTCAGAGAAACTCTGTTAACAACATTTGCCTCATTAGAAAAAGGTAAAGTGGTAAAGTCTGCATACCAGCCATGTTAGCCTGCGATGCAGGCGTATTGTGGCGAGCGATCGAGCGCATTTTGACCAAGGGAGCGCCATCTTGAATCCAAACTCGGAAGAGGCTTGGGGAGAGGCGAAAATGTGTCCTAGGGAGTGGGTGTCAGGCGAGTTTATACCGCAGTTTATACTGCAGGCTACAACAAGGTAGCTCATCTGGTCGGTGCGCATCTCCGGTTTAGGATTCCGTAGCATTAAGCGACTAAAGAAGTATTTCTACTCCCCCTCCCCCCCCTGGATAGGATGCTTCTCCATCGCAAGGTTCCAGCATTAAATTTGCCGGTGCACATTATTATAGCACACCTGGGAGGAGAGAGCACTGAGAGTATACAGTCTTGCCCAAGAACGCAACACGACGTCTCCGTTCAGGGCTACAATTACCCGAACCGCTCAATGCGAAATGGAGCGCTAACATCAGTGTCGCAATTCGTGTGTTTACATAATTAAGCCCCTTTTAACGCGTCCAGAAAGGAACAGGCATCGAATCTGTCATCGTTAGCAACTGTAGCCAACCAAAGAAAACATCGTACGATTTCTCTGTCTTTTGTTGTAAAAAAGAGACTGAAGAGTGTTGTAAGTCGAGCTCGGGACGTTGTGAGAGGCAAAATATATATTTTCAAAATTCTATAGTGAGTGAGTGATTTTTAGCGCGAGCTTTAACGGGGAAACATTGCGTTATCAGGCAAACATCTAACTCCCAACAAAAGGAAAAATAACGTTGCATTTGAAACTATGTTTTCATTAAAGCTCTCCGACAATAGTAGCGTGATTCGATGCCATTTTTCTATACAATTTTTCTATAAGGTAGGCAAAGCATGCTGCAAGTATCTGCTGCAGGACAGGAACAGACCTGGGGGTTACTTCCCTGCATATGTGGGATATGTTAGTATTTGGTGCCCCAAAGGGTATGGGTTTTTAGCCGTGTTGGCCAGAAATATGGTATCAAGTTTGGCCATTTTGGTCTCAATAGGCTAATGGTTTTGGGAAGCTGGCTGCAGCCCCCCCTCCTCCCCCACCCGATTTTCCTCGGGGAACACCTTATGAAGAACTGTACTTACAAATGGTGATAGCCGCTGGTCCATATCTGTACCTTGTACCATAAACAGCCTTAAGCGCATTAACAGCAGCCCCCATGGCTTTTTTCTAATAAGATACAGAATAACGAATTCACTTTATTAGTGATTAATCAACCAAGCAATTCAAATAGTAATGACTAGGAATTAAGAATGGGACAGACTTATTTAACTACTTAAACCCTGGTCAAACGGACTCGCAAGTAGTCGAAAGTTAAACTTGCGTAGAGACTGGGGTTGGGTGGCCAAACAGACTCGCAAGTTTCCTCGCAAGTACACGCAAGTCACAAAAAAAAAAACATTTCAAGGCTACATATCCTGTATTTTATTGGCTTATAGGTTGCTATAACGACGAATGGCTGGCCAAACGGGGAAAAATTTGGATCGACTGGCGTGCAAGTTTGATCTCGATCAAAGTGAACACAAGTCAACGCAAGGCGTGGCGTAACGGGTCCGGTAGTAGAATGAAGTTTTCATTTTGCGCCTACTTGCGAGTTTTTTTGGTCAGGGCTTTACATTTAGCATTTAGCGTTTACACTTGCGGCTGCCCCAAAACAAAAAATGGCGCGTACCTTGCCAAGAAGGTGATAATTATAGAAGTATGCGCTTAGTTAAGAAAACAAACTATAGAAGCGTTGGAGATACTCACAGCTAGGCTTACGTAATTCGTTCTTTGTGGTGCATTGAAACATTTAAGTTAGATTTGTAATAGTAATTTTTTTAATGTATTTTATATTGGGCTGTTTGTTGCCTTTTTCTCTTTCTTAAACCTTTGAAAAGCATCCACGAGTGAAATAAATCTGTCCTTACCTGCTTGTCATAATGCGGAGGGTAACTATTCGTATATCCCCAAGGACTCATCCACAGTTGACTGTACGCGTGAAAATCAATGTATCCTTTCAATTCTGCCCTGCGATTGTAAAGATATTTTGCCACGTGGTAAGTCACTTTCTCGGAAAATGGACGTTCTCCGGTGTATATGTCGCTGCCTGGACTCTGGGACGTTCCCACTCCTAGACGCAATTCATGTTTTTTTTTTTTAAAAAAAAAAAAAACATTAGCAATAAAAACAATGCAGTATAACCTATAAACAGAGAACTAAGACCGCGAGCTGAATTCTCTCCATTACTCCTGTGTCAACTAAAATGGTATTGGGAATAAAAAACAAAAAAATTTCTATGTTGATGATGTCATTGGGGAGGAGTCTTCCCTGTCCTTGATTGGCTAAAGGTCGTGTCTGAATTTTGGTGCGCGATTAACAACCAATTAAAGACGTTGCGAGGATCTTGGTAGAGCTACGTCATCCACACATCTCATCAACCTCGTTCTGAGGGCGTCCCAAAAATTAATCGGAAAAACCCTGGGAACGGTGTTTTCTTTTGCGAAGAAAGAGTTCTTGTGCTAAAGTTAACTTCTCTTGAAAGATATGGAAATTTAAGACAAGGGGGCGTGGATGCTCCAGACTGAACAAACCTAGATTTATATCTGAAGGCTCTCGATTCTAAAAGTACTTGACAATCAGTGCCATTTGTAGCAGGACTGAAACAGTTTTTAACATTTTGAGATTATAGTGGGAAAGTAATCACCAAAGAGATCATTTACGAAAAAAATACCTGCAAAATGATAATTGAAATTTCTGTTGGGGTCGGCACCGTAATATCTACCTATACGGCGTCTTGTCTTCCTCCACATACGATTCTGAAAAGCACCAGGAAGTTTAAATATGCTGAACAGATGTTATCCCTGGCATAAAAAAAATGAAACCTCTTTCCCATGGTCTTATCTAATTTTCAAAATGACAGGCGGAAGAAAACCATGGCGACGAGATTAAACAGGAAATCTTTTTTCTCCACGCGTGCAGGTAAACGATTAACAAGAAATCGTATTGGAAAATCGACAAAGAAATTGTGCGCGATGATTGGTTAAAAATCATATATCTACTGTTAAATGCGAGACGGAGTTAGCACGAGCCGTTGATGTGATTATGGCACGAGAAAAGAAAATTTTACAATTAGATCATGAGCTCGAGATTTCTAGCACGCTTAGAAATCGAGAGTGAATAATTTAATTGCTTTAGTACAAATCTACTAGTCGTTCAAAACTTTATTTAAATCCTTTCACAGACATTTCAAAAAGGCAAAAAAGTGGCTGCTATGCTTTTAAAACGCCCCATGCGCACATTGATAGGTTAGTCCGGCGCTATCTACAACAGAACAGATAGCGAATAACAGATGCAGCCAATCGGAGAACGACATTCATGATAAAACGCTACTAGATGTTGCTACTCGATAGAAACACAATACATGTTTTCTGTATTATAATTGTGAATTGTTATTTCCACGGAAATAAATAAATCTTTTTAGACTAGCGGAAGAACTTGAGTTTTAACATCAACGATCAAGCCTTAAGGGTGGATGGGATGAGATGGTCCATCCAAGGGTTGTGCCCCCCCCCCCCATCCGCCCATTACTGATTTCACCGGTGTCCATTTATACACCTGGATGAAGAGAGGCGTTGTGAGAATTAGTGTCAAACAATGTCCCCGGCCAGGCCTCGAACCTGGACAACTCGATCCGGAGTCGAGCGCATTAACCATGAGGCCACCACGCCCCCATTAAATAGGTGTTGATACGGCAACAAATTCTCCCAACTAGTACAATCAAAAATGTTACATACGTGAGTATGAGTATATTCGTATCCATCCAAGTTGAACACCGGAAGAATGATCCATTCGTAATTCTCAAGCATGAACTTAACATCAGAGTTCGTTTTACGAGTGGCCAATATCTAAAGAAAAACAAAAAAAATATTTATTAAAACCAACCCTTTGCACTCCTCGGCGTGCTAATCCGGCATCCAATCAGGTAGCATTCTATTTCAAAATGAAAGGCTAGCGCTTTTGCGTCTGATATATTCAGATGACTTTTCTTCCAGAACTTTACTAGCCGACCAGCTCAACTTTAGTTCTAGTTAAATTCTCAACTTTAGTTTTAAGTAAATTCTTTCTTTTATCATGACTGAAAAAAAAATAAAGATTGTCCTTATTTGCTAACCTGTCTTATCATGTACATGCAAGTGGCTGGGCTGATCCATTCTCTGGCGTGAATTCCACAATTGAAAAAAAAGAGAGGCTTCTTTCCAGATCCAGTCTTAATCTAAGAAGTAAATTTATTTTAAAAGTTATCTTTCAGAATGTCGCCAAGATTGTCGTCAGGATGTGGGTGGTGGTGCTTGAATTTTTTTTCTCAATTCTCTGTGAGTTCCATTCACCAGAAACGCTTGCAGGGCTCAGATCTCGGTTTGTTAAATTCTTGACTAATCTTCAGCTATCAGCCCGGGATGAAGGAGGTACTCCCAAAATATTGGGTGGGGGGAGGGGAGTGTACGGCCCGCTTCCCAAGACCCTTTTATTCAGGATTTACCATTTTCTCTACTCTATTCGGAACTGAGCAAAAATTACGAGCTCATTCCGTAATACCATATTTAAGTCCTGACCCCTAAATCAATACCCTGTTTCAGACCTGCCTTATAATTAGTTCCCTAGTTCAGACAGATGTTAAAGGAATTTTAAAGGGCTTTCGTTGATGGTCTTATCGTTAGAATGACGGAAAAGTAGCTTCGTCCAAAAACGCACGATACGACAATTTCTGACCAACATTCCTATGTTGCCCATATAAGGAGGTCCCCGGGGGGGGGGGGGCTATCAGTTAGAAAGCATCCAGATACCCTGTGATATTACAGTAGGAGACAACGATAACAAACAAACAACGGCAGGGATTGATTATATTAAAAATGAAAATAAGGTTTAGGAAGTGTGGATGAAGCAACTATAAGGCAAACCTTAATAGCCAGCAGATCACGGCCTTCATAGGATTTTCCCAAAGACGTGATGGAAGCAACATCAGTGTGGAGCGACGCCAGTCTACGAATTTCGGAATGGATCTGTGTAAATATAAACATACAGGAAATTCACAAATCTGTAACTCACTCACTTGCCAAGCAGGCTTCCGAAAATTAAATCAGTTTAGTGATTCTGAAACTGCGATAATCTAATTCTTTTTAATTACCTCAGATACAGTTCATTTGTGAACTACATTGTGTCATTACTAGGATACTTACGGACGGAAAAGTAGATATTGTAAGGGGGAACAATAAAGAAAAAAAACCCGCAAATGTTTTCCATTATCCGAACGTTTGAATTTTAAAAAGATCAGGCTTGCATATGAAGCTATTGCTTGCAAAAAACTCACAACCTAAAGGCGAGAAAATAAATCCCTATCGCAAATGTTGTAAATTTTGTAAAATCCGCATCCTGCTGATGTATTAGCATAAAGTTGTAAATTTCGCAACAATGTGCGGAAAATCGTTGAAACAGCGATTTTTTGCAAATCTTGTAGAAGTTGACGCGTACCGACACTAGCACGTGGAATTAGCATTACAAAGCAGCGTGAAAAATCGCAAATTTCGCAATGAGTTGACGAAAAATCGTGAAGTTAGCGAGAAATCGCAATCAAACAAAAAATCGTAAAATTTGTAATTGCGTTTAATCCTGGACGTAAGTGGAATATTGCCCAACCCCCCCTCGCCTCAAAAAAATAATGGTCCGTCGTTTATATACAGTACGCGTTATCGCACATGTGTCATTAAAATTTGATCTGTTCCTTAAGGCTCCTTGCCTCCTTTTGTAGAGCTGATCGTAAAAAGGCACTGCTGGCGCGCTAGGAGTGTCACCCTCGTTAAAATAGCCCAGTATTAGTCATTTTTGCCTCATACCAATTTTGATTTTAAATTAAAGGAAACCTGAAAATAGTTTACTGAGATAAAAAAAAACATTAAAGAAATAACAATGAACCATAAAGGAACACGGATAGTTAAGGACTAGAGAAGATTCACACGGATTACAAAAGACGAAATTGAGGCTAACCTATCAAGATTTGCAAACCGTTATGTAACTATTTCAAATCTAGTTTGATTGAGTTATTAACGAAATACCTTCGAGGCTTCCTTCGCAACTCCTCGAAATAATATACAACTGCTTTGACATAATCTGTCGCAGTTATAAATTGGCACACTACACGTACCAAACGCATAGGCACAGAACTTACACGCTTTGATGAATGTAAAACATTCAAAAGTTCGTCAGCTGACATGTTATGTTACCTCTCCGAGTCTGTGATACGAGCCATCAAAACCCCCAGCTCTTGCAGTTGCCTTTTCCTGTTGAAGAATCTTGTTCACGTCTTCCGTTGCCACTGTAAAGGAAATACTGGCACCGTTCAAAAGGGCCTCAAGTTTCTGCTCGACGACTGGTTCAACGTGGATTTCAACTGGGTCCAGAGATGCCGTAGGATACGTCCAAAAATCAATCTGAAATCGAGAAGTAATCATTATCTCACACTGACCAGTGTTAAAAATCAGTCAAACATATGAACGAAGAGGCAACGTGGCCTCGTGGTGTAGGGCCCCTGGGGTTATACTCCGGAGGTACCGGAGCTGCCAGTTGGGATTTTTAACTATGTAACGTTTATTTGAAATATTTGTTTCCTTTGTTTCAGTGGCATGCCTGTAAACTAGCTAAGTGCAGAGATTTGCATTTACATTTTACAACAAAATAACAGTAACATAACATAGCTTACGTACCATATTTTGTTATGCTTATAGTTGACACACTTAAATCCTTTTAAAAACATGCTTAATTAGAGAAACTAGCAAACGATCAGACGATCTTTGCATGGTGTTGATGTTACAGCCTCATGCATCACACAACGTGACAAAGGTTGATGATAATGATGACTAAAACGACAATGGTGACGACTACAATGATGATGCTGATGATGATACTGTTGTTGTTTATGATGACGATAGTGATGATGATGATACTTTAAAAAGTATCTGGTTTTATAGCATTATATGCAGCACAATAGTCTAATATTGCTAAATTTTCATGCCTTGAAGGTCTTACCCCATCTTCTCCCGCC
>OMLO01005111.1_pt1 | contig 10998 bp, 13 predicted proteins | sample 1674811 | NCBI WGS metagenome assembly OMLO01 (sample SAMN06265003, study PRJEB25207) | coral metagenome | isolation source: Coral host | place: Mexico:La Bocana,Puerto Morelos, Mexico | collected 2008-11-13 | reverse complement strand
ATATTTCTAGAGATATTCTTGATTGAGTCTTGAAATGTTTCAGTGGAACCACCTATGACGTCATCACTTAAAATACAGAAATGTGAAAAGCCTTTCAAATCAGCAACAATTATTTTTTACTTCATAGGCACTTAAAAGAAATTTGGCAAATGAGGCAGGACCACCAAAGATGGTGAGAGCAAGAATCACTTCATGATGTGGATGAAGAAATTGAAGCTTTCATTGACCAAGAACCTCAGGAAAGCCCAAGTAATTCCGATGTTGAGGTTTTTGCTGATGATGGCGACAAAGAAAGAAGCGAAAGCAGCAATGAAGATTCGAAGGACGCACCTCCAAATCCACTCAAGTGGTCGAATACATTGAGTGGAATCAATGCAGAAGAGTTTCGCCACGGCCCATTCAGAAATCTTGGGGACAATGCAAGAGCCAAAGATTTCTTCAATCTTTTCATCAACGACGAATTCCTTGATGAAATTGTCCGTCACAGCATTGCCTATGCCTGTTCAAAGGGCGATGCAACGTTCGTAACAAATCGAGCGGAAATCTCAGCATATCTCGGCCTCAATATTTTGATTGGAATCCACAAACTTCCACAGCTGGCAATGTACTGGGATTCTGATCAATTTATTGGAGTCGAAGGCTTCAAAAAAGCCATCCCCAAGCAGCGTTATACAACTCTGGGAAAGTACTTCCATCTTGCCGACCCAAATACTGAAGACCGAGCAGACATGCTCTGCAAAGTTCACCCGCTAGTTACTCTGTTGGAACAGAAGTTTACTGAAGCCTGTACACCCAGCAAAAACATCACTGTGGACAAGGGGCTTGTGAAGTTCAACGGTAGGCTGTCTTTTAAGCAGTATATGCCCATGAAGCCGGACAAATTCGGCATCAAAGTTTGGCTCCTCACAGATGCCGACACTTACTACGTTCCTCGCTTTCAAGTGTACTTGGGCAAGAACCGTACAAATAATGACTTGATCTAGGCTATTATGTTGTTTGGACTCTTGGTGAGCCCTATTTAGACAACCACCAACATTTTTTCTTTGACAATTTCTTTACTTTGGCGGATTTGATGCAAGACTTGCAATCACAAAACACTTATGCTTATGTTTAGATGAAAAGATCTAGGCTATTATGTTGTTTGGACTCTTGGTGAGCCCTATTTAGACAACCACCGACATTTTTTCTTTGACAATTTCTTTACTTTGGCGGATTTGATGCAAGACTTGCAATCACAAAACACTTATGCTTGTGGTACCATGCGCCAAAACAGGAAAGACTTCCCTGCTGACCTCAAGCAGACGAAACTCGTTGCAGGCGAAGTACGAACCCATCAGAGTGGAAATTTGGTTGCAACAATGTGGAGAGATAAACGTGTTGTTTGTTTACTTTCGACAAATACACCTCCTGAGCCTGAAATACACGCAGTGCAGCAAGTTGTTCGGGGACAGAGAAAGCGAGTTGTGCCTATGGAATCGATGAAGAAACCTAATGTCGTTGTGTACAGCTCTGGGATGAATGGAGTTGATGTCAATGACCAATACAGAAGTTATTATCCACCTGGAACAACTTCTTGAAAAGTGGTAGAAATACCTCTTCTGGTTCTTTGTCAATTTGTCCATGGTGAACAGTTTTATCCTTGAAAAACTAGCTGGCAAAAAGAAGCGACGCCAGCTCAACTTCCGTCGTGAACTCGCCAAACTCCTTATTGCCGGATACAATGGTTACAAATGACCCTCAAACTCTGGAAAGCCTGCCACCTCCACCTTTACAACAGAGGAAAATTTGCAGGGAACACTTTCTAGGTAAATTAGAAGGCCAGAAAAAAGCTTGTGCCATGTGTTCGAAGGCTGGGAGAAAGTGCAAGGAAGGCCAAGAACGTACCTTTGAAACTTCCTCTGCATGCGAACAGTGTAGTGTTCCTTTGTGTCGCCAAATGCAGGGTGATAGGTCTTGCTTCGCTGAGTGGCACGGCTAAACTTTTTTGAAGAGACAGAACTTTTTCTTTGTATATATTTTCTATTTTAATTACAATGCAGTCTCCTCGTGAAAATGATTGAATGCTCGCTAAGTAGTGCTTCACATGCTGACTATTGTTTGCAGATGAACACGATATATTTACTTCATTGTTCAGTTACATTTATTGTTTATAATCAATACAACTGAATATATTTGCATTGCCAATATATTCTCAATTCATTGTTGAACTAAAATTGAAGCACTATTCCAAGTTTGTTGGTCTTGACTTGCCAAAAAATGTTTGTGAAGTTGCAAGTTGTGAAGTATCGTGATGGCAGCAATGGCGGGCAAATTCAAAATTGAATCGTGCTCAAAACCCTGGGATTTATTTCTTTTTGGAGAGATGACTCATTCCAAATTCAACTAGGATTTTCTAACAGCCTTTCTTATGCAACATCCTGATTGAATGAGGGTTAAAAGTATGTTGTTTTATTATAAATTCTCTGAAAGCTGAAGGGTACTGTACATAACTCTGCAAAGGATGCCATGCTAAATGGATTTGCCAATTTTCATAATTTCTTTTAAGACAGCATCTTGCATATCTGTAAGATAAAAATTATTAAGTAAATCTTTATTATATAAATAGTATTTCTGTGAATTTTTACAGCAGAAGGACAAAGGGAAGTCATTAAAATCTTGAAATATTTTAACACTGGTCTTTGAGTTCACTCAAGTGGCCATTTTGTCTGGATTTCGAGGGGTGGTCTGGGCTCAGGGTCTCGGATGTCAGTGGGTTAATAGTCCCAAGTGTAGATGTATATGCCGAGGTTTAAATTTATCTTTCGCTAAAATCTTTTAAAACCCAATATATTCTATTTATATTTTTGCCTCGTATTCATTACCCTAATCTGAAACAAAGAAATATAAGGGCTCAAAGAAATTTATAAACACATATATATACAAGCAAAACTTGTACATGTTTGCCAATAAACAGAATGACTTTGGTATGTCTTTAGACACCCAGGGATTTTAATGTATGACAATATAGAAGCAGTACACTGCCTCTGTTTCCAAATCAATCCCTGGACTCAATGCAGAAACAAGTACATCACAGCAGTCCACAGAGTCTGGCGAAGTTGATGAACAATCAAATTCAGCTTCATCACATGACCCGTTCTCAAATTTAGAGCCAACAGGCATTGTGCCATTTCAATCACAGGTAGTTCAAGTCAATTTTCCAAATGAAGGTGCTGATTTTGGTTGCCAGGTAAATACACATGGCATTCAGTTGATGATGAAGTCTGGGGACTCCCAGACCCCTTGTGTGAATATTTCTAATGCCAGCACTCAATCTGAGGAAGGTGACATTCCAGAACAGAACATTGCTGAAGAGGCTGTACTCATTATTTCCCCAGAAGTGTCTCCACAAAAGGATGGCACTTACCACCCATCACAATCTGAGAGATTTTCAGATGACTCTTTATTGAAGAAGACGGATTAGGGCACCATTTTCACACAATCCACAAAAAAAAGCAAATGCGAAAATTCTAAGCAAAGCAGTGGTTAAAACGTGGGAACTTTATGGCTGGGAAACTTTGGAATACATTGCTGTGATCTTGGAATGGAAATCGAAGGTTAGTATATCCATTATTCACATTCTTCATTTTAAGTAGAACAATTGTTTTGCAAATTGTGTCAAGTGGTTTTCCACTGGCTCACTCTCGAGCGAATCATTTGATTAATTTATAAATCAATTTCTGTTTTCACATTGCAGGTCTCCCAAGGTCAATATTTTGAAGTGGGTAGCGAGGGGATAAATCAGATGATATTCACCGAAGATCCAGAGGAAGCTGCCAAGTTGTTTGGAATGTTTTTGCGTTGTGGAGGTTATCTGAAAATTATGTTATGCCAAGAATATACCATGCAAGATCGAAGTTCAATCAATGGAGATTGAAACCCATTTTAACGCATGGTTTGAGGCCAGACCAATAGATGAATGCACCCATGGAACAGTTATTATCCTTGAGTGTTGCTTTGTTAAAAGATATTATTTTTTTATGTTGTAACTCACCACCTCCCGTAGTCTGAATTTCAAAATGTCAGAATATTGAAAATTTCTTTCAATATTACGGCAAGGGCAACTGGAGTTAAATGTAATTGGTTACGTTTTTTGTTCTTTAATTGTTGTATACCTCTCATTGGATATCTCTAATATCATTTTTGTTGGCTTTATTTTTTCAAAGATATAGAAATTATAAAAAACAATGTTTACAATTCTTTTTGTCTCCTATGAGCAAAAGAGCAATTGTGAATTTCATCTCATTCCCTTTTTTAAATCCAATTTTAAATTTATTTTTTATAGCATCTGTTACCTGCCCTAGCTCTGTCGGTGCAAGAAATTACCATACCAAAAGTATCTCAAAGCAATGGGGACCCCTGCGTTACTGAAGCTGGTGATGACTGTAAGGTTGAATTATTCACCTCAATATTTAACCACACCAGAGGAAAGCAAGAAGAAGCTATTGATGTCATCCGAGAAGGGAAGAACTGCCTCCTTGTGCTGCCCACAGGTGCTGGTAAACCAATCTGTTTTGCAATCCCAGCACTATATATAATTTTTTGTGTTACTCCAGAAAGTGCTACCTCCCCAGATGTGGAAGAAATTTAGCAAAACATTTCTCAATATGGAAATTAAAGAACATTTTCTCAGACTTAAGTCTTCAGCATTTCATTCAAATTCTGATATCTGAAAACATTATTAGTCTTGCGCATACTGCAGAAAAGGAGAAAGATCTAGAACCCACCAAGTGTAATGTTTTGAGCCTGTTAGCTAGCTTGTTCGATCCTTTGGGGCTAATTGGCCCAGTGATGGTTAGCATGGAGATTCTTTTTCAGGCCCATGCGAGCTTAGTTGCGAGTGAAATGAGAGTCACCCCCTTAAAACAACTCTCCATTCCATGCTTGGAATTGATGTCAGTGAGAATATTGGCACAACTTATGAACACGGTGTGTAGTGCATTACAGTCACAGGTAAAGGTAGATGGGGTGAGATTTTGGATAGATAGCAAAACAGCACTCAGCTGGATCCAAAACAAAGGCAAATGGAAGCGGTTTGTATGACACAGAGTAGACGAGATTCTCAGACTGACAAACAAGGAGAAATGGGCGTATTGTTTGACCTTAAAAAACCCAGCAGATCTTGGTTCAAGAGGAGTGCTAACTTCCCAACTGAAGGAAGACGAACTTTGGTGGTGTGGCCCCAACTGTTGACAGGACAGAAAAAAGATTGGCCAGCCACAAGCAAAGACTTTCAAACTCCTGAGATCTCATTGGAAGATAGCAGAGCACATTGGTAATGTTGGTCAAAACGAAAGAAGAGACCTCAGTAGTGGTTAACATGAACGATTATAGCAAGCTGCAAAGGTTAGTGTGTGTGACCGCCAAGGTGAGATGGTTCCTGAACAATTTAAAGGCAAGTTTGAAGCGAAAGGAAATCATAAAGCGATCAGGTAAGTTGGAAGTGAGTGAGCTGAAGGAGGCGAGAATCAAATTGATTAAGTTGGTCCAAAACGAATTGAAGAACCAATCAATCAATCAATCAATCCTTTATTTGTTAGAGCAGGTTTATAGTTACAAAATTGAATAAACAATATTGAATCGGCAGCCAAAAGGCTGATGTGGACCTGCTTAAAATAGTAAAATAAGTACACTATAACCGCATCAACACTATAACCGCCTCGAGCGTGCGCCACAGAGATCGCAATTTTATGTATGATTCATTCTTATAGCATGTAAATAGGACTCTTTTATTGTATTTTACATATTTTTAGTACTTTTAATTCATTCCTAGCTTATTTTATACCAACCCCACAAGCTACTTCAGCTTTAAATTTTTATCATGTCAAAATAAAGGGTACTTACTTACTAAGATAAAAAAGATGTATATGATATAATTAAAATATAATTAATTCACCAATCTAAATAAACAATTAGAATTAAAATACATTATTATAATTAACTTAATTAACTTAATAATATATAAAATCATCCTTCTTGTTTGAAATCAAAATGGCTTCTTTATTAAAAGAAAATTGGAGGAGGGTAACTGGTAAGTGAACTTGGCATTGTAGAGCAAGGAGGGATTTTTAGATGCATGGGTAGGCTTGTTAATTCAGATTTAGAGTCTGATGTTAGAAGACCCATCGTTCTTCCAAGAAAGATCCACTTGACTAAATTGATTATACGAGATTGTCATGAAAGGCTACACCACAACGGTGTGAGGGCTACATTAGCCGAATTGCAATCAAGGTACTGTGTGCCAAAGGGCAGACAACAAGTAAAAGGGGTCCTGAACGAGTGTGTTACTTGTAAGAAGCTTAAAGGAAAGCCGTACAGTTCCCACCAACTGCCACACTGCCAGAGTTTAGAGTCACAGAAGCCCCACCATTTGTTACAGTAAACTTCACCATAGAAAAAGATGGCAAGGAATATTCGATGACAGCTTTTCCAAAGTAATGTCTTCGTTCCTTGAAAAGGACATCTTCAACTATAAAAATGACACAGACATGCTTATTGAAGAGCTGTTGCCCTTGGAGAATATGGATTTCCACCTATCACAAAATGGAGAACTTATTACAAGAATACAAAAACATGAAATGAAGGACACTGACACCGAGGACAGTAGTAATAACTAACATTTTGCTAAGTCCTCAATGAACACTTTTGAAACAATATGAGGACAAGTTCTGATATATCACAAAACATAAGAACTAAAGCATCTTCATAGTCTTATAAAACTCAATATCAATAACATATATAAGACATCCAAAAATTGTTCCCGTTAATACACACAAACATTCCCATTTTTATCTTCAAGTACCATAGTTTAGACAATTCAAGAAGTTAAATTTACACAATTTAGCTTATTCCATTTAACATGACACGGTTTCGTGACCATTGATTTGGTGCAATTAATCATAAAATTATTTAGACATTAATTGACAACTACACTGTAAATAGTTAAAGTATGTAGGTTACTGTTAAAAACAAATTTGCTCTACACATTAGAGAATTAAAACTTTTAAGAATTACTTTCACTCAAAAGTAATTGTAAAAGATATAGTCAATGTTAGTTACTGTTAAAAGTTATGTTACTATAGTTGCACATTGCCACTAGTTGTTCAATTCTCGAATCACATCACATAACTACTAGCTTCTTTCGGCAGTAACAACATTACACTGAGTTGTATTGCCATTCATTTTTTCTTTATTCCACTTAAGATTGATTCATTTTTATGTCTTGAAGTTAAAGTTGTTGTCATACTTTGTAGTAGGAAGAATTTGCCTTAACAATTCAGTTCACTGCCATACCACCTTTTAATAAACAAAAATTATTATTTTACACTTGCTTCATTAGTCTTCATAATATGGTATTGGGTAACACTTTATGGTAACCGGTCATAACGCCCCCACGATAAAACGCCCCCGAACATAACGCCTTCTTATGCTAAGACATAACGCCCCCTATAAGACATGACACCCTGTATTGCGATTTATATATTCAGAGAAAGATGAGAGAAGAGAAAGATCCGAGGATGAAATAAAATTAATAAATGATATAAACTACTGCTGTTTACTGGCCTGTTTGCATTGCGATTCATCTGTTAGTGGGAATTGTGATTCATCTGTTTTTGTTGCTCGATCGGTTTCGCTCCATCCATGTGAGCAACAAGTAGCAAGACCAATAACTATGTAAAGCCTAGAATAAATCACTCCGCCAAGGATTACTAAAGCTTTGGCACATGTAACGCTGGATTTGGCATCGTGTAAACAGTATGGAACAATTAATGTTTAAAAATGGAGGAGCAGAATGCAGCGTATGTGCACTCTGAAATAGTAGGTATTGGCAAGATATTGTAGTTTACATCAGTTATTTTCATTCCATGTGCACTGGAAAATACTCATTGTAACAGGGTGTACCGGTATTTTTTATTTCTTCATAAGAAGACACTTTTTTTTCATATCTCTTTATCCATAAATGGAATGCACATAGATTACAATTTTAAATGCTATTTTCAAAACTTTTATTTTGTCTCTGGATTTATTATTTTACCTGCTTTTCTAGCGTTACATTTTTTGTAACGGTGGTGACAGGCATTTCAGACCAGACCCAGCATCGCTTTAGAAGTTGAACAAATAAGCAAAGATATTGAAGATGCCAAACAAGAACTGAGTGCCACAGGTAACAGTAGTTTACCGGTGGACATTCTCAATCGATTAAAAAAACTAGACTACCTGACAAGATAGTAATCAAACCACAATTCAAGTAGCGTTACATCTCTCCAAACCCGCAGAGTCTTTTTATTACAACTTAAGGTCATTCCCCAGTATTGCACTTCGCATCCCCTACTGTGCACAATATCACACATAATTAGCTTCCATGCATTAGAAAATGGCGGCTTTTTCTTTACAGCTGGACCCTGCCATAGAAGTAAATCGTCACTTCTTCAAAAACGAGTGTGGTGACCTATAATTTTTCTCTGTTGTTTTGAATTGAATAAATTTCTCGATGTAAAATAAGTATAGCCCAATTCTCAGTGTAGAACAAGAAGCAATCGAGGGAAAAGTGAATTAAGCAAGTAATCATGACTATAACCATGGTGCTATTATAAGGATTTATAGGGTATAAACAAGGTGCTGTTGCTCCTAAACAAACATGGGGACCCTTCATTTTTATTTCAAAATTTAAGTTCCTATAATATAAACAATCAATAGGCAAAGTTTGACAAAAATCTCAGTGCAGGTTCTATTTCAGTGGAATGACCTTAAGTGACCCAGTACAAAGCTCCTTTGATGAACTACAAAAAGCCTTGAAAAAGAGATTCTCGCCAGCTCATTGTTCATTCCGGTTATGGCAAGCACTGACAGTGAGACATCAAGGACCAAGCAAATCCACTGAGAAATTCTTGGCCGACCTGAACAAGAAATTCAGTTGTCTGGATCTTAGAGACGAAGACAAGTTAAGCTATTTAATTCAGGGCCTGCAGCCAGACATCCAAGCTGAAGTCGTAAAGAAAGGGCCCAAAACATACACAGATATGGCCCGATTAACTTACTCCATACAGCAATCCTTGTTCCAGAGACATGAAGAGGACATCTCGCATATCGTTTTGAAAGAAAAACTTTCCAGTCCATCATTAGGCTCAAGTACTCAACGACACCCACAGAGGACACCAAACTGCTTGGCATAATATTGACAGGCATAATGCTGTCCTAGCAGAACTAACAGCTACTCACAGCACACTGAATAGTCCTTCCATGTCCACTGTTAAAGCCTCCTCACCAACAAACATGGTTTCCTAAGACAGACCCCCCACCACAGTCGCAGTTTTGAACGACTCTCTACGAGGAAATGCTGGTAATCCTGATTCAAGGATATGACGTCGTGGATTTGAGAAATATTAAATTCAGGTTCTTTTTTTTCCATATGCTCGTCTCTTGTAATTTGCAAATTATCGGCCATAAAAGCACGACCCTTGTAGAAGCTTTCCAAAATTGTTCCTGATCTCACCCAGAACATTAGCTTCCTGACTTCCTAATCCCAAAGTACCTCTTCAACCACTACGATGGCCTGTTTGTCAATAATAGCCCAAGACGGGTTCCAACATGCAGGCAGTGCCTTCTTCTTCAAGGCGTTGGAATTAGTGGACCTAAGGACAGGTTTGTACCAGCTCCGAAGGTTCGAGTCAACAGACCTCATAACACATGACCGAGACAAGACACGTACCAGGTCCAGTCCAAATAACATGGCTGGCACCTAAACTCCACCGGGCTTCCACAATGTGCAGCGGAAACTGCATTGCTCACTTTTCTTCAGGGTGCTCTCGATGCTTTTGAAGTGGGGCATCCAGTCCCAACCTCGACAGTCCTTTGGACGAAATGGAGGGTAATGGTGAACGTCTTTTCCACACTGGCCTTGGCCCTGGTGCCGTTACTAGTGCCGGTCTTGGTTAAAAATCTCGTAGACCTTGATTGTCCGCCGGCTAAACGCCTGACTGTGTTACACCCTGAGGAAACACCTACCACTGTACCAAAAGTGCTGCCTTTTTCAAGATGGATGGCAGAACAGCATCCGAATCATATAGAAGTAACAACATTTGTAGAGGTTTTTTGATTACGTTTTTTGGATTACGTTTTAACTTCCAAATAAACTGCTGTTTGAACCAAGATGACTTGTTGCTGCTGCTGTCCGTCCAGTTTGTGGTTAGATCCTGGTACCCAAGAGTCTAAGGGCTCTTCCTTGAAAGTGACTGCCCCATTTGAGTCTAATTTCCACCACCGCAAATAGTGCACAAGAAAAACCTACCGTTACACAGTTTTTATATTTGTGTTTCATTCTCCATTTTCTCAAGACCCTTAATCCATTGGTCGTCAAAAATGGCACCACACAAGTTAACAACACAAACTTTGGTTTTCATAGCTAAGGTGACGTATGTGCTGTTGCCATGGCAACATGAAGAAATACGGCGAGACTCCGGGTGGCACTCGCTATCAACTCATGCGCAACTCTTTCGCTTCTTTAGTGCTCCCACGTTCATCCATATATGGCGTTTTTATTTGTTAAGCTCAGGCCACATGACTCCTTACTTTCATGGAAAAACCCACAATTTCGCTTATTTCATCACATTACGCTCTCATTACTTTTGCACAATAATGCAATATACATCCCATTTCATTAACATCAATTTTAGTTCTTTTCCATTTCTGGATTGTACATACATTTATTTTAAAAACCGTGTGAAGGATATGTACCACAAGTATTTCTTTTTTTTCACTTCAATTTTTGTTCCACTTTACTTGCAGGTTCTAAACATGTGCTTTATTTGTCTTGAGAAGGATTTCAACATTCCATCCTCCGGCCGTTGTGGGCAAGCTGCCCATACTAGCAGATGTATAATACAGTAAAACTGCTCCATTTCCCTGTGCCGCCCGTAACCGCCCGAAAAAAGGCACCTGGGTACAATTGCCTTTCCTACCCTC
>OMLO01005110.1_pt1 | contig 11000 bp, 5 predicted proteins | sample 1674811 | NCBI WGS metagenome assembly OMLO01 (sample SAMN06265003, study PRJEB25207) | coral metagenome | isolation source: Coral host | place: Mexico:La Bocana,Puerto Morelos, Mexico | collected 2008-11-13 | reverse complement strand
CACTGCGTTTAATAATAGAGAAAAATAGCGCAGAAAGTGCGGGTTTTGAATAAATAAAATGATCGCTCTATTGACGAAATTTTTGTTTTTACAATCCTTGTGCGCGCGCTTAATCACATCAGCAAAAGCGCGCGCAAAAACTGTGTTCGGCCACCTTAAGGGCTGGGTAATGAGCAAATTGACTGGCTGTGAGTACAATTTAAAAATCTATAGTGTAAAAATCTATAGGAAAGTTTTTCTTAAGAAAAATGTTCTGTTCAAAATGTTTTACCTGCCTGTGAAAACCAGTTGCCCTCCTGTTGGAAACATTACTTAAGAGTCTGCTTTACTCCGACAGTTTTACTACCAAAATGATAGCACAAGTGCTTGAAAGGGAAAGGGTGGTAACATTACTGGCAAAGCATGTCTATGACGTAAATTTTAATTCACGTGGTGCCTCTGGTTGCCAGATCACGCAAGATCTCATCAGTTGACACAGTTACCTGTCGTGCTAATATGATTGCACTTTATGTCCCTCAACTTATTTACTACTGTAACAAAGATAATTTACACAGCCTGCTGGGTTAAGGCAGGCAGATTTCTCATTGGTTGAAATTAACAATGCCAAGTCCACATGTCCACCTGTGAGTTTGGGGCAGGAGCACAGGTTCCCTTCTTGAACCGCGGCTGTTAATTGGGCCTACGGTAACATGCAATAGAATAGAACCTAGTCCAGGACTTGACTAGTTATTGCACAGCAGGCTTTGTTTTGCATGGATTCCATGTTTACGCACCTTACAGCGATATCCCACAGCCAAAATTAATTGATCGGTGATGAGAGGGCCACATATGCTCAAGTCCAGATGTTTAATATTGGAGTGAGCGAGGACATGAAGATGGGACACTTTTAACTCCTTCCTCTCACAAAGAATATTCAAAAGCTCTTGAATGATGTCAGAGCCTGATAATTAAAAAAATAATAAAGAATTAGTGTAAGGTCAATTTGAAAACTAACCTAGCCTGGGAGTAAGGCTCAAAAAACTTAGATTTTCCTTCCTGGAACCTCATTGTAATCAACACAGCATTATGGCAGTTGGAGAGTGTTCTTATATAACAACATATCTATTTTTCAAGTTAAAGATGTGATATATTAAGAATGGGGGTGCCAGGCTTCTCCGCCATATCCTAAAATGCAAAAAAAAAAAAATTGTTCCCAAACACCATTCTCAACCCCAGAGGCTGCAATTTTTTTTTCACTCCTAATAGTAATAGTTGAATTTAGTTGCCAGGTGCAATATTGTAGGGGATCTCAGGTACCCCAAGACTTCTATCTGAAATCCCTAATTGACTTTTCAGTTTAACCTGAAGCCAGAATAATTGTAATCAATTGGGAAAATCCCTCAATAAACAATAATATCGTACATTAAGGTATGCAACTGTTACCAAAAGCCATGATTTTGAATAATAATTTCAAATGACTAGATGAGAAAGAACAGAAAAGGTACAAATTTTAGATAACCTAAAATTGTCTCACTCCCACACCCACCCCCAGCCCAAAGCTGTATTGAATATTTCTATTCTGACCTCCAGTATTTTGATTATTGTTAATATTGGGCTACTTTTATCTGCACCTCCCCTTCCCACTCACTAGTCAAACATCTAGGAGGGGGGGGGCAACTGTATTGATTCCCTCTATCTTTTATAAATCTGAAGGAAGAGAGTGTCGGCACTTTGATCTTTCTTTCTTGGGGGAGGGGAGGAAAGGTAAAAAGTTTACATTTCTGAGGGGGGGCGGAGGGGGGGGGGAAATTACAAAGCCCCTCAATAAGGAGGCTGTGGATATTAAATTAAATGGAATGGCCCATTTAATTTCCAAACCAAATCCTTACTGATGTAAATTAATAAATCTCTTTCAGTTTATATTTCACAATACACTCTACTGAACATCTTACTCACTCAAGCCATCAAACGGACCCAGAATGTACTTGTACCGATTGAGGTCTTCAATAGAAGCCTTGCACCAGAAGTTCATGTCTTTCGCTATACTCTGAAGGCTAATCCTCTCCAGTGTTTGTACATTCATACTTCAAAACGAAGATCTAACACTTAATTGTGGATGTGGAAGATATCGTTGACGGAGGGTAAGAAGACAATTCACCTCTTCGTATTGCCAATGATGAAGTAATCGAACAAGCGTTCTCTACGCCAGCGGAGTTACGTTTTTCCAATAATATCGTCAAGTATTGAAAACATAGTGTATCAAGACCAAATTGGCGGACGTTGATTACCGGTATAGGTAGGAGGCCGGTAGTCACGAAATAGTTCTGATTCAATACAGCTTATTTAGAATAATTTATTTTTGCATAAATGGAAGTAGAAGATGACGAAGATGATGTTTGGGATAAAAAATCCCTAAAACATCTCAAAAGAAAGCTTCAAGACCCGAATTTTAGACGGGAAAAGTCAACAAGTTCTCTCCCGCCCAAGAACGCGAAGTCAAAACGCTCAAATAACACTGTGAAAGAACCGCAAAGATTAAGTCGGTTAGAAGTTTCACAATCCACGGGTCAGGGAAAATCGCAACCGTGTATTAGTAGCAGAAATGCGCGGAACGGGAATAAAAAACGTAAGAGGTCAAATTCGTCCACTACTCCCAATGAACTTGAATTGGAAAAGGCAAGTTATCTAAACACTCATGGTCATCATCAAAGTAAGAGCTTAAACCAAAGTAGCTCTTCTGTTTCCAACAATGAGATAACACCGCAGAACGACATCATGGAGGGCTGCTGCCCTAAATGTCAGATGCCCTTTACTGCCCTGATTGGTCAGTCTCCAGGATGGCACGTCAGAGAATGTTTGGAAACCAAATATTCATACGTAGGTATGCTACATAAATGTGAAAAGACCTCAGTGATACTGAAACATTAAGTAAATTAACCAATATGTTAGATCTAGAACTGTCTATCAACCATTCGATCAATCAATCCATTGATACTCTAGCAAAGCACTCTTGTGGGTGGGTGTGTGTTTTAATGGGTGAGTGGGACAGTTTTGGTTACTGGGTTGGCAAGGTTACATAGATGGGTGTCCAGTTAGTAGGTTCATGTGAGCTGTACTCTGGTAACAACTTGCTTACATCTAAGGCCACACAAATTTATTACTAGATATATATTGTATAGATTATACAAAGTTTTGGGTATTGTTACATTTTTTTTCTTTTTATTTATTTTGCTCTTCCAGGTGACTGCACTGAAGGCCTTCACTGTAGATCTACTTTTTCTCCTCATTATAAGAGATATTCTCATACACTTCTGGCTACTACTAGGAGTTATGGCAGTGAAAAGAAAAATCAAAAAGAAGAAAGCAACAGTAACAAGGATATCTCGGTAAAGAAACATACTCAAACTTGCTTGAGGATCTCAGATTCCCTTTCTTTCTTGCTTCTTCATTAATCATCAATCATTAAATTACTTCATTTGGTAGCTGGAACTGTCCATTATTAATCTTTCTCTGCATTGTATTGTCTTAAGGTTGAAACAAAGATCCAATCCTCAAGAAAATTACATTTCTCAGACCAAAAGCGGCCAGAACAAGCAGAGACCAGTGAAGCTGATGACAAATGTGGGTTGACAATCCTAACTTCTGTGGACCATGATGCAGACTTTAAGCCTTTGAAAATTCTTCCTGATGTCCTGGATATGCCCTCATCCTCTAGTGACAGAGAACTTAGTTCTGTAGGAGAAATGAAGAACAAGATGGGTGAATTTTATTCTGATATAGATTCATCGAAGCGTCCAAATCAAGAGGAACATTGTGAATCTCATCATTCCTCTGTGAGAAATGATGAACCAACGGAAAATGTTGAGACAGAGGAGTTTGCAATGTCATCAGATGATGAATTGTTTGGTGATCCACAGATCTTTGAAGGGTTGTACAGAGGCACAAATGTGTCATGTCTCAGTATGCAAGATCATGACAATGATGACATTCAAGGAAGAGTCAATTTGGATGGCAAACAAGGGCAGCATTTCTCACAATGTTTGGATTCAGAAACACTTGAAAACTGTGTAAAGAAGGAACATAGCAATGGTGTTGACGAACACCAATGTCAAGTTCCTTTAGAAGAAAAAACGTATATAAATGTTCATGAAGAAGCTCAGTCCACGCAATCAAAAAAGGATCAGAAACAGAAATCGCTTTTGTCCTTTTTTTCGAAGGAAAATAAGAAAACCACAATGAGCAATGCATGCCTAAAACAAGCAGATATCGGCGTGTTCTTTGGTTTGAAACCTTTGAAGAAACAAATGGACAACAAAGATCCTACCAAAGAACACACAAATGTAGCAAGGTCTTCACAAGCAGCTTCTGTCTCTCAGAGGCATGGTGGCTGGACAGGAAGGAAAAAATACAATCATAATTTAAAGGACACTACTGGCTATATCTCTGAAGGTCAAAGTTCAGGTCATGGTGAAGATGTCAATGCTGTTAGTTCCGGTGCCCAGTCTCGAAGGAATTGTCCATTCTACAAGAAGATCCCTAACTCTGGGATTACAGTAGATGCTTTTCGTTATGGTGACATCCCTGGCTGCCGTGCCTATTTCTTGAGTCATTTTCATTATGATCACTATGCTGGACTGAATGGGAAATTTTTAAATCCAATCTACTGTAGTAAGGTTAATCAAACAGCATATATATGCTCAAAATGACCTACTAACTGACATCAGCCAACTGGTGGAATAAATGAACAACAAAACAAACAGATGGACAGACTAACAAACAAATTATACATAGACAGATGACTGAACAAAATTTTATGCAGGGGTTTTCATCTGAGTATTCCCTTAAGGCAGTTAGCCCTATTTGATGGGAGGTTTCTCTTTTTGTGAGGTGATTCCTTAGAATAGATGCCTCTTTATGGGAAGAAACCCTTATAGAAATGAATGACTGAGCTTGTTATGGATCGCTGTCCAACTTCGTGATGGACAAATGAAAAAAAATTGACTATAAGAAGTTGTATGGGTTATACTTGAGAACAAACTTGAACATTTCAGTCTGAAGTCTCTTTTGTTTCTAGATCACAGCAAATCTGGTAATAGCAAAGCTGTATGTTAAAAAGAACTATGTTCATCCACTACCCATGAACACTCCAACTATTGTGGATAATGTGCAAGTTACACTTATGGAGGCAAACCAGTAAGCTCTTTGTACATTGTTCGTATGCAACGTTTACTGAGCCATTTTCTGCATGTAGTATTTACTGCTGAACTTAAGTTTTCTTTTGCCAGTTGCCCAGGAGCTGTGTTGTTTCTGTTCCAGTTTTCTAATGGACAGACTTACCTACATACAGGTAAGGGCAATTAATGAACTAACACCATTCATCACTTGGTGACATTGTGCATGTACTTTGTTCTCTTTAATTTTTCTTAAAGTATATATACTGCAATGTAATTTCATATTCAGATTTTTTTATTTAATTATTGTATTGAAAAGGTGACTTCCGGGCTTCAACTGCAATGGAACAATATCCTGAGTTACTACATTGTAAGGTTGATGTCCTGTATCTGGACACCACGTAAGTGACGCAAATTTTGCTCAGCCTTGTGTTCTTTTCTGTATACCCTTCTTCCTCTAGTCATTTGAAAAGGATCTGCATTTGTTAATGACCGCTGTAACAATCATGTTAAATCATGATACATGTAACTGGAAAGCTATAGTGTGTGTATGGAAAGCTATCTGATTATTCTTCCATGTTATTCAGTTCCAGCATGTTTCTTATTATAACACACTCATATGTTTTATGTTTTGTAATTTGTTTTAGGTATTGCAATCCAGAATATTCGTTCCCACCTCAGGAAGAAACCATCAACTTTGCAGTTTCCAAAGCTGTTGAAGCTTGTAAACAAAACCCAAAGACCCTGATTGTCTGTGGCTCGTACACAATTGGAAAAGAACGTGTCTTTCTATGTAAGCATGCGCTTTAAATAGATAATAATTTATTAGTAATAACTGATGGCATTGCTTTTTTTGCTTACAAGCGGTTGCAGAAGCACTTAGTTGTAAAGTGAGTGTGGAAAAGCAGAAGAAGAAAGTGCTAGATTGTCTTGAATCTGATCGTATCAAGTCCTTAATCACAACAGACTGGAAAGTAGGAAAAGTGCATGTCTTACCAATGGCAAAGCTAACATTGCAGGTGAAGTATTAGTTCACTTTTCATGTCCACATAAAAATGAAATACATTAATGTTGTTACAATAGGTTTTTTAATTTTTCGTTATCTTTTACTAGAGTCTGACAGCTTATTTGGACTCTCACAAGTCCCAGTTCACTGAGCTACTGGCCTTCAAGCCTACTGGATGGGAACATAGTGCAGTAAGAAAAAATCTGTCCATGATCAAACCTTCCAAGAGAGGAAATGTTACAATTTATGGTATGTGCACACATACAAGTAATGCTCATTACTGATTGATAATTCATCAAGTTTAGACTAAGGAAATCATGACTGTCAAATTGTGGATCCAAATCTGATCTTAACTAGCATAAATGTCTGTGATTTTGTTTCTCCTTAGTTTAGTTTCGATTTAGAAGATATATCAGATACTCATGACAGTGTTTCAACACACTTCCAAACACCTCAAAATTCATCAAAAATACTGTGCTGGGGAATTTTTTTGTCAACTTCCTTCTCGTAAGCACGGTCTTTTGTGTTTGATATATTACATAATTTTTATTAACTTTTTTTCCCAGGAGAGTTATTTGCATGATTTAATGGCTCAGAAGCTAGTGTTCATGATTTTATCCTCTGCTGATATAGCTGTTCATTATGTCTAACTCAATAGGTGTACCATACAGCGAACACAGCAGTTTCAGGGAACTGGAGAGATTTGTGAAGTTTGTTAAGCCAAAAAAGATCATTCCCACTGTGAATATTCACTCAGCTGAGAGCAGAGCACAAATGCAGTCATTCTTTAGCAGATGGTTGTCAGAGTAGTGCGTCAAATTTTGAAAATTAAAGATATGAGACATTGTATAAAAGAGATCTGTTCACCAGTACATCTTAAATGTCAGAGTAATTAGAAAAATGTTCAGGAAGGCTAATAGAAAAGTGAATAATTCAGTAGCCAAGAGTCATCATCTTTTGAATTCACAGTACATGGAAATGTTCAATACTGTATTTGCCCATAAAAATAATAAGGTATGCAAGAGAATTTATTTGTCTAAAGAAAATAAGAATATATTACTAGCATATCTGTCAGCTTTTGTTACAGTTTAAATATTGCAAATTTATATACTTCTTTTCTTTTTAGGAAAGTACAATTTATAATTTTTTGTGATGATACATGTATTTATAAATCTTTGCATAGTTTCAAGAGAGAAGTCAGCATGGGTTTCTAGAGTTACTCATAGAATGTTTAAAACAAAGTAAACCTAAGTTGTTACTTGAACAATTCACATAAAGCATCCAGAATGATCACCAATAAGGTCAAAATATGATCTGGCACACCAAGATGCCATTGTATGGTAAAGCAGAGGGAAGAGTGACTGTGGACATTGAAGGTTTGGTTAACTTTCTGAACTTCAATAAAAATTAATTAGTTACATTTATATAAGAAAAAACATAGAAAATGTTATAATATGAGACTTATATTACTGATAGTAAAGGTGTTCTTCAGAGTAGCTCTCCATCAAGATCAAAGTGGAATTTGGTAAATGTAGTCATTTCTCCACACTATAACCTTTGTATAAATAAAATCTACATTTTTCAGCTGGGTTGTCAATATATTTTTGAATTTTAATAGACATTTCAGGTTAGGTCAGGCTGTTTTCAACTGAGGATAAATGTTTTTTTTTTAACTTAAGGTTAACCCTATTCTGAGAGTGCAAGAAGAGTTTTTGTTTAAGTGAAGATGCAGACAGTAGTGAACAACCTCTTTTCGCAAAGCCTTTTCCCTTGCTTGAGGGGTGGGTAGGGTGGGTCAGCCCCCCAGGAAGGGAAAACAACCTCTGCATTAAAAAGGTTTTCTTTTGTCCCATACATTTACACTACTTTCCATCCTGATGAAACCAATCCTTCTAAGACAATGTGAGTGTGGGCAGCTGGCTTGTTGACAGCCAGTTAGTTGCTGCCAAACAACTGCCAATCAGGGAGTCTTATTCATGTTGCAGAGATGCATGAAAAGAACAAATGGGAAAGGTAATTGTAGCCTTGTTGCTACATGGTACAAGCTGCAAGTGCTCATAGGTAAGAAACAACAGTGCCATGAGGTCCCTGAGGCTTTAATCAAAACATTTTGAAATATTACATGTTTATTTTCATGTGGTTTGCACTAATGATGAATGTATGAAGAAACCAACACACTTATAACAAGACGTAATTGTCAAAAAAGCTTACTATGACAAATTGAGATGGGGCTCAATAGCTGTGATAGCGCTTTTGTCATTATAAGGAAAGGTGTCATGGCTACATTACAGTTAATATTTACTTACAGTTGAGGACTACATTTTATATGCATCAGTAATTTTTGGTAAAATTGAAAATTAATTTGATCACACTCTAGAGGTGGTTTGAGTGCTAAAATTAATTGTTCACTATTTGACCTTCAGTTTCACACCAGGAGCAGTGTATGTGTGGGAGTCCTGCTTATAATGTGAATTATTTTCCATTGCTACTGTTATTCTTTCCAGTTCTTCATAAAGGAATTTCACCCTTTGGCATTTATTGCTTTCTGCTGTGACATGGCTTTCTCATCTGCATCATGTGCTCTAAATTGTTGATTAAAAAAAACAAAATTAGCTAGCATAATGACTTTAGCATAGGCTTATTCCCAGGAAGGGGAATTCCACATCGAGGCATAATACAAATTTAAAGTTAGCACTGGAATTTGGCTGGTATTTGGTATTTAAATATTCTTGATGATGTTGTCTATACTCATTGCTTCACTGCTTGATAATTTAAAGGTAATATAGAGAGAAATTGAGGGCTGATCACCTGATGAAATGATGCCTATGGTTAGTATAGGCAAACCAAGACACTTTTTTTAGTCACTTGTTTCATTTCTGTGTTTTTTTGGAATGGAGAAAGTAAAACAATACACCAGACAAATGTATGGTTTGATGCAATTTTTTATTAATTCCAATTATGTTATTCCCACATGAAGTTGTTTCATATTATTAGATATAAAACTTTCCTACCTTAACATGATGTTTACACAAGGTGCAATCTGTTCCCATGTGTATGATGTAATCTTAATTAGAAGGGGTGTCCAGGATGGGCAAAGATGAAGACGCAGCCTTGATGCTGCAACTGCTGCTGATGTTATTACTGATGGAGGAAACCCCAGGAAAGAATGATCTAAAAGGGAAAACAGCAGAAATCATTAACTAATTAAATAGTTGTGTACCCCATGTGTATCAGTCTATCTTGTTTAAATCACCATGTCAAAATTAAAATAAAAGCAAATAAATATTTTTTTAATAGGACTGGAGCTCAGCTCTGGTTTCTGCAGCATGAAGCAGCTAGGAGTATTGCTGCTAGCACTTCAGCCGGATAGGATGATAGTTCAACACTTGTTACATTAAAAGTTTGCCACTAGTTAGTAGTTGTGTCAAGCTTCCTGAGTAACAATTCTCGGGTATTTATTTAAGTACACCTCAATGTACAGAGACACTGTGAGAGCAAAGTGTGTGGAGCAAGCACCTTAAGACCCAGGTAGGAGGGTATGGTTGTATTCATTTGCCAGTCACATCCACTGATATGTTACTGCGTGTAACAGCACAGTTTAGATGAGGTCATCTTTCTATGTTTCTGTTTGTACTAGCAGTTAATGTTCTCCTATCTCACCTTGTAAAGCAATTTCCAGGAAGTAATGAACATATTTCCTGGTATAAGCCATTGGTTTGGTACAGTCATCAAGACTCCTTCCTGATTGGCAGTCTTGCACTGAAATTGCATGTATCAGGTAATACTCCATAAAGTGCACAGGTGTTGGCAAGTCTAAATTCCAGGAGAAAAAGTTGAGTAGCAGGAGCTCCATTTGATGGAATTCTGCAGTGCTGAACAGATTATGGACATAGCCATTCAATGTTGATATGGTGGGAATTTTTTCTTCGTTTTCTTCAAACTTGGCTGAAATACAAGACAAAAGTGTTGTCAGTACATTTAATTTGGATCAAACACTTCCCGTATATATCCATTATTGAAGAGATCATCTAAGAACTTGGAAATCTCAAGGTAAAAGATGTGGAATGATTTTATGTTCAGATAGGTGCTTTTCCTGAAATGTAAGCAGAAATTCTTAGCATGTAAGTTAGCATAACAAGGAAAACTTAGGGTTTAGTTCTAATGAAAACACTGACATATTAATGGCGACAGATTTACAGATTTTGAAACCTTTTGATTTTACGTTTGTTAAAGAAAGCAAAGTGTTAATTACGATTGGCAGTCAGGAAAACAATTTGGAAAAATTTCCGTATAACCCCATACATTTATTATGCATGCAGAATGATTAATTATGTATGCGCTCTATTGTTTTAGAAGACAATCGGAACTCCCGAAGGTATTGAATATATACATTGATAATTAGTACTTACTGTATGAATAAAAGAGGATTTCATTGCGCGCTTTTGCGCGCTGTCTTTCCGACGATTCTTTTCAGACCCTACCTCCATTCCTCTCTCTTTTTCTCCTCCATATTTTCCAGGCTCCTTGCGCATGCATTTTTTTCCTTTTTTCCTTGTGCCCCTGCAGGTCTCGAACCCGTTATCTTTCGCATTCCTCTCGCTTACTGGTCTCTCTTCTACACCACTACACTACGAGGATCGACTGAGAATTGCCCCTTGAAAGCGTTTATTTTACTTGGCTCGTTACTTCCAAAAAATTTACAGTACAATTTACTTATTCACCTCTTTAAAGCATGTTTCACGCCGCACGAAAACATGCGTTGAGTCTCTAGTGAGTTTTGTTTGTTCTTCGTAGCGTTGACTTAAAAATGACCTAGAGTAGGGCCAGAGGATCAAGAGTAGGCT
>OMLO01005109.1_pt1 | contig 11000 bp, 12 predicted proteins | sample 1674811 | NCBI WGS metagenome assembly OMLO01 (sample SAMN06265003, study PRJEB25207) | coral metagenome | isolation source: Coral host | place: Mexico:La Bocana,Puerto Morelos, Mexico | collected 2008-11-13 | reverse complement strand
CGAGGATTTAACCAAATCAAAAAATTTTTGTGGCAAATTACTCCAAAAAACAAGCTGCATCATTTTAGTGAAAAAAACTTTTTGGTGTTAGGTGCACTTTAATGTGGAAGGGAATATACTTCGTACCCTCTTAATGACCTAAGAACATTGTAACGTCTTTCCCCTTTATATCAGTGAACTAGGAGTATCGTCGTTTTACCATAATACAAATTAAACAAAAAAGAAGAAGAAAGAGAAAACTGAAATGTGGTGATGTGAAAAATGAAGGTTTATTTTTCGCACTCTCGCTAGTTTTTCCTTCTGTTCGACAATCCACTGTTTATTCTTTGCTCAAGATCTTTATGGTGTGGCATCTTAAGGCCCACAGCGTTTCTGTTTACTTTTTTCGCATGCTCATTCAAGTGTTCTACACTGAAGTACTGGAGTCTATAAGACACGGAGTAGCTGATTGTGTCGATCCCGAGAACATCATTCTGGAAATAAATGCTTCAAAGTAAGTGAGCTTAAAAGCGAAATCATGATACTCATTTTAAAGTTCCTCAGTCACGTTGTTTTGAGTTATTTTGGTGATGTGTCGTATTATCTTTCTATTAAAAGAAACCTGAAAATAATAGTTTGCTAAGATAAAAGCTCGTTGGCTTTCTAAAGCACCGCTGGCTGTAATATATCATCTATTCGTCGCGTAAATTATTCTCACTGCAGGTTTGCGTATAACGTGACCTTCCACGAGCTAAACCAAGCGGTCGTGAAGTCTTTACTGGAGTCCTCTCTTCACGGTACTTCTTTATCCAAACAAGACTTGTCAAAGAATCTTAAGAAGGTAGTGTTTATTTATTCAACCGTTGGATGTTTTCAGTACGTTGTGTGCATGTGCTAGTTGCCCATCAATTGTCGCTTTTGGAAAAGAAAATATTGTTCTTAAAAGAACCTTGAGGGATCAGATAATCTTTTTGTGCCTTGTTACCATTGCGTGGTTAATAGATTAATTCTCCTGCTTCATTAGAGCTTTACTTCACTTGACTAATGGAAGAATTTGATTTCTTGTCAGGCAGTAGATTATCTCCTTCCTGTTATTGTCAACTACATTAAGACGTCTGATGGTCAAAGGGACGCGCTAAATGCCTCAGAGGTCGGTTTTTTAATACCGTTCTCGTTGCTATTGTTTGCATTCTGCTTTGTATCAAGTCGTAATTTCTCGTTTTTGTCAAAAACCTGCACGGCGGCAATTAAAAGAGGAAGTTCTCTTGCTAGTCGACGGAAGTTAAAAGCCTTTTGAATATGAAAGCTATTCCGGTGGAGATTGGCACAGAGCACGTGTGAAAATGTCAAGTAGCTGATACTGGATACTAATGAAAAACATTTTCTTTTTTACTTCGTCACTTTTGATCAGGAATTTTTCGTGCAAGCAATGTGGGCAGCTCCACTGTGTCAAACCTTTCTCCATCTTTTGTACGACAAAGAAATCCTAGAGGAGCCCATCATTCTTCAGTGGTATTCCCGCAAGCACGTGGGGGGAGAGGACGGCGGCCTCGAACCACAGCGTAAACAACTGCGAGAACAGGTACGTCACTCTTGTCACGTAATCAGTTACGTCTGCATGTCACTTCGCCAAATTGACCGTGAAATTGCTTTTCCTCCTTTCTGGTTACGGTTTTTCCTACGAAAGCCGCAGTGTATTGGGATGACAATCCATTTTGTGTCAGTCGGTATTATACCTACTTTGTTTTGCGGAACGAAACCCTCTGCTCCAAAATTGCTAAGTTTTATTTGTCAGTCTAGGTCGCCATATGTTGGGTTTATTAATGACTGTCACTTCAGCGGTAGTGTTGTAGCGTCAGTTGTGTTTTTTCCATTTGATTAGAGTCTTAAAAGACTAATACAAATTGAGGAATTTCTTTTCATTGTTCTTGTTTCGGTTATTGGCAGATTTCTCGCTTCATCACGTGGTTACAAGAAGCAGAGGAGGAAAGTGATGATGACGACGATGATGATGAAGAAGAAGAATGAATCAGTTTTATCAATCCTGCTCTAGAATATGTATTAATAGATAAACCTTTACCCTTATTGCCTTAATTGTCTTTACCTTCTTCAGGCTCATCCAGACGTTTAAGTTTTATGATCCATTTCCCGTTTGTCCTCGCACAGCAATATAAATTCTTGCACTCGCTTCCTGCCAGTTTATGGTGGATTCGAATCTCGGACTCTGCTGTAAACGTGGGCCAAATGTATTTTTGGTTCTTGTCCTTGCTCCGAGGGTCAGCAGCACCTTCCAAATTCCAATTCCTTCCAGAGTGGGCGAAAAACCATTCTATGGATATACCACTACTAGTTTCCATTTATTTATATATTTTATATTTGTTGTATTTCTTTTTTTGTTTTGCGTCACGCATTCTTCCATGAAATTTATTGCGCGATGAACCAAACTCCTTTTGACTGGGTCAGAACTTATGTAAAGCAGGAATACACTTCTGAAATCTGTATACCTCCCAACTCGAATACGTTTTCCGATTGGAGGAGGACGTGTCACGTGCCGTTGGTTAAAGTTCACCAGCTCCCCAAACAACAATTTCCGACGCTGGGAATTCAACTGGGCTCCTCACAAATCTACTCGCGGCTTCGCCGCTTGGCTACTAAAACTAAAGCACTCGCGTGCTATGACACCGCGGCAAATTTGTTTGGCAGCCGGCGTAAAGCAAACAATTTTTTCGCAGTTTTTTCCTATTTTGAGTTGAGAGGTATAACAAAGCATTCAATGACTGTCTCGCGGAAAACAGCGAGTTTTGTTTCCCCTAGACCTCAACGTTGCTTTGAGAATCTCGGGAAAACAAAACTCACTGTTTGCCTTGGGGCCAGTCATTAAGTGTTTATTATTTCTCCGAACAAATTTGATTTGTGCCAGCCATAAAGGTTGCCAGCCACATGCTCTGTTACACGAAAAAGGTAGTTGTAAAATGAGAGAAGTGAGAATAAACGTGAAAAAGAGTGAAAATTAAGCACATTTATTTAAACACTTTTTCAAGAACTTGCACTTCAAAGAAAGAAATACAATGTACCTTTTCTTTGTTTTCAATTAAAAAATAACGTCCAAATTTCGTTCACACTAATTCTGTCGAAGCCATCTGACTTACGTACAATCCTTAATCTGCCATAAGACTGTGGCACTGTTATTTCAGATTTTATTAAGCATCGTTTTGTTTCATTTAGCCGCACTAAATGTAGCTGCAATAACTCTTGGATCAATGTTTATTGTTGTATGGCGAATTTACAATAATGATACTAGACGAAAGAAAAACAAATATGACTAGGTATTTAATCAAGATCGGAAGGAAAAAACTATTCGTGTCCTCTTTTCAAACTGCGATAATCATTGTGAGTTTTGCTATTCGTTTGTGATCACAAACTGGACTGAGCTTTGGCGCCATGTTTGGATGCAGCGTCTGCAGAGTGAATGGTGCTCCGATCATATTCTTCTAGTCCCAGGCTTTCCGGTGTAACACGTCTCGCGTAGTAGGACCTCAGCTTTGGACGCAAAGGACGAGTAAGTTTGGGTCGTTTATACGGCACTCTGAAATGTTTTCTCAAGTACAGTTGTCGTGCTATCGCTCGCTGGGCACTCCTATAGCGGCTGTACTTTCTAGAGAGGCTAAAAATGACAAAAAGTTAACATAGCGTGAAAACTGGCTTGTAGTGTTCGGGTGGTTTGTGCCACGCAACATTCGCAAGCTCTGCATTGTCCATTTGCCGTAAGGTAGAATTTCCAATTATTTGGTAGAATCTGACTAGAAAAATCACAAAATTCAACATTTTCGATAACAATTTTTAGAAACATTGTGTTGTTCAGATGCTCGCTATGCTCTAGTGAAAAAATCTGTGGTGTTAATAACCTAAGCGACCAAGCCAAATAGTCCAAGCCGAATAGGCCAATATGTCGTTCTCGTTATTATGACAAAAGACAACTAAGGAAACAAATAAAGAGTACATCTTGCCGGTTTTCATGTGACGTAATCATGTTCAAAAATTTAAAATTACCTTTCCTTCTGAGGTTTTAGTTTCATCAGATTATAGACCCTATAAGGACTTGGCGTTTTACAATGTTCTAGCTCGACAGGGTTCTCCGTTTTGCAATAGGACACGTTTGAATTTCCAAGCTTTTGCGTTGCGTGACTAAAATGGCTCTCCGAGAAGGGTAAAAAAAAATGAGTAATCGCTTTGGTTTTGGCTAACTGAACAATTCTTGCACTAGACGAAATAATTATTTCAACGTGTCGGATCTCTAGAGTAATAAGGTTGCGTTTCAATAGCACAACTCAACGACAGATGTTTCTGTTACTTTACGGCGGCCATGTTTGTGTCCCTCCGAGGGGCACAAACATGGCGTCTCCATACAAAGCTCTATAAATCTGGGTAAAACACTCCTCCGAATAACTCGCGAATGAAAAACAGCAGAGACCTAATTCTTGGCGAAGTTGTTTATATATGTATCATCTAGCATATCCCTTATTCGTGACTTTATTTATCGAATGGTTTTGATCACATGATAGGTGAAAACCAGCAATTCACTTATTTTGTCCAACAACTCGTTGCAAAACGGAAGAGAATTGCATCCAGTGAAAACCAGCGTGTACAAAACTAAATTTATTTTAGTCTGGCATAATAGGTTCTTGTATTTTGGGGTAGTTATTGGCAATTTAGGCTAAGTTGATTCTCAAATTAGGCCTTTAATTTCAATCAAGGAAATATAGTTGTTGATTAGCTGAAAAATAAATAAACTTGGGTTTGGTCCTTAAATATGTATTATTTATCCACAACTGGAAGCCTAATTATGACACTACTGATTAGAATGTATATATAGTATTGTTTCTGAAACAAGAGTAAAATGTTTGTCCTAATTTTACTGCGACCCATGTATATGAACCTGCTTGACCATGCTTGGCTAAACAGGTTCTTATATTTTTGGTTATTGAAATTGCAAATTTCTGGCACAGGTAAGACCCTCGTGATTTAAGAACCTGCTACCATAAAATACTAAGATGTCTTGTCAATATTACCGACCAAATAAGAGCTTGCACAGCGATGGGAAGGCCACATAAGCGTTTGTAACCCACTACCTACCTATTCACTACTGATTTTCTAGCTGTGCAACAGGCGTTATCACAACTTGGCGCGCAGTAAACTGGGCACGAGGGATGACAAGGGTTCTGGATATATTGTGTGGCGCAGCACTGTGGGCTGCACTGAGGGTAACACGAAAAATGGCATGACCCCGGGCACGTGATGCTGGGACTAGCGGACACCGGAGCCGTGGCTGCTGGAGTATCATCCTCTGCGTCTATCATGCCAGAACAACAGTCGTCATCACAACCAGGGAAACAGTTATCGTCGCAGGTCCCAGGGCAGGACGGAAGCACGGGAGGTAACACGTGTGCTGGAGGGTGGTACGTCCGAGGGTGGAATGCGCAGCATGAGGCGGAACATCCGGAAGGGTAACAAATGTTTGGTTTGGAGCAGGGTTGTGCGCACACTCCGACGTCAGGTTTCTGTATTGGTCGGCTAGGTCTCAGATATCCGGCGGGAAGAGCAACTGAAATCAGAAACAAAGGTATAATTCAATTTTTGTTTCACTGGTGTTTTCAGGCTATGCTTTCACGTGAAAGCTGTCAGTTTCCTCGATCAGACGTGGCCTGCAGAAATGAAAATCGGTTATTCGACTCCACGTTTTAGAATGGTTTTTAAGTCGCAAGCGTGGTACCCGTTAATATATCATCCATCTTTTTGCTCTTCTAAGTCAGCCTCGTTTGAGCTGTATCACCTATACTGACCATGGGTCAGAATGCTTGCCAAAGCTGTTATCTAGTTTGCTCACTTTAAGGATATTGCTGGATTGTACTTCAACTCATAACTGACAACAATCACTTAAACCCTGTGCACAAGTGAGTCGTTTTCTTACCAGCTGATAGATACTTGGGCGTCACAAGCATGTTTCCAAGTTTTCCTGAAAGTAGAGCCAGTGATAACCTGTTAAGATGGCCTGGTGCATCCTTCTTAAATAGCAGTCCAAGCGTGGCAATCACGCTGCCACTTCTACAAAGTAATTGGAAAGGTCAAGTGTGAGAAACTGTTCATTAATATGAGAGGTATTGAAACAAAGAGAAAAATAAGTGAATAAGGACGGTGAATTCCAAGCTCGGTAATGAAGCGTGAAAAGTGTATTGATCAACACGACACGAGCGTGGGACAGAAAAATAGGAACAGGAATCGAACCTATGACCCCGAACAGCAGGCGGACGCTCTATCCACTAAGCTATGGGAACTCGTGAAGAGCAAAGACACTGAGCACTGACACTGAGCTCATATGTGACAGGCGCCCTGGCCCTGGTTGTTCGAAAGGCGAATAACGTTATCCATCGGATAAATTACTATCCAGCGGATAGCGTGGTTTGTTTTGTTAACACTTACCCACTGGATAGTAATTTATCCGGGGGATAGTGTTATCCAGCCTTCGAACAACCCGGGCCTGAGCACTGCTTGTATCAGCACTGTCCAAATCATCGTGAGTGATGAGAAGTGAATAAAGATGGTAAATTTTGAATAAAGTGAATAAAAGATGGAGAAAGATGTTTATGTACAGTTTGGGTTTCCCTCCACAATAGGGAGTTCTGAAAACCATGACCGAAAAACATCTTATCTTGGCTCTAAATGCTCGTATAGTCTTGCGTTTAGCGGTATGTTTAAGTAGCTGAACCAATCAAAATGCGGGAATAACTTGAGTTATTTACAAAGTGCGATAGACGCACGCTTATAACTGAAACTATTGTTGTGTTTTTTTTTGCGGTGACCATTTTTTGCGTTTTGACTCTTCAAATTCTCCTCATGTAATGTATGATAAGACATTTAGGTGATAAGAGCATGGAAATATTCAAGTTCTCATGGGTGTGAGAGTCTATTTTAGCTTGAATAGTCCTACCTCAGCGATATGAGTTGCACTTCTTCAAATTCATCATCACCATCGTATACTTTGATAATCTGACGAAACCAATGATAAAAACATTAATAGCGCACGTTTAAAAAAAAACATTTCTCCATTTCTTCTTCAAAGACCGACTCAACTCGACTCTCAATGTCTGGATTTGCTTTGCGATTTGCAACATTTATTGTTATTATTATTATTATTATTATTATTATTATTATTATTACTATTATTATTATTATTATCATCATCATAATTATTATTATTATCATTATCATTATTAGGCCTACGTCGGTCAGGGTTGACCATGGGTAGCATCCTAGTTGTCTGCTTGGCTGGAGCACCTGCGTCTTTGGCTGTAGAGGCCGATACGGGAGTGACAGTCTCTGTTGCAGAGGCTGCATCTGTGCTCTGTTTCTGGTCTGTCAAGGCTGTCGCTTTGTTTTCTCAGGCCCCGCCTCTCTGTGGCGGCTTGTGTCAGCTTCTCCTCCCCTGATTTGAGGCGTTTCGTCAGGGCTTCTCTCCACTTGGACCGGTTGGCTGCCAGGCTCTCCCAGGACTCTACCAAGTTGATGTCTACAGCCTTCATGTCGCGCTTCAGGACGTCGCGGTATCGCAGCAGGGACCGGTCGTTTTCCACAAGCCATCTCTCCGTACAGGAGGTCTTTGGGAATGCGGCCGTCTGGCATGCGGTGGACGTAGCATAGCCAACGGAGTCTGCGCTGTCTGAGCAGTGTGAATATGCTGACTTGCGCGAGACAGGACCTCAGTGTTGGGCACCTTGTCTTGCAACGATATTCCCAGGCTTCTCATGTGGAAGGAGTTCAGGCGCCTTTCTTGCCTGGAGTACGTGGCCCATGTCTCGTTGCCGTATAGCAGTGTGCTGATGACACAGGCATTGTACACTGCCATCTTGGTCTTCGTTGGCAACTTGGGGTTGGTCCACATACGTGTTGTGAGGCGCGCAAGGGTTGTGGCTGCCTTTCCGATTCTCTTATCAAGTTCTGTGTCCAGGGAGAGGTTGTTAGTGATAGTGGAGCCAAGGTATGTGAACTGATACACCGCATCGAGCTCATATTGGTCAATAGTTATGACTGGTGGTGATTCGGTGCCTTGTCCCGGGACGTTGATCTTTTTCAGGCTGATGGTCAGCCCAAAGTCTCTACAGGCCTGGGAGAAGTGGTGCATCAGTGACTGAAGTTCGCACTGGGTGTGGGTTGCTACTGCCGCATCGTCAGGAAACAGCATGTCTCTGATAAGTGCTTAGCGTACTTTGTCTTGGCTCTGAGGCGGGCAAGATTGAAAAGCCCGCCATCTGATCTCATACGCAGGTAGATCTCTTCTCCTGACGTGCCAAAAGCATGCTTCAGAAACATGGCGAAGAAGGTCCTGGAGAGAGCGCGAGGACACAACCCTGTTTGACCCCGCTGCAGATGTTGAAGGGCTCCGAGGTGCTGCCATTGAACAGCACGGTCCTCTGCATGTTTCTGTGGAAGGACTCAATCAAGCTCTGCAGCTTGGATGGGCATCCAAGAATAATCTATTTTATTTTATTCAAAACTAAATGATTGGACAATACTGCTCGAGAGTTTTCTTATTGGCTTAGCCATCATGGGTTGTAAACCACTATACCACACTTTTTATGTTTTTTTTAGTTTAGTTTTCTATATTTTGGGGGCGTTTCCTTTTTACAAATTATTTCACTCGCGCTTGTTGGATATTGACTGATTATAGACAACTGGAAGCAGAAACCTATCTACCATCTCATATCCAACGCGCGCCCGTGGACTAATCGTTAAATATTGCGTATGTATATATATATATATATATTATACAGTATGTTAAGTATATTATACAGTATATTGTAAAAAAACAACAACAACAAAATGTACTTACGGCACGAGTTACGTTTATTTTGACTCCTTCATAATCCAAACTTCCCGGTATCCGCATCCGCTCTGTGTAGCGGAGTTTGGGGAATCGAATCTCAACTCGAAAATCTTTACCTTTAGAATGAATAATATTTCATGGTTAAGAATAGAGCCAGACATTTAAATAGAACATTCAGTCCATGCAGTATTTTTAGATAGATTTGTCTCTTTCTTCAGAAGAAAAATAACGACTTATAACTATAATCAGCCAATAAGATTTCTCTGTCACAGGGGATTACTGCCCTGAATGATCCCTTCGTTCGATTTGTGTGCCACTTTAACACTATATCAGGCAATAGATAAGGAATACGTTTGATACCTCGCTTAGGTGTGATGAGAGCTATTGTAGGAGGCAGCTTTATCGGGCTTTGTAATGGTTTTTCTGCAGAAACTTTATCATTCATTGGCAATACATAACTAAGGCCAGGCGGTTCTTGGATCTTTGTCGGCACCTCGTCACTCATTGGTAATTTTGCAAAAGCCTCAAGTCGTGCATCCTTCTCTTCCTGGCGTTCATAACTTGATGTCTCCTTAGCGCTACTGCTGTCAATTCCTGGTCTCGCGTTTGGCTCAGTTGGATTGGAACTTTCATAACTAGGTCTTGCGTCTGTATTACCATGTTCGGATCCCAGATTATGAGGCCGAAAATTGATGGAATTGATGTTGGACCCTTCATACAATGGCGCTCCTTCTGTGTTACTACTGACTGGCTCTAAAGAATTAAGTTTTCTATCTATTTCACTATTCCCAAAGCTCGGCCTTTCATTTAAACCAGTCGAGCCTACGTCACCGTTAATAATCATGGGCCCAGGCTCAGTTAAATGTTCTTGGGAGGAACTTGGACCTTGCTTTATTTCATGGACTCCCGCATATGAAGGGTGTACGCTCTCCGTCTCGGGCATTTCAGGTCTTGAACTTGAGAGGCTTGTGTTAGCCTCTTCGCTGCCGTCTAAAGGTGTTTTCTCATTCGTACCCGACTCTACGGTAGCCTGTTGAGGAGGAGATAGGTTTGGTGCAGTCGTGTTTTCCAATCCAGTGGCACTCGGTTCAAAGTTGAACTCCTTAAAGTAAACCATGTTTTGGTCTTTATCACTGGACTCTATTTTTGAAGATTCGCCTTGAAGTGAATCAAAAGATAAATTTGAGTATAGTTCAAGTTACCAAGCCCGTAATCACTGAAGAGCTACTTAAGACTTCTCGTATCCCTTTGTAGCTAACTCAGTGGTTCAATGGCTCGATCTGTTTATAGCTGTATCTAGCTTCTGGATCCATGACATGCGAATTTGATTATGTTCTGCATTCCTTCATTCTCAAAATCTGGCTGGCTATTGCTATGGCAATGAAATAAACTTATCAAAACCTGACAGCAAAACCAGCTTACACTTGGCTCAACTTGTTCATACTTAGTGTAAAGATACTTACTAGTGTGACTCGCCCACCGTTTTGTCACCTTTTGCCTCATATATCTCTGAAATTTGACTAACATGTTGCTGTAACATGGAACTACTTTCTGCCCATTTTGAGGTAGCATATAGAATGTTTTATTTCACGAGTTGTGGCACATTTCCTGCTTTTATTTCTTACACTAGGTGGTTTTCAACTAGAACGTCCTTACCCGGAGCGGTGTTAGGCTGGTTATAGTCCTTAGTTCCTTGACTGCTTTCGTCAAAGGATTGCTCTGCGACATCCGGGACGTTGTCATTGAATTTACCGTCGATATTTCCGCGGGGGCTGTAGCGAGCCACCAAGAAGAAGTTCCCGGATTTACTCTGAGCTGTACCAATCCCAACCTCCTTAGAGTCCCGCCAGACTAACTGGCTAAAGTGACCTGTAAACGGTTACATCTATGGTTAGTTTTGTAATATTCCCTTTAGCTAATGAATAACGTGACAAGTTCCGTCATGCATGTAGTGACTCAGATATCTTGGTGTTCCATCCTGATGACCGTTGCTACCCCTTGAAAAAACGTGGAAATTGCCCCTTCTTGAGGTATTACGACGCTGGTCACAGGGCCCGGTTGTTCGAAAGAGGGTTAAATTAACCTTGGGTTAGACCTTAACCCGAGGTTAAATTTCTTAACCGTAGGTTTGTTAACCCGGAGT
>OMLO01005108.1_pt1 | contig 11001 bp, 2 predicted proteins | sample 1674811 | NCBI WGS metagenome assembly OMLO01 (sample SAMN06265003, study PRJEB25207) | coral metagenome | isolation source: Coral host | place: Mexico:La Bocana,Puerto Morelos, Mexico | collected 2008-11-13 | reverse complement strand
AAACAAGCAATGACGCAACTAGTGACTCTGAGCTGCAATCTAGTGTCTCAGAAGATCCAGACGACTCAGAAGACGATACACAATCAGACTCTTCAGAAATGGGCGACTTTATCAAACACAGTTACGAGGTACTTTTTGTCCCAGACACTGATGTCCAATGCGTCACAGTGCACAGCAAGTAAAATAATCTGGTATATTTACTATATTTGTAGGTGGTGGTTGGGGGGGGGGGGTCGTCATAATTTTTGGGAGATTAAGAGGGGGGTCAGAGGTAATTTGCCTTTGGTGAGAGGGGGTATTGTGTAATATTTCTCCCGGCGAGACTCATTTTTCAGCCCCCCCCCCCTCCAGATAATTATTGCACAGTCCCTAACTTACGATCTTGGTGTAATAGACGTCGCGTGCCACATTACTTTTTGTATGCAAAAATGTATTTGTTGTCCCTGTGATAATCAATTAAGAGAGTCTTCCCACCGAGGTATCACAGTGTTGCTAATTGGTTTTTATTGAGTTACTACCTATAGATCTAGCTTAAGTCAGTCATACCAGCTGCGCATTTCCAGATGGGAAAAGATGCCTTCGCCATGGTAACAAAGGACACCACTTTTCGACCTGAGAAATATGAAAAAATACAAAGCAAATGATTGGTTAAAAGTGGGGTATCTGTAGGAAACAACTTTATTCATCTTATCACGAGCTGTTCACATGTGTGACACACGTCCTTGTAAAAACGGCAAGCATGATGATGAAATATCTTATTTCATTCTTGGTCATTTTTAATGTGAAGAATTTACCTCACTAAAGAATAACAGCATATTACAGTCGTCTGTGGGATCAATTCCGTGGCGGTCCACGTAACATTTTCGGTCAGTCGACCACATGGCAGTCATCCACTGAAAAATTTTTAAACAATTTAACAATAATATAATTAAAACTACAAAGGCTACAAGCTATAGTAATTGATTTACGCTCCGTTATTAAATACTTTGAATTGTTGTCTTTAAAACAGTTTTAAAGGTGTACAGATACTAAGGCTTTTTTCTACGTATTTGTTACGCGTGTACGTCACTTTTGTTTCTAGATCTTTCTCGTATATACGGTTCTAGTTCTTCTTGTTTCGTTAGCAAGATCACTTTATGTATGATCTGTCAATTTACGCGTATTGCCGCAAGTTAGCAGACGTTTCTCCAAGTTTATTCTTGTTCTGGTAATTAAGGCAGCACCAAGGTCACACGGTGTTCATAAAGGTTTTAAATAATTTAAATCAACAGCCGTTTGTGAACGTTGAATTCAATAAATCACTGGAGGGGTAGGTTGATAGCCAGGAAAGTACATTGAGAAGAATTGTTACGTAACGTTGTTAGATATATGCAGGTTGGTAGGTACTTTGATAGGTAGGTTTACGTGGGGAGGCATAGTGTAGGAAGGTAAACGTCATGGGTAGGTGTGCGAATAAGTAGATAGGAGTCCGACGGTAGGTAGGTTTAGGTTGGTGAGGTGAGGGTAGGTAAAGGTAGTGAGTTAGGTTGATATGTATTTACACGTAGGAAGGTACAGTGCACCTAGGTAGACATAGGTAGTGGGTGGGTAAGTAGACAGGAGTAGGTAGGTAGGTGGAGGTAAGCTAAGTCAGCAGATAGATAGGTAGGTTAGTAGACTGGCAGGCAGGAGGTAAGTAAGTATAGCTGGGTATGCAGGTGATTTAGTAGGCGGGTAGGAAGAAAACTGAATGGGCAGTTACCTCCTGAGGTTTTAAACAGTCTGCGCAGTTTTCCATTCAGACCTTCCTAAATTAAACTAAACAGTACTTAAAAGTACTGTTTAGTTTAATTTAGGAAGGTCTGAATGGAAAACTGCGCAGACTGTTTAAAACCTCAGGAGGTAACTTCATTCTTAAGTTTACCTCAAGTTTGTATTTACATAGTGGATATAACCAGTCGTCGGGAATGGTACAGTTTTTTTTTACCCGCGGAGCATGGAAAAGTCTTTCGTGGAGTGATACACCTAGTTCGTTGGCTGTTTCTTTTGTTTCAAAAATCGACAAGTCTGCAAACCAAACAGAGGAATACTAATTGCATGTGTAACATTATCTATCTATCTTCCTAATTAATATGCACGACGTATATGTGTGTTTATTAGGATGTAAGTAGGGTTAGTATATTTGAGAAAATGGAAACTGGTTTAACGTTTGTTTGAAAGCCATAAGTTCGCGATGAGCGGCCAAAAATGTGAGATTTGATTACGAGAGGAGCTATGGAAGAAATTCAGGTAGTTGGAAGAAACTTTCACTGATATGTCTGTCTGAGCACTAACGAAAGCAATTGCAATGCACAAACAAGCAACAGAAGCGTTCCTCTATATTCATGTGGTACACTTTACTAAGTAATGCATCCAATTGCAAGCAAAAAGAAAAAAAAAGAAAAAGACAAAACCAAGAGAAAACCCGTTCATCATGACGCCATTTTGTAGCAAAAGTGTGCGCGCCTACTCTTTAGTGAAACTGCAGCTACCCAAAGTTTATGAGGTTGCCTTAAATCAATAGAGGACTTTTTCCGTGTTTGGGTATCCTCATCTAAACAGAAGGAGGGTTGCGAGAATTCGAGAATACGTCTCGGGTTTGCATAACTTTCGAGAATTAGGGGTATGTGAACTCGCCGATACGTGCCATTTTTTTTCCGCCGAATCCGTCGATCCACCAATATTTTCGTTCAAATCCGAAACCGCTTTGTTTGAAAATTTTCTGTGGCGTTTTATCACTCCAACAGTATGTAATTTGTTTGGGTAAAACTTGAAGGTTTTGGAAGCTTATGTTTTCATGAGCCTATAGCAGATTCTAGAATTGATTTCAGTGGGTCTTTTTGTCTTATGAAAATTTTCGAAATCCGTCAGTCCGTTCAATTTTTATATCGCAAAAGTCTTTAATCCGTGTGCTTTTCCTAAGCCAAATCCGTCCGCGATCCGCAAACCTATTCACCCTCCTCTGTAGATGAGGCTATGTAGACACGGAAAAAGCGTCTATTGCTTTTACAAAATAATTCTCATCAATTTTTTCCAAGCGGGCACGGTAACGAATCCTACAATCTGATTGGTTCTTAGTGCGGTCGGGATTTTCCTGACCACGGTCACAGTAACGCTTGCCTGAATTTTTTTCCGTGAGTTTTTTTTTTGTTTGAGAGCTGGGAAATAAATAAATAAGTTATTTACCGGCCTAGGGTCGGTCCGTATAGTGAAAAGCTGTGACCTCGGTTTTCACTATACGGACCTCCCAGCCGACAAATAACATATAAAATACGCGGGAATCTAAAACGTCACAACCGTGTTTACATGTTCTCATCTAAACACACTTATCGACCAATGAGAGCGCTCGTAGTATCAGAGTTATTTTTTAAATTCCAGTCGCTCGAGTTGCGGCAATAAATCGAATTAGAATCTAACAGAAACCTCAAGCTGGTTTACACATACGATTTCGAATTTACAATCAGTTCGGCGCAACACAAATCGTATTGTACTGCGCTACACAAATTAAAAAAATCGCCCGTGGTAACGGACAGTAAAATTTCCTTACGTGAGACGCTACATTTGAGCATCATTACTGGGCTATTCTGCGTATGCTGTTTTGTGATGATGCTTTTCTACTATATAGAGAATTAAAATCAGCCTTTATTAGACGAGAAAATTCTAGCAGTATAATAATGCTGATTGTCTTCAATATTTCTGGTATTCAGCGATACCTATTTCATCATTTTCGGCTCATGGCTCATTACAAAGATCAGAGCTCGATTAAATCGAAAAAATGCTGCAAATTTTAAGACAGCAGATTAACAAGAGAAACCAACGGCCGGGCTGCTCAAAGCCTGCTAAAAGCTAGCCCAGGATTTTAGTAACTTTCAATTTTGTAACTTTTCGATGAGGTCTTCTGTTTCAGTAATGTCTTTCCTTCAGGCAGTTTTGAATTTGAATAATCTAAAACTAACAAACCATAAGCGGTGAAAGAAAATTTTTATACAAGATCACAAAGAAGGCGAGAAATTATCAGCTTTACAGTTAAAAAAACTTAAAGGACTCATCTTGAAATCAATATTGAAATATAATCATCAAATTAGAAGCTGCATACTTTTTGCATTTCATTTACGATAGAAGTGCTGCATTCAGAAAGTAATAAAATACTTTTACGCTTCTTCAAACGGTTTTTATAACATCAGTGCTTATTTTAAACCATTGAATTAGTAAAATTAACGTAAGCATTGTTGTAAAAAAGACGCACAAAGCTAACGAAATTAAATTCATACGACGTCCGCCATTGACTCGTTTGTCATCAACAAAATTGAACATGAACAATTTTCCCGTGAATAGTCAATGCCGCGTAGAGCTGCGCTGATTTAAACTGAATTAAATACTTATGACAAAGGCAAAGCTTTTCCATGTAAAATGTCTTCTGCTCTCATAATTTTGACTGTTTGAATCCTTCACGGCAGTGAGTAGCCATTTATATATTCTTGCCTACCTGTCGTGGATGCGTTTTCAAGATTATAGAAAAAAATCCAGCATTGTACTACAAGATACATCGCGATTATCCAAATTGCCAACGTGCCAATTTTCCCTTGTCCTCTCATGCCTTCAGTCTATTTCACCAGTTCATCGATATCTGCCAAATACAACATTTAACGGCTGTTTGCAAATTTATTCCAAATAGCTTTTCTAGTCTTTTGTTTATTCTTTGAGACGTATGATCTAACATATACAAGTCCACTCAGGTTTTGTTTAGTATTCAGAAAAATGCTTTAACTCACAGCGCAGTTTCCAAGGTAACTGAGTGACGGCGGGAAAGCGATTTATCACCCATTCTGAGTGTAATTTCCGCTGTCCCCTATACTGTGAGCCGAGCACAATTACGGCGGCAGAAAGCTGCCAGAATTTTTTTTCTGGCCGGCGGCGACTTTTGGCCGGACGTCTTTTTGAGTTCACAACGCCTTTTCTCCTTTAAGCATTGACCACTAAAAATGTCGGATAAAAAGGTGCTTTCATGCATCGGACACCAATGGTACAAAAATAACTGAACTAAAAGAAAAAAGGATGATTATCGTGTTGCAACAACACGCGCTTCGCGCCAGTCATAGTAACTATGCGCTAGTGGACATTATCGGTTCATTTATACTAGCTCTGCGAACGGCGGGTGTCGATGAGAAGAAAGACTGCAGGGGAACCAGGCACTTCTTTTTTATTATATTTTATCTTTCTTTTTATTTTACGTCGCTTTTTGTCAGGGAAGTTGGTTCCAAGTCCCCTAATCAAACGCGACCATGCAAACATCATTATCTTGACGTCATGCAGACTGAGATACCACTGGGTGTAAATGACATAGCTCATTTTATACTTAATTTTTCTTTATTTGCGTTATAATTAACAATATTCAACGCAAATTCGACGTCAGTTCCGGCAGAAACTACAAAATTTCCCGAATTCAGCACATTCACGTTGGATTATAATATGGTTAAAATATGATTATAAAATGATTAAAATATGATAAACCAACGAGCTACGAACAGAACTCAGAAAAAAAGATGTTCCGACACTCTACACATTATTAGACCTAGATACCGTCGCAGCCGGTGCTTCTTAGAATGGTTTAATTTTTTCCACAATATATAAATCGTACTTAAACGGTTTCCAATCAAAATCAATGTTAATGAAAACGTAAATAAATATAAAAAAAAATATTTATATCTTTAAAAACTCAAGTAAATACTCCTTTCATTGCATCAACACTTAATTGCAGGATAACCATGCGTAAAACTTTTTGCACAAGCGGAAAGGCCTAGGCATGAGTTTGCAGGATATCCAGACTTACCTGAGTATCAGGCCTTTGCATGCACTAGTGGCTAGCGGTTTTCTATGAGACAAAATTAAACTATTCACTCTTGTCATTCCTTTATTTAATCTCATCCTACTCAACAAGATTCTACGCTTCCTGAGTGAGATCACACCGGAAGTATTCCGAAAGGTATTCTGAAAAGCCGCGAGCTTGGGTAACCTGTGGATAAAACAGCGAAAGCTCTGGGGAGGACTAAAAGCTGTAGAGCTTCAGTGTGGCCAAAACATGCGACGGAATGTTGCGAGGGAGCGTAAACTTGGGAATGTTGAGCCATTAGTTGATTTTAAGGATGTTTTAGCTTGGGAGTATCCTCGAGTATGGACTTGTTCAAGGTTTGGTTCATGTAGTGACCCAGACGTGTTGTTTTATTTCGCTTTCCGTTGAGGTACGTATACATCCAGGGCAAATATGTCGTCTTGTGCTGTTATTGGGTTTCATTGTTGAATCCAAGCTTAAATTTCGCGGTATTGATATAAGCTTATTCGATGGCAGTTGAATTTTCGTCGCCAGAGAGCTAGTCCTTAGTTGTTTTAAATGAAAAAAATGCTGCCTCTGTCTTCTTCGGCGCTCCATTACTTTGTAACCGTTCCCGACATCAGCTGTAAATGAAATGAAAGCTCGATCGATATATTGTGTGTCAAATTTACCGCTGCTAAATCTGATAGCGCCTTATTCGCTGGGTTTAAATATGCAGTTTTCGCTTAAATTCAATATGTAACATCTCGACACTTCTTTGTGCTAAAAATCTCCTGGCTAACTCTCCAATGCCGACTGGGCTAGAGCCAGAAATTAATTCAAACAACTGGTTACAGAAAGAAACTGCGTATTCTAAAAACAGGTCGGAATAATCAAACGGAATTTAAACTTAATTTAATACTTGAGCTTAATCTTTTATACCAGTGAAATATCCCTGCAATTTTCTACATTGTGTAGAAAAAGTTAAGTGATATTTCAAAATCAAAACAAGCTCTGAGTGTATTCATTAGACCTGTTTGAAAGTAACCTAATGGATATTGTCACGGAAAAACTATAATATTATTAACTGGCTAGGTTTTGTTTTAAGTGTTATTAGCACTGTGAGATATTTGTCTGGTAATTAAGCTCTTGTTATTGTTTTTCCTTTAGCTGAAATCCAGAACATATAATTTTTATAATTTATGTGTTTCAAGGTGCAAATTGTAATTATTGGTAATAACAATGTCAATCTTCTGAAAAACAATTTTTCAATTATGTATGCATCATTACCCAGATAACATTCTCTATTGAAACAATGCTTGATGCAGTTAGCATTTTGTAAAATAAAGAAGATCTGAGCTTTTTTTTTTGCTTGCATTTCTTCACAGACTATGATTTGCCATCCATGGACGGAAGTCTTGCAAGGGCTTTATACACTTTTCAGTCTGACAATCCTGATGAACTCTCTGTTCCGGAGGGAAGCATCATAGAGATTACACAGTATATTAACAAGCATTGGTTGGAAGCCAGTTTTCAAGGGAAAACAGGCCTGTTTCCTGTTACCTATGCCGAGAGGTTAAAAAATGAACCACAGGTTTCTCCTATCATGCCTTCTCATTATCAGGGATTGCAAGAGAACTTACTGTCCACTTGGCAGCCTGATCAAAGCTATGAATTGTCTAGAAAGGATAATTCTTTAGCACAAGATAGTCGTAATGATAAAACTTTTGTGGAGACTGCCTTTGCTTTTTGTGGTAGAAATGACAGTGAACTTTCGCTTCCTTCTGGAGCACTGATAGAGGTAGTGAAAGATGTTGATGAGGACTGGTTGGAAGGATCATTCAATGGCAGGACAGGGTTATTTCCTAAGAGTTACCTGAAGTCATCTGAAAGACCATGTGCCCGTGCTGTATACCCCTTTGTAGGAGAGAGTGTGGGAGAGTTGACTTTTCGTGAGGGTGACCGTGTCTTTCTCCGTAAGCGTTTGAATTCGCAATGGATGGAAGGAGAAATTGATGGGACTGTGGGGCTTTTTCCCTCTAGCTTTGTTGCCATTGAGGTTGAATTACCATCAGAACAAAATACATTTGCAAATGGAGATTTTAATTTTCTGGACTCGCCTCCTAAAGGTGGAGCCCAGAATAGCTCTGTTACACCAAGAATTAAATGGAAAAGAGGTATGAAAGGGAAGGCACTGTTCCATTTTACAGCATTATATTCAGGAGATCTGGAGTTGAATGAAGGAGATGTTGTAACTGTTCTTGAAGTTGATGACGATAACTGGATTGAGGGCCAATTACCTAGTGGAATACGTGGCTCATGCCCTGCGGCATATCTAGAACCTGTATTTGATAAGAGCCAACAATTTGAAAGTAGATCACTGAAGTCTAGCACTCAACGACTTGATTTAGGTGACAGTTTTTCTGGCATTTTTGCTGACCCTGGCTACATAAACACATCACAAATGCATAGCTCTGCTCAGCAGACTAATGACTTTGTTGACTCTTTCTCAAAGAAAGACGATACCTACAAATCTCTTTTAGATTCCTCATTCACACAGGATCCAACTCCTTCTATTATTGAACTGCCATCTGACATGGCCACAGCACAAAACACCACTCTAGGAACTAAACTGTCGCTTACACCTAATCCTGGACTGGCACCTGTAAAGCAGTCAGCAAGTTATTCAGTGAGATACCTAGGGGGTAAGGAACGTTCTGTACCCAGAAGTTTCCAAACAACTGCTAATGCTTCAATTTCCGTCCAATCACTACCTGGTGGAAGTGCCTCCAGTTCAAATACTTTAGTTTCTATACAACCTGAGACATCTAGTAAACACTTAAATCAACAGCCACACTATTTTCAGAACTCTACTGGAACTTGGCCAGGTAAAAGGGCAGGAATCCATGGGCGTGTGACTGGTGAAAATAAAAACAAAAGGGACCTTATTGATGATGATGATCTTTTATCGGGCAACTGCACTTCTCTGCCAACTCCATTGGTTCCACTACCTCAAGCAAGGGTAGATGATAGGAGCAGTGAATCAAGTGCATCAGAAGATTCTCCAATCACGCCTAGGCGACCAGCACCCCCACCTCCTAAACGGGACAGCAGCAGCATGAATCAGCATGTCCGTAGCATAACTCTTCCTGGAAATAGATCAAAGGGTCTTGTACAAGGTGACTCTAGTAAGGAGGTATCCATATCTAAAGCTAAAGATCACCAACAGTTGGATGTGAAAGACATGAAACAGAATGGGCGGCCACATTCCCCACGTCCAATAGACAGTAAAAGGGATTCTCCTCTGCCTGGCAGGGAATTGCTTAAGACATGGAGGGCTGGTGATCATGATGGCTTAAAGCCAAAGATTTTTGCCAGGCCACATTCTGTGCATTGGAAAGACAAAGATTCTCTTGATGCAGTAGAGAAGGTAACCAGTTTTTGTCTACTTCAAAAATGTGATAGGTTGTGTGCTGGTATGTAAAATCAATAAATCAAACTGCTAAACAGCTCAAATAGCTAAAAGGTTTTAGCCGGAAAATGACATCATCAAACTAATACATGTAGCAAAAATGTGTTTACAAGTACTTTCTGATTAAACTAATGCATGATGACTTTGATATATACATTATACATTTTGTATTGATTTTGGTGTACTGGGATGAATTCAAATGTGAAAAAAATGTTTTAAAAAGCATGTTCTAAAACTATTAACAAAATGGCAGAAATTCAAGTTCAAAGACTGGTATAATTCCACAATTTTTCAACTAATAAAATCATCTTTTTAATATTGAAATATGTCTTAGAATATACAGTACATGTACATGTATGTACACTGTATCTGTTCAAAATCATGCATTAGCTTAGCCTGAAAGTGAAAATCAAGTTTTCCTGTTCCATGTACAATATATCTATAGTTGATGTCATCATTTTCCCACCAAAGGAAGTTGATTGGTCCCTTTTTACGACTATTTTGCAGAAATGCAAAAGAGGAGTTAAGTGAGCGAGCGCGAATTCACTCACTTGGTCGATCGATCAGTCGGTCACTCCTTGGAACCTTCCTTGCGTCGTAAACTTTTGTTTGTCTTTCCGCTGACCAATGCACAACTTGACTTGACGAAAAGAAAAATGTTGTCAAATGGTTCGGTAAATGTGAAACATAGTGAAGCAATGAGTAATGAGATAATTACCGGTGCGTGCATTTTCTTCTTTGAATTGTTTAAAAAAAAACCTAAAAAGCATTTGTTGTCCTAGTTATGAAATGAATGTGGGCTCCTGGCAAGCATGGGTTTTAATAACATGATGCATGCAATGCATGAATATCAAGCAAAATAGTAAATTATTATAAATTAAGAAAAAAAAATTGTCGGAGGGAAAAAAGAAAAGAAAAAAAATTGTGCATTTCCCAGGCCGAGTCTTGAACTCTCGCCCTTCATGCTTTCCCAGTTTTCCATACAGTATGCTAATGCATTCTTAACACATAGGTCTGCAAAGCGTGTATGTGTCTGGAGCGTTATGCATTTTTGTATTGTGGAGTCAGGGCAGTGATTACAGCGTGATTTTAAGAGGTTTAAATAAGGGATAGAAGAAAGAAATTTAGTTTTGCAACAAAGCCAAAATGTTTTCATCTTTTCTGCTTAAACTGATGCATGTACTTCATCATGCAAAATAATCATAGCCTCAAAGAGGCCTTTGATTACGACATAGATGCCAGTTGAATTTGCCCCAAAAGCGATGTCCTACCGTAAGTCCAAGTCCAGTTACTGTGTTATTAAAACCTTGTGACAGAGGTAATAACTTTAATTTCCAGTTACAACCCTGAAGTTCTCCTCTGTTGGTTAATAGGGACCTTAAGCAATGACGACGGCGACGCCAAGGACGACGCCTAGTAAAAAATTAATTTATATTTTACCTTCGAATTTCGCAGATGCCTAGATTTGTTCAGTACGCCTATCGGTCTCAAAACTTGCTCAACTTTGATAGTGTAATGCAAGCGTTCAATTCCAAACCAAAATACGAAACATAAGCCGCCGCAGGGTTTTCAATTTGTAAAAAAGTAGCAGGAGGAAAATCTTAAGTAGCCGGAGCATAAGTGCAGCGCGCTAGCGATCAGTATGCGAGGAGGTGTCTCCCCCTCCTGCTGGGGGGGTCTGGGGGACCTCCCCCAGGTGATT
>OMLO01005107.1_pt1 | contig 11003 bp, 5 predicted proteins | sample 1674811 | NCBI WGS metagenome assembly OMLO01 (sample SAMN06265003, study PRJEB25207) | coral metagenome | isolation source: Coral host | place: Mexico:La Bocana,Puerto Morelos, Mexico | collected 2008-11-13 | reverse complement strand
AAACCCGAGGAGGCACCCTAGGAGTCCCCGGGTGTATACGTACAAGGACAAAGAATATTTGTTGAAAAAGTAAGAAAAAAGTAAATGTGTTTGTAATGGGCGAAGCATTCTCAATTTGACAAAACTAGGCGCGCACGGTCGTCTCGGGTAATGTTTTAGCAAGCGCGCACGGTGGTGTTGGGTCGCGTTTCGTCATCTTTGTCTTCTAGCAGCATCTTGCAGCATTTGAAGGTCTTGCATCTACGAGTTCGCGTTTATTTCGTCGCCTTCGAGTTTCGCCATCTTCTAGTAGCATCTTGCAGCATTTGAAGGTCAATAAAAGGCTTCAAACGTTAATTTCTCAGCAGTTGTATACGCAATATTAATTAATCTTTGTATTCTATACACATCCAATAACAGGATATCAAAAGCGGGGGCAGCTATAGTGAACGTTATTTCTAGTTATAATTTTTGATGTTCCGGGATGTTCCGGAATGTTCCAACTTCCTGGTTTTATCGACGGCCATGTTCGGTATTTCAGGATTTCCAATTACTTCGGCCGTCAATAAAGCCAGGAACATTAAACATTCCGGAACATCCTACAACATCAAAAATGTAGATCCTTTCGTTTGCTTTTTGTTAACTGGAGAAGTATTTTACGGGTTGTTGTACTGTTAGCTATGTTAGCTATGCAAAAGCCACTCAAAGGTATCTCTTTCAAGAATGTTTTTTAAATTTTTTGGTTACTTAACCACTGCGTTTTCTCTATACATGATGACCCTACATCAATAAACGAGATGCCCGCTCTCGATGCTCTATTTGCGTTTTATGAGGTTAATTACAAAATATTCTTGAACCTATCAAGAGTATAACAACGCTTTGTTACGTTCGAGCTCGAAGAGAACGCAATCCTAATTTTGTGTTGGTGTCCTGTGTATGTGTGCTGGATTGCCTGCGTAAGGGCAGAATTTTTTAGGTTGCTTTTCTCTGTCGCGGACGCAAATTCAGCTCCTCCCCTCCAAAGATTTTTCAGGGCTGTGGCCTCGCTTTTAAGCTTATACGGCATTTTTCACGCGAGGTCCACGTGCTTTTGTGTATGTGGCGAAAGTTGACGAGAAGGTGGAATTATTTGGCTATTCTTTTCAGGAGAACCTACTGCTGTTGGTAAGTTAAATTGTTCGAGTAAGTCGCTATTTTTTTCGAAATATAAAATATGTTCTCAAAGTCTGAGGGACTTGTGTGCTACTCCAAGTGCGAATTTCAAACGGCAATTCGCCATTTCAACTTTCTCGCCTTCGATGAAGAAAACTGAGCCACTCTGTCATTGTGAAATAATTTGGCAGTGAATGTATTCGACAGTTATCGAGCAACCTTACTATTATAGCTTTCGGTCACACGATAAATGAACCAAGTTGTGTAGCTTGGTGGTGATTGTGCCAGAAAGTGAATATAACGAGTTGTTTAGCTCGGCGGCCATTGCGCCACAAAGTAAATCTACCGAGTTGTTATTTGTTATTGTCCTTATAAATTATATCGTATTTCAGGTAATTTCTACCCAGTCAACGAAATTACTTGGTACAAAAAAAAAATCATTGAACTTTGAAAGCACAGACCCAGTTCAGTAAGGGAATGCAGTAGAACAGTCCTCCATTACGCAGTTGAGAGAACTGAACTAACATACTTCAATGCATTTTGTTGTTGTTATTGTTCTTGTTCCTGATGTTGTGAAATAATACAGCATTTCAGCTTATTTCTATCCAGTAAGCGACTTGCTATACGACTCATTCCAAAAACTCATTGGGCTTTTTAACAAAGTCAAGTTCTCTTTACTGTAACTCGTTGGCCTCTCTTTATTAAATTTACTTTATGTTGTTTATCCAAGTAGAGTCTAAAAATGAGTTACAGAAAAACGTTTCCATACTTATTTGAAACTAACAATACAGCATATTGTTTTCATGCCGGTCTTTAGTGCAACTACCGCAATTCCTTAATGAAGCAACCCCTATGTAATAAGCCCCCTTTTTTATGGAGCAAAAAATTTATCAAGTCCCCCACTCTATTAAGCCCCTTTCCCGCTCCTTCTCGTCATAACCAAAACAATTAATCAACAGCAGCCAGTGTTACCAGAGCATTCTTGCTTTACCGCGAATCCGAACACTCGCGAACTTTTCAGATATATTACAAGTACTTGTACTAAAAGCTAATCTAACTAAACACAAAAGCAATACTATATTCAGATGATTTAGTCAAAATATGTTATGTTTACGGATCTTCGATTCACGTGAATTACGAGAAATGAGTGGTAAAATGACTAGTGCTAAATGAAACAAGCCCCCATCTATTAAGCCCCCCCAGAACCTCCCCCCCCCAGACCCCCAGAGAACATACCTGAAGTAAATAAGTCCCTTTTCACCCCGTGAGCTCAATAGAGGTTTAGCCGTAACTAATTTGCCAAATCTCCCATCTCACCACATCCTACAATTCTCTGTCTCAATTTTCCCATTTTTTTTCTCACACTCCATATAAACCTTTGGCAGTGACGACGGCAACCCCAAGGACAATGTCAAATAAAAATTAGTTTTATATTTTACCTTCGAAATTCGCAGCTTTATAGATTTGTTCAATGCAACTCCAGCTAAAAGTGTAGTGTTAACGAAAAATTAGTCGCTGCCGTTAGCGTTCTCCAAAGTATGCAGAACTTAGTCATTTCACGTTGTTGTTTTGCAGAAGACGGCTAAGAAATGTACAAACCTTCATAATGCACGTGCATAGCATTTGTTCTGCTCATTAAGCCTTTTGTTTGGTGGCGTTCTCGTTTCCGCTACCCTCGTGCTTTGCTTAAGGGCCTGTTTACATGGAGGAAGGGTGCCCAGGCTAACCGGGTTACCCAGCTAGAAGGGTTGGTATACAGCCCGCCTTTACATGCAACTCATCTAACCGTGAGTGGGATGCGTGGGCTATCTTTTGAGCGGCCGCTAAGCACAACAAACAAAATGAAAGACTATAACACTGGTTATTTGACGTCTTATTTCAGCTTCCTGCACGGGCAAGGGCCTTCTTCTCTGCCTGAGACTAATCTATAACATTAATCTCTTCAGATTGACTGCCATTCTGTTCGGCAGATAACACTGGAAAATACTAACTTCGAAAACATTCACCTCGTGCCGCCATGTTTTCGCAGTTTATCTCACCTCGGCTAGCCAGGATATCCCAGCACGAAACGTTTACATGGTAAAAAGCTATCCCGCCTAGCGGGTGGCCCGGGCAAGTAGACAGGGTACCCAGTGTAGGCGGGCTACTCTGTGTAGCATGTAAACACTCAATGCGTTTTCTAAAGAAACGTATGAGAAGTCCTCCCAGGGTAGCTCGGTTAGCCGGGCACCCTCCCTTCATGTAAACAGGCCCTAAGGTCCTGTCGAACTCACTCACGGGTGTACTGAACAGGTCTACACGGTTGCGACATTCGAGGTTAAAATATAAAAACATTTTTACAAGGAGTCGTCCTCGGCGTCGCCGTCGTCATTGCTAAACTTCCTATATGTAAAACGATTTCCACCGCGGATTGTGGGGCATTGAAAGTTACGTTAACTTTATGGTCAGTGTGTGGTCAGAAGAGTACTAGCTTTTTACCTGTCTAACGACCAACATTTCACAAAGGGAAAGTGGTGCAGTTGCTTCTTCTAGACTTTTTAGTAATTAGAGTTATTAGTGTTGCTGCTATTTCACATAGAATTGATTTCTATTGATACGAGGTAATTCAGTTTTAAATTTCACCGGGCGGTTTAGGCTTCCTTATAAGCTTCGTGTTCCCATAAATTCTCAGACAAGCTTCCCTTTATGGTTTAATTCATATTTGCCGACGAGCATTACGGACCTTTTCATATGGGCTCCCACCCCCTTTTGAAATATTGTTGTGAGTCGAGAGGCAATTGATATAGGCGTCAAATTTCAAATCGTGTGGGAAAATCATCTTCGTACGCACAATTTGATGTTCTTTGTGAAAGAAGGGCGTTGAAAATGTACACACCCTGAGGGACCGTGAACTGACCGAGATATGAAATAGAATTAATCAATAAATCTGTTGAGAAAACGTGACAAGAAAAACAATGGTCGCTTGAGGTGTTTTCTAAGTAGATAGCTGGAAAGTGCATACTTTTCCGCAGTAATGATTTGCTCTTGATATAAACACAATTATGGCCGGTTATTTGGAATTTCTTTTTTTTTTTATTTATAACTCATTTACCTATAAACTTACTGCCGAACTCTTATTTATCAGCCACCCTTTCGAAGTCGGAGGGGCGTTTATTAGCATTTAGGGCTTGGCGCTTAATAGAGGTTCGTAATGGATAACTCGAGGCTTAGCAGGAACGTCAATTAAATCAACTGCAAGCATATTCATGGTTTAGGCAACACGAAATCATGTGAAGATAATGATAACCATGTGTTTGAATGTTTTAATCAGTGGCCACTTTCTATTTCAGACTTCTATCGCCAACGCCTTTATAAAACAAAGCTAGACTACGTCTATCAGTCTCTCTACAGTATAAAGTAGGACTTGTAAAAAATCCATATATTTCTCACAAAAATAGATCTTTCTTTCAATTACTATTATTCTATGGATAGTAAACGTGTCACTTTCAAACATTATTGTCCTTTTTAAGGCAGCAATATCTACATGAAAACTTGCAATCAAAGATCTACGATTCTGTGATGGTTTTACTCGCACTCCACACTTGCATCCTCGCTATGACTACAGTTCTCAACTCCCATTCCTCTGTGAGTACACTGCAATAGCGATGCCTCGTCTCCTTGACATTTGACGTCATCCATCCAGATAGTACCAGACCCTTGACCGTACTTTGCTCCACCAGGAGCCCCGGATGCACGAGAGAAACCCAGCTGACGACATACTACATTAGCATCATTGATATCCCAGAGATCATCACACACTGTGCCCCATTCCCCATTATAATGAACCTCAACACGGCCTGAAGATGCTCCGCCATTGACTAAACGAACCAATGCTTCACACTCCACACTTGCGTCCTGGCTATGACTACAGTCAGATGAATGTGCGTCATGAACACACTCTTGAAGAAATGCCTCGTCTCCTTGACAATTGACATTATCCATCCAGATAGTACCATTTCCCTGACCGTACTTTGCACTGTGGGGAGCCCCGGATGCACGAGAGAAGCCAAGCTGACGACATACCACATTAGCATCATTGATATCCCAGCCATCATCACACACTGTGCCCCATTGCCCACTATAATAAACCTCAACACGGCCATATAATACTCCGCCATTCACTAAACGAACTCCTTCACACTCCACACTTGCATCCTCGCTATGACTACAGCCAAGTGTTCCCAATTTACTACGAGAACACTGTTGTAGCGATGCCTCATCTCCTCGACAAGCCACTCCAGTCATCCAGATAGCACCAGACCCCTGACCGTATTTTGCTCCTCGGGGAGCTCCGTTTGCACGAGAGAAGCCCAGCTGTCGACAAACAACATTAGCATCATTAATATTCCAGGAAGAATCGCATACTGTGCCCCATTGCCCGCTGTAATAAACCTCAACACGGCCATATGCTCCGCCATTGACTATACGAGCCATTACTTCACACTCCACACTTGCGTCCTCGCTATGACTACAGTCGGATGCATCTAATTCATAGGTACACCCTAGTAGCGATGCCTCGTCTCCTTGACAATTGACGTTATCCATCCAGATAGTCCCTGACCCCTTACCGTACTTTGCACTATGAGGAGCCCCGGATGCACGAGAGAAACCTAGCTCACGACACACTACATTAGCATCATTGATATCCCAGCCATCATCACACACTGTGCCCCATTGCCCACTGTGATAAACCTCAACACGGCCAAACAATGCTCCGCCATTGACTAAACGAACTACTAAACACTCCACACTTGCATCCTCGCTATGACTACACTCAGATGTTCCCCATCTTCTATGAGGACACTGTTGTAGTGATGCCTCATCCCCTTGACAATAGACTTCATTCATCCAGATAGTACCAGACCCCTGACCGTACTTTGCCCTATGGGGAGCTTCTGATGCACGAAAGAAGCCCAGCTGCCGACAGACCACATTAGCATCATTAATATCCCAAGAATTATCGCATACTGTGCCCCATTCCCCACTGTAAAATACCTCAACACGCCCATACGATACTCCGCCATTAACTAAACGAACCATTACTTCACACTCCACACTTGCATCCTGGCCATGACTACAGCGATGATCCAGTCTTAACCCAGCATGAGGACACTCTAGTAGGGATGCCTCTCCTCCTTTACACCTGACGTCATCCATCCAGATAGTACCATTTCCCTGACCGTACTTTGCTTGACTAGGAGCCCCGGATGCACGAGAGAAGCCCAGCTGATGACAGACCACATTAGCATCATTGATATCCCAGCCATCATCACACACTGTCCCCCATTGCCCACTGTGATAAACCTCAACACGGCCATATAATGCTCCACCATTGACTAAACGAAGTACCTCACACTCCACACTTGCATCCTCGCTATGGCCACAGTCCTCATTTCCCATTCCTCTATGGCGGCACTGTAGTAACGATACCTCGTCTCCTTGACACCTGACGTCATCCATCCAGATAGTACCAGACCCCTGACCGTACGTTGCAGCGACAGGAGCCTCGGATGCACGAAAGAACCCCAGCTGCCGACAGACCACATTAGCATCATTGATATCCCAGCCATTATCACACACTGTGCCCCATGACCCATTGTAAAGAACCTCAACACGGCCAAAGGAGATTCCGCCATTGACTAAGCGAACTGCTACATAAACAACAATCAAATTACAAATAATTGGCATTTTAAACGCATGGCGTAACATGCGCTTAAGCGAATATTGTTTCTCTGTTGAAAAACATGGCATAGGATGTTTTTTCACTAGTGCATATGCATAAATCATAAGCAACACTCAACAACAATTGTTAAATGTACCACCTTTTGTAAGGAAACTGCTCGAACAAGACTCGCTGATTATCAACATCTTGCTGCGTCTGCTTATGGCCGCTCATGCTTTTGCTTGTGCGCTAATGAAAACCAGCCATACAACATAGCGCGTGCGCTGGTCTTATTCCTGTTGGGCCACCATATTGAAAATACCTGTGTATTAGTATCTAAATGATAACCTCAAACCCAGAATTGTGTAAAGCCTATCTTTCTCAGACAATCCTTCCTTAGTCAAGGCATATACAAACACTACAAACGAAGAGTAATTTGAAAAAAAAAAATGGTAAAATTAATTTCAAATGTCCCATTACCAAAGGGTCTTGATAGCACAAGTGTTGTAAATATTTTATAAAACACAAAAAAATGTTCCGAAAACTAAAAAGCGTTGTTGTATTATTAAAAATAAATGTGCCTTTATATTTATTATAATTATGTAGAATGTACAGAGACATTTAATTCAAATATTGTCTACTACTAAACTAACCTTTCGTTATGACTAGTCGACTTCTGTGCTCAGCACTGGAGACTCCTGCACTTGTAGCCACGCAGGTGTAGTTCCCAGTATCTTCCAGCTTTACACTGTTAATGACTAGCGCTTCTTTTGACACGTAACTCCGCCCAACTGGCAATTGAGCTCCTTGTCTTTTCCAGGTGATTACAGGTTCTGGATCACCGCTGGTGCCACATTTCAGCGTCACGTTACTGCCAAGAGAGGCAAAAACCTCCACAGACGGTTTAAAAGTGAACCGAGGAAGAGGAACAACGACCAAAAGAGTTTTTCTTTCATCACTTCCTAACAGGTTGACCGCTGAACAGAAGTATGTATCAGAGTCACTTTTACGGACATCTGAGATCTGTAAAGCAGCGTTATTATACTGCACCCTCCCCTGGGGTAACTGACCCGATGATTTCCTCCAGGCGATCACTGGGATCGGGTTCCCAGTCACGTGACAAACTGGAAAATTGAAATTACTTCCTTCAGCGGTGTAGTGAGGTCCCGGATGAAGAGCAACACTAGGATGAACTAAAAACAACACAAGTTAATACTTTAATAATCTGGACGTTGTCAATTTGTAATTTAAAAGAGCTGTCTTAAGGTGGTATGTTCCCCGAAAAGTGACCCAAATGTTTGTTTAATTATGGTGAAAAAAGATCAATTGTGTGCGGTCTTACTCAAAATGGCTGCTATGGCAACCAGCCACAGCCTTTTGAGGTAGTGTTTTGTGCTATTGACGCCAACACCTCCTGCTCCTTCACAAAACAAGATTTGACTTTCACACAAGCATATCGTGTAAGTTTCTGTTTTGTTCTGTGCAATGAACCTCAGTTTTCACTGTTAACTCTTGTTTTCAGTTGTTTTTACAGGCTATATTTGAAAATAACCTTTTTTGTACACCATATCTAGTGAATGAATGAGCCTGTGATTGCAATTTGAGGTACAGCTTTTCACAAGTAGTTATAACGGACTTTAAAAAGCTTTTAACCAAATAGTTTTGTTCATATACGTAAATAACGTCCATATATTTTTGATCGCGTTCTTATAGTAAACAGCCGTTGCTATGGCTGTTGCTAAGTCAAAAAACTTAAACCACTGTGTGCTTTCCTTAAATTCTACACCCATCTAGACGAAAATTCTGCATGATCGTTTCAAGTTGTTTTCTTATTTTCAAGAAATTGAATTTTCTCCATATTTTAGCATAGCAACAATACCTTAAACCCTTAATTGGGGCTTAAGTCTTTAGGTGAGCAAATACAGTACCTATTTGGGAAATAATTTTTATGGACCGACATACTGAAATGATTAGGACTGGGCTGAAATAGTTCCTTGTTCCGGCTACCCTCGGGCCCAGATTTTTATTGGAATGGCTTCAAGAATCAGACGTTACCAGGGCTAACTGACATTTTAGGGCTCAAAGAGCTCTCTTCATTTTACAAACACTCCGTCATTTAAAAACAAACTTGAAAAAGCAAAGCAAACAAAGAAATCTGAACTTTTAATTTTAACCCGTTTTTTACATAGAATCGCATAGCAAAAGTAAACCCGCGGTCTGATTGGCTATCGAAGAGAGGGTATTTAGCGTGGGGTTGCACTTTCACATGAAGGGATATTTCTGACGTGAGTCGCGAGTAAAAATTGTAGCCATTGTGAAAACAAAAACGCAACTCGTGGTAGGAGAAAAACACCTTGGAAATGAACGAATTTACAGCAAATTATAATGTCTGCCAAATTTTTAGATAATTTGAAGAAACCACTCACACTCAGAAGTTCGAGAAAATGCATTGGCATTGGATTTCCATTGTTTGCGTACTGGCGCGGCTCACAAAAATTGAAAAGGTTTGGTTTCGCTCAGGAGGCTTTAGCTATGCGATTCAAGAAAAATTCGCGACTCGTACGATATCGGTTTTTCGAGAAATTTAACGTAGAATTCACTCGTCAGGCAGTGAATTGTCCAATACAAAATATTTGTGTGAAGTTCACACACTGCTGGGAGTTTTCCTTTATTATCGCTTCCTTTCCAGGTACACTAGAAAAATTGTGGACTGTTTTCCATTTATAGAAAATAGGTGGAAATCCATCGAATAGTTAGCCTCCCACGCAGACGTTCTTAGGCTTGTCACGCGTTTCTCCGCGCGCACGTTCGTGGGGAGGAACGCGTGACAAGCCTAAGAACGTCTGCTTATGAGGTTAACTATTCGATGGATTTCCACCTATTATTTATTTGATCTTCCCACATATTCACTAGTTGTTCGCCTTAAGGTCAGCTACAGGTATTTCATTCGGATTTTGATTGGTTCACGGGATTGTCTGTTTCCAGCTTCGTGATTGGCTAGAGTAATTACTACGGTTTTGGTTTTGCTACCCTCAATTTAAACCTGCTCTCTGACGGGAACTTACCGTTTACTGTTAATCGAACCACTTTCCGTGAATCCCCCAAGATGTTTGTTGCTGCACACTGGTACACGCCTGAGTCAGTTTTGGTTATCTGATTTAATTGCAACTTTCCCCCTGAAACCGCTGATTGAGCGATTTTTGACTGACTGTTCAGTTTACTCCACACTAATGCAGGCTCAGGATTACCGCTGGCTGAACACTGAAACGAGGCTGATCCACCTTCATTCACTGTCAAAGTCACAGGAGAAACAACAACAGTAGGAGATGAAACCGATTCGCCGGGTTCGCCTTTTGTTCCCGGTATGCCTGTGGCTCCTCTATTTCCTTTCTCGCCTTTGGTTCCGGGCTCTCCCTTTAAACCCATAATGCCTTGCTTGCCGCTCTTTCCTGGCAATCCCATAATACCTTGACCTCCCTTGTTTCCACTCCTTCCTTTTTGTCCTCTTTCTCCCCGGGCTCCTTTTACCCCAGGTAAACCAGGAGGACCTGGGGGACCTGATGAGCATGTGACACTCTTTGATTGACACAGATGTGCTATCCATTCCGATAAGAGATGCTTTCGGATTTGTTTGTTAGTTTCCGCGTTGTCTTTTGCTTCCGTTGCGTTCTTAGTTGAGTCCACCTGACGCCTGCTTATGAGGAGTTTTTGACTCTCTATCAACGAAACAACAAAGGATTTAAACTAACAGATTTCTCTTTACAAAACGGAAGAAAAAAAGCAACTTAGTATCGATTTCAAGTCGCCGAACTTGATTTGCCCAAGAACTAAGAACTCTGCCTGCTGTTGATCGGTAGAAATAAGACTGAATATTTGGAACCTCGAGAATGGGCTTTTGTCAGCTCTGGAAAACAGTCCAGGATATGTCTTCTTCAGAAGACGACTGGGATACACATGCTCAGAAAATCTCATATCATATTTTTATTCACCGAAGTGTAGGTAAATATCCACTACTTTCATCGACACTGAGGCGGGTATATACCACAACGGCTGAATAACTAGGGGACCAAAGAGTAACTTTATTTGAAACAGGCAGCCATTTTGTTTTTCTTCGGCTGCTCGGAGGTGAATAGTACTTGGCTAATCACCTCCGAGCTAGCCAATCAGCGTG
>OMLO01005105.1_pt1 | contig 11006 bp, 9 predicted proteins | sample 1674811 | NCBI WGS metagenome assembly OMLO01 (sample SAMN06265003, study PRJEB25207) | coral metagenome | isolation source: Coral host | place: Mexico:La Bocana,Puerto Morelos, Mexico | collected 2008-11-13 | reverse complement strand
ATTTGGGATTTCGTCGGACATGAGCAAATTTTGGTCGGCCAATGGCCGATGACCGACAGTTATTTGCAGCCCTGGAATTCCATGTTAGAAAGAAAGGACAGGAGATACATTGCACATATTTACAGGTATACATACACATCTGAAAGAAGTGGACTTGCGCATCATATACCAGCAAAATTTCATTCAACAACCCCAGTATATTAATAATAATGTCATAACAGATGTACAGTTGTACATGTATTAATTCACTGTTGTATTAAATGATGTACATGTACATGTATTTGCATGCTCAAACTAGTCTAAATTTCAGTTATGGCTTCATCAAATTCATGTAACTCATACTTTTCCTCAATATTTTGACGTCATTCAATAAGAGACAACTTACCACTGGCAGAATTCCACACACAAGCTGTCTGATCTTCAGATGCAGTTACAATCATGGAACCACATGGACTCCAACAAACACTCCAGATCTCAGCGCCCATCTCTTGTCCATCTCTCTTGATAAAATGGGCTCTAACATTAAGTAATTCATTGGGCTCTGACGAGTTGACTGGTTGAAATCCATAGAGACATAAATTTCCTGTATCCAAACCAATTGCTAAGCTACCGAGATCATGTGACCATGCCATTGTTAAAATGCCGCCAATGCAGGTTAAAGCCATACGAGGATGAGGATCACTTCTAGGGAGCCATCTTAGAAGATTGCCATCCAGGCAGCCAATGAAAGCATAGCTATTGTTCCATGTGAGGCATCTAATGGCACTTTCATATTTGGCTTGGAAGACTGGATTAGTTTTATTTTGCTGCCAAACACAGATGTTTCCAGTAAAATCCCCTGCCGCAACAAGGTTTGCATCATTTATTGCAACACCACAACCAGTGACTTCAAGGAATTTGATGCTGTGTTGCTCCTTAACTTGGACAGGAAACTTCTCTTGAGGATTGTTGTATTCCAAGGAGACATAATGAAGTGACATGATTCCACCCACCCATAACTCTTTTCCTGGTTCTGCCCAGTTGAGGTGAATAATAGAACCTTTGGGACCACCACAGATTTCATGAACCAGTTCACCACCGGATGTCCACCATGAAAAAATTCCAGACAGGTAGGATGCTGTGAGGAGGCGGTTCTCATACCACAAGGCTACCTGGGCTGATCCTGTGGCTTGAAGAAATGAAGTGACTGACAGGTCCTTTTCATCAAGAAGAAGGAAGATCCCTCCCTGGAATCCCACAGCAAAGATGCCATTATGGCATGGGGACAGACAAAGCAATGATGCCTTTGCATCTCCAAGTGGATCTAAAATTTGGGATTTCAAAAAGTTACCACTTTCTGAGTACAAATGAGCCTCACTGAAGTTATTATGGTGCCTTTGAAGAAGAGAAATAACCTTGTTCTGTGGCGTAAAAATTGCCATATCGTAGTAATCTTTCTGCTCTACATATGTGGAGCTGCTAGGGTTGCCCTTTTTGCCCACTGAACCAGTTTGAACAATGCTCACAATGGCTTTGTCTGGAGAATTCTTAGGTGTATGCGGGGTAACAATCCACCTTTCTTGAATTTCCCACCTTGAGTCACATTTAGGGAGGTCGTACACAATCACAGCAGAATCTTCTCCGCCACAGAGTAAAATTCGGTCTCCATTTTTAGACCAATCTGCAAAATGAACCTCTCCCACTTTCGTTTTACTGTTTAAAAGCAGTTCCCATGTTGGACTCCAGAGTTTGATTTCTCCACTGTAACATGCCGTGAAAACAGAGTTGAGATTAGAGTTATGAAGCATAACAGTTATCAAATCACTGTGAGCTTGAAATGAATACTTTCTCTGCCTTGTTGTAATGTCCCAGCACACTACAAGGGCCCCAAGAGGCGCAACGTAGGATTTCTGGTCTTCTGGGTCTAGATTACGAGCTGGAAAACCAGCACATTGCCGCAAAGAACTAACCCCCCAGGAAAAATCCACCATGAAACCAAACTTGTCTTTCGTGCCTCTACACGTATCTTCATTTGAAGGCGAAGGTTTATCCATGCTTCTATTAAATAAAAGCGCTTTCAAACTCGATGATTAGAAGGAAATTTTGCAAACTCACGGTGACTTTGAAGCTTACTCTATACAAGGAAATCATGAAATGTCTCGGCAAAGAAGCACGATGCACTGTGGTATAGCTTCCTTGGTGTCTATGGCAACGATGCTACAGATAATTTTCCGCCATCTTTGATTGCACATAAATAGTCGACCTTCAGTTTTACAATGGTAAAACTGCACTTAAAACAAGGAGACGAAAGTTTATTCCTTTTCGAGACAACTTGTCAAGCTGAGCTTTCGGAGCTTATACCACAACTAGTCAGAATTCAGAATGGAAGACTGAAAATTGAGCGCTTGTTTTACGGTAAGCAAATCGACATTTTAAACTTACATTCAAAATAAGCGATTAAATCAAGCCTAACTCTTATTGTAAATTTTTCCTCTGTTATTATAGAAATGGAAGAGCTTGCAAAACATGGAATTACTCTTCCACCCAACATGCAGGGCCTGACAGAAGAGCAGCTCTCTGAACTTAATCTCCATGACGAATGGGAAGATGAGTGTATTCCCACTGGAGGCGTCATTGAAAATCAGGATCCCATTGGAAGACGAAATGGGAAAGGTTAGGTTAATTTCCGTACTATTCTATTAAGTTCTGCGGGATGTTGGAAGGACACGAGACGAATTCTTCGAGTGTTCTACCAATATTATACATGTACCTGTAAACCATGGAAACGTTTGGTCTATAATTCTATAATTTCCATGAGTTTACTGGCACAATAAACCATAGCTGATTGACCAATCAGAGTGCACGCATTCATTTCATTATTATATAAAACAGTATAATCAGAGTTCTCAATAAGCCATGGCCCGATAAAACCACTCCACGTCTTTTCATTGGCATTGTCCACTGCCTGCTCCAAGTTATTCTCCCCTTCTTCAAATTTTCTGGAGAACCCTCATGTTAAAAAGTTTTGGTTAATGCTTGGTGTAAAAAGACACAGTTGGCTTAAATCAATAAAGAATAGAAGGACTAGAGAACAAGGAAAATAATAGGAATTATAGTTTTCACTTTGTTTTGTCTTTTTGTTTTCTGTTGCTTTGGGCCAATGGTGTCTAATTCACCAAGTAAGAGCAACAGTTTTATTTGGAGGCTAATGGACTTTTGAGGGTAGTGGTACTATTTGACTTAAGGTTGGGGGATTACTGGATAGGTGCTACATGTAAAATGCTAGTTGGGGGTAAATGACCAGATACTGTGACATACATATATGTAAGTGAATGTTCATATATAAAAGCTGGTACAGTCATATTGTTTTTAAAATGAAAATTTGAAATGTTTATTTACTGGTTTGAAAATGGCCTAATTGATCTTGAAATAAGGTTCCATGCTTGTCTTTGTTGCAGCACCTGGTGAGAAGATGGCAGAAGTCATCAACCGAACAAGAAAAGAAGCAATGGCCAAAATTTCTAAGGTTTGTTGAGATTGTGTTTTCCATTGTAGTGATTTGTAAAATGTACTGTGTGACTGTGTATTAGACTTAGTAACTGACTACATTGTATGAGCTGTCAATGTTAATTTGACTTTGTAGGTCAAATCAAAATTACCGGTAATATGAAAGGGGCTGGGGTTTAGAATCCAAATGTTGTCAAACTGAATGATCATGTAATCTGCACTGGCAGTACAGGGTAGTACAAATGTACATGCCTCAAGAGGTTGCAGATACAGATGATTTTTGAACTTGCCATCCAGTGATGTAAATGTGAACTTTTGCCAAAAAGGCAAAAAAAGAATAAAATAAATAAATAGGTGCATATGTTGCATTTAAAAATTAAATTCAGGTAAGAATAATTTTAACCTACATGTACAACTAGTTTGATTCTCAATTTCCTTTGCCTTCTAATCCTAACAAGGGTTAAGAGCAAAGGAATTTAATTTTTACCTGAATTTAATTTTTAACTACAACACACATACCATGCATAAAATGTACAGAGAAATTTGTGTACCAATATTGTGTATATTTGTTAAATTTAAAAACTGATGCTAATCAAAATGCTATTTGGACAAGAACAAGCCCAATAATTGAAATAAATGATTGGATACCAATGTTTGCACAAAGAACCTTGGGATCAGCGAAAAAGTATTGATGGCTCTCAAAACCCTTTTTTTTTTGGTATGATTGTCAGGGGGAAAACATTGCAAGTCACTTGAAGGAAATGTATAGCAAGAAGTTGTTTTGAGGTACAAAAAAAAAAAACTTTGGGAAGAGATCAAAGCTTTTTCGCTATTGTTTTATAACAAATGGATTTGGGCAATGTTGATACATGGGAAATGTAAGTGTTGTTTAAATAACTGCAAAATAGGTGAAGAAATATATCAATAAACTTCTTTGTAGCATGAGGCTTATTGTAAAATCTACTTTGAAGAGAGTATCAAAAATTTCCATGCGTGCCTTATATTGAGAGGCTACCCAGAGTAAATGAAACGAAGCTCTATAAAAACAGAAAACAAGAATGCACCAGAAACGTCTACCTTTGTCATGCAATCTCAACCATCATTACTACCAAAAATTTGAAAAGCATATCAATCATGGACAAATGGCATTTTTAAATATGAATATCCAGAGAGATATTTAAGGAGCCACCCTTGATCTGTTACAGAGATAGAAAACCACACAAAGATGTGCTTGTAAAAGTAAAAGGAAGGCTTTCAACAACAACAATGGTCACACAAAAAGAGTCGCAGGGTCTGCTGTACCAGTTTATTGATAGATTTAATCACATATGTCATGGTTGTATTCAAACCAAAGCTTACATTTTCCACATATCAACATTGCCCAAATTCATTTGCAATAAAAGTTAAAACAATGGTGAAGAAGTATTGATCTCTCTTAAAAATCGTTTTTTGTACCTCAATACAACTTTTCACTATTTCTTTCTAGTGACTTGCAATGCTTGTCCTGTGATGATCCCAAAGTTTTTGCACAAACATGCATCTCCTTTAACTGGCAACTCATTCATTTAATGCCAATCTCTAGACATGCATAATGATCATTAATATTGTTCTTGGTTTGAAAGGAAATTGGTCATGACCCATTTGTAACTACATACATGTAATTGTAGGTTCAAGTTGATGCAAATATTCCCCTGACTAGTGATGCTGTTCAAGATGCCCTTGATCAAATGAGAGGAGCTGTGATGATTGTGTATCCCATGGGACTACCCCCTCACGACCCAATCAAGCAAGAGCTGGAAAATACTGAAGACTTGTCAGGAACACAGGTGAGGTCTGAAATAGATGTACACATGTCCTGATGATTGCTTTGGATGAATCATGAAACTCTGAGTAGCAAGTCAATGTGTAAGACCAACTAGTCCAGCTCTCTACTTTAATTGTTATTCTACATTTACATCCTACACCATATAATTATGTAAATGGAATATAATATCCTTTCAGCCACAGGTGTAAATTAACTCAGAAAGTTGTAATTTTGGAGTAAATAATATTAAGAAGTGTCAAGCTAAGTTTAAATCTCAAGATCTGTGCATGTTCATGTGCAAGAATTGCATACAATAGAATCACATGTTCACATGTACACTGTATAATCATTTTACAGCTGAATCAAATCTCAATGACAGCCCTGTTCAGTGTACATTGATCAAGTACATACATGTATGTGAATATATATGCCATGTGTATACACATGGATCCTGCAAGGAAACAATTTCTGTGTTTTGCTTTAATTTTCTGTTCCTTAGTATTTGCCTGGTTTCTTCAATACGCACAATCTGTTTGTAAATGTCAACTTATTTATCTGATTTTCATACTGCAATTGTTATTTCCAGGCTTCTCTTCAAGTACTAGATGAAAGCACTTCCCAGTTGTGGTGGGCTGGAAAAGAACTTCAAAGAGGAAAAAAGCTTCAAGACTTCATTGGGAAAAATGAGAAAACTAAACTTATTGTCAAGATTCAAAAGGTGAAAAAATGTGTACTAGATCTTAACGCCTGAACCTTCCAGCTGTGAAAACATTTACCCAGCAGAGTGGCCAATTATATTGCATTCTCTGGTGTGTGTTATTGCAGTTTCTGTTGCATGAAGCACTAGTCCTCAATCATATTCTCGGTATTGAACTGGAACTACAATCCGGTCAAAACTCGTTGAGACATCGCATTTTTTTCAACGTCTAATAATATTAGTAGTTTTCACTACGTTGCGTTTTTATAATTTTTTTAGACCCTCCCCGCACCCCACCATTGCAAAGTTGCTTTATTCGAGATGCTGACAGACCAGAAATTAAAAATCCTAACCCACAACATTGTTTTGGGGGGAAGGGGTTTGCAAAAATTGTATTTATTAAGAGATATGATATAAAAATATCATTTTTCGGAAAGTGTCTCAACCCTTTTGACCGGGATTGTAGCTTGTAATAGAGGGTCATATGAAGGAATATCATTAAAAAGAGTTAAATGTCATTTGCATATGAAAACGACTCTTTAACTGTAACTTTAGTTAGTGTAATTGCTTCAAGCTCGCTAATACAGCAATGGTGGTGAGCAGGGTGCTCAGGTGACACATTTACAGCGAAGGTGAATACATATACATGTACTCTAGTCTCAGTCGCTATCTAGTTCCAGTCCAATACCGAGAATACGAATATGGCCTCTTAAGGGAACTTACTGTAATAGGCCCTAATAGAGTTGGATGCCTGTTTATTGCACCTCACCTTTACTACAGTATTTTGGCAGGGTGTCATTAATAATATTACATGGATTATCAATACCTATTTATATATTTGGGTGGGAGTACTGTGAAGAAAAGTGTCGTGTCTCAGAACCCAGCGCTGTGAAGACCCTGTGAACGTAGTGTGAGGTCGATTCCAGACGATCATGCTTATCACTAGCTTTCAGAACCAAAACAAGTTCACAGACATCTACGTTACGAACCTTTGCTTCTAAATACTTTGCTCCAAGCCGTGCGATTTTAAAACTTCTCCAATAAGAACTAACTAAGTTGTTTATTGCAGAAGGGGCAAGGACCACCGGGTAGAGAACCTGTTTTCAGTGAAGAGCAGCGTAAACAAATGATGGCTTACGCTTACAGGAAACAAGAAGAGCTTAAGGTTGGTTCTTCATGTACGATTGTGTGATTCGCAAATTTCTGTTTATAATGTCTCTTCTTAAAAAGTGGGTCCATCATTTATCGCGTTGCGCTTGCTAACATTGTATTTAAAAATCTGGTTTTGCGTTCTCTTTTATAGCCAGTACTCTCAAACTTTTCAAATGTGATAAATTTACCTTGAGCGTGCGTAGATTACTAAAGCTTTCGTGCTCAGCACAAGTGAGGTCCTAAAACTATAGAGAACATTTTGAAGTATCAGCTCGTTGTCAAACAGGCGCCTGTTGACAATTACGAAAGGCACCATCATGGAGAAATTGTCGTGTTTTACCACCACTAGTGCTCTGAACTACACGCAACATTCAAAGAAATTTCTGGCAATCAGTATCATGATGGAACTGAATATACTTTATGCTCGAGACTACGTATAAAGAGGGTTTCGTGTTTCACTTCTGAAAAGATTTGTTCAAGAAAATCAACGTCAAAAAATTCTTAATTCGTTTAGAAGATTGCGATAGACCTAGAAGGTTTTGGCATTTACAGTTATGTTTTGGTCTCACAGAAACTCGAAACAGACGAAGATGACAGCTACCTTAACTCTGGCTGGGCAGATCCTCAGTCGCTCAAAAGGCAATTTCACGGGGTTGGAAATGTTAAATGGAGGCCATAGCCGGAATTACGAGCAGTTTGACTTTGCATGAAAACATGCGGCCTTGATTAGTGCTCCACAGCAGGCAAGTTCACTGTTCATGAAAACGGACCGCTGGTGTTGAATTTTTCAGATCTTGTATAGGAACAGCATTTCTTCTCAATCAGCCTCGAAAATAAGTGTTATAAATCTCTTGCATACTGAGTTGCAAGAGTTTTCGCTCTGATGGCTTTTACTGCTCTGACCCCTGTGTATTTTAACTAATGCGTTATGTCTTTATTTTGTTTGTTTTTCTACATGTATTCTATTGTAATTTTTCTTTCTTTGCGGTTACATACAATGAAGCCAGTGTATACTTCAAGTTTTAACCAATACCCAAAGTTTCCATTAAGGAGACGTGAGCGTTCCGTAACTCGGGGTCTGTGTCACAAAACTACCCGGCGGAATTATGTTCCATTTCAGTGTTACTCTGGTCGCCGTATGACTTTGCATCTTTTAATAGTTACATACAGACTGTAGTAGTCAAAATTCCTAAGGATCGCGCAACTTCTCTCGGTTAAAAAATGCAAAGGTGGAGCGTTCCAACTTCTTTGTTTAGCAGTTACTTGTGTATATTAAATATTTTGTTATCAACGTCAAAAATCACTGCCCTCAAAAATGAAAAACTAAAAAATGAAAGGACAATAAGATTAATGTGTATATGTTTCGTTTTGTTAAGTTGAATTTAGCCTTCAACAAATGTATGGTAACACTTTTTATTATATGACTAGCTCCGTGAGCGGGTGAGAGATGAACCGAATCTCACGCTGTGATTGGCTACCCGAGCGGGCAAGATGGAGTTATCTTGCCCGCTCGGGATACGGGCTTTGTCCCGCAAGTAAAATTTTTCATGTTGTGGTGTTTTATCCCATATAATAAATGCTTTATTGACCAAGCTTGTTCGGTACGTGACCAGCCGATGCCAGGGCCTTTTCCCGCCCCACCCACCTTCAAGGGAAAAGCCCTGGGAACGAGGTTGGGTTCATAAACACGCAAAAAAAGAACTTAGCCAATACCCACCCATCTTGACCTCACGCTTGGTCAATAACCCATATATCGCAATAAATCTCAACAGCTTAGTCTGAAAGCTAACAGTCAACCATGCTGAAAATGTAAAAACGGGACCAATATTCTTCAATACGGACTGGACAAGTTACATGTACATGTACACCCTTGAAGACCCAGGGGCTGCGAGTACGGACGATTCGATGACGCTGTCCCGCCCTTGAAGTAAACTTTCCTCCAAAATAACGCATCGTCCCGACTAGCAGCCGTTGCAGGTGAACAAGCTAGTTCTATAAAGTACTTATTATAATGGCTCTTTTTAATCTGATTATAAATTGATGCATCTACGCGATCTATTCTCAGTAAGCTTAGCATTTGTATACATTTTTCGTGTCGCTTTTGTGAGCATAGGGTAAAAAGAGTTATACTTAAAAGAAGCTGTTTATTTTGTGGAGTGAATTGAAAACGCAAAATTGATTCGTGAGCAGTCCTGCTAAACGACCCAATCAGAATTCTCCTTTTAGTCGCGGACCAGCTCAGCCATGTAATAATGTACATACTCGTCAAGTCACAAAATACTGCCTTGTGCGTCCTGTGATACTGGACTGATGAGCGACATTTTGCGATACCTAATATTCGCCACTTCTTATGTTTGTATTTTGTTTTAAATAAACCTCTTTTTTATGGAGACATAATTTCGGCGATTAGAATTTAAATCGGGGACATTTCTAAAAGGAAAAAAACACTATTATAGGTGAAGGTCGATATTTAGCAAGTACTTTTGTTACGCGCGAGACTGAGTTACCTACATAGTCCTTAACAGTGGATAGCCATGATAAAATCGTAGTCGAAGGACTTGTCGTAAGTCAATTTTATTCTTTTCATCGAAATGATGAGGTACATTTGGACTGACATTTGCTGGAGGGCATAGAGAAAAAGCAAATGTGTCAGTTAAACCTATGAATAGGCGTTGCATTAAGTACATTTTTCCTTGTCCTGGGGAATATATTAAGCTTTATTTCAACAACAAAACATTATTACAAAGAAATGTGCTGAAACGGGGAAGAATCCACAAAAAGCGCCGCAGCACCATTCTAGTCGGAAACCCCAACCTATCTATAAACACTACAAATATATGTAAAAATACAAAAATATATATACAGAAATTCAATAATGAGCCAAAAATGTAGAAACCTTCAACTTAAAATCTGCCATGGAGGACGCTCCTCTAATATCAAGAGGGAAACGATTACATCAGGGTCCCAAACTATTCTATTCATAAAACCAAATTTAAATTAGTCCTTGGATGGTAGGTTAAAAGCTTTGAAGTATCCATACTCCTCAATGTATATCCCCTGTCAACATCCCTAGAGAACCATATCCTAGAATCAAGGGTCAGGCGAATATTCATTAATCATCTTGCAAAAGAAAACAACAGGAGCAATAAATCTCCTGTCCTCTAAAGATAACAAGCGGAGTTCATGTAGCCTAACCAAATATTCATCATCACTTCTAAAGATAAATTTAGTTTCCCTTCTTTGAATTGACTCTATACGACTAATATTGTTCTTTACAGTCAATTAAGTTATAGATAGGCGACGGACAACCCTTATTTTCTGTTAAAGTTACTTGTAAAATGTGATGAATCTACATGTGGATTGAGACATACAAGAAGTTATGTTTCTAGCTCTTTACAGAAAGAAATTGCGAGAAAAAATTACCTCGGTGTATTCCACTTTCTTTGGTATCCAAACACGTGATAATTTAATTTCGTGATAGGGAATAGGGCTAAAGAAGGTGCCAAGGTAAAGATTAAATTAACCCCCTCACTTCAAATTCGTTGAATCAACACTAAGCCATTTGACTGACCTCTATTTTCTTGACCAGTTTGTTTATCTGTTTCTAATTATTACATAAAACTTGTAATACACACTCAAGAGAAAAAGGATCTTTATTTGATGAGAACATTACCTCCAATTATACTACAGACTAAGAAATTTCTGAAATGTGATTGGCTAGGACCAGTAGTATTTAAGCCAAATTTGAAATACTTACATGTAAAAATTACAGCCAGTCACGTGTTGTTGCAAAGCCAATCAAGTGCGCGTGACTAAATAAAAATATGTGTTCGTGTGTTATATGAAATGCGAAATTTCTTTGCCTTG
>OMLO01005104.1_pt1 | contig 11006 bp, 9 predicted proteins | sample 1674811 | NCBI WGS metagenome assembly OMLO01 (sample SAMN06265003, study PRJEB25207) | coral metagenome | isolation source: Coral host | place: Mexico:La Bocana,Puerto Morelos, Mexico | collected 2008-11-13 | reverse complement strand
TTGAGGCTGACTATGAACTTCAATACAGTGAAAGCTACACTGCCAGCAGACAAAAATAAACACAAGTAGAATTATTCGTGACCGGAAATTACGAAATTGCGTGACGACAGCTTTAATCGTAGTCGCGGTTGGGTTCTCTGCCTGTTTGTAACTGTTTCAGTAGTACTTTTTACACAAATTACTATGCTATATCATTAAGAGTAGCACGAGTAAACACCTGTAGGCATCTAGATTATTTTGCACTGCAGGTGAAGTTTACATTTGCCATCAGCCTGGTGCCGTTGTGAAAAATATTTTCTCGTGTTCGGCCATTGTACGGCTATCGGTTTAAAACTTTTGGTGAGACGTTCAGTCGTTCCTGGATATCCGTTTATTTTCATTAGCCGTTCAGCCGTTCATAGCTACCCGTTCAAAATTTTTCACAAGCCGTTCAGCTGTTTGTGGCTATCCGTTCAGAATAATTAATAAGCCGTTCACTCGTTCATGACAACGCGTTCAAAATTTTTCGCAAGCCGTTCAGCCGTTCATGGGAATCCGTTCAGAATAATTAATAAGCCGTTCAGCCGTTCAGTTTCACCCATTCCAAACGGCTTAGTGAGCCATTTCTTACTCATTCGATAGCAGTGCGTTTTACCCGTTCAACGGAAAGCCGTTAGTGTACATTTTCGCGCGAGAGGTCACAATTTTGCTATAACCCATGATGCAATCCTCTGAGAAAAGTGCTGTTATCTTCAACAGTCATATGATTGAAAGTGTGATCATGGCAAACAATATTCTCAGAGTTTTTTACTATAAAAAGGTTTTGGAATGATGTTTAAAAGCAACAATATCTGGATCCTCTGGCTCTAGGAACCATGGGTAGGATAAAAAATTGTAACCCTTCTGGATTAAGACTTTTTAATTCTTTTTGATGATCAGTACTGTATTTAATATTATTGCTGATAAAATGGACCTTGTAATTTTTTTTTTCAAATCCATTTCAGGTTTTATATTGAATGTAATACAATCATGAGTTAAACCAAAACAAATTGAAAGCTTGTCATGAAACTTGGACTGAGATTGTGTTTCCGTTTTGAGCAAATACTGCTTTCAATTTACATGTAGCCTTCTGTGGTATAACTGAACAAAACTTATCTGGTGAATTTAATATCATGTTGCTCTGTCTTTTTGTTCTAGTTATTGAAGTAGAAAAGCTTGAAGTATGCATTCATGAACAGAACTACATCATCTACATTGTTGAAAAGCCAAGTGAAATTCACAAACATGAGTAATGATACTGTCAGCATTCTATCATAGTCAGTGATAGGTAACAGGGTATAGAAGTCATACAGTAGCCTTCAGGGCAAAACTTTCAAGCTTACATATCAGAGAAACCTTCACATTTAATAAGTAAAATAAATTTTGAACAGAAACAGTTCCATGAGGTTTTAATCTGCTGTGGGCTCTTTTATTTGTTTAAAAGCGCAATAGCAGGTTAACGTTGGAAAGTCGCTGTAGTTTGGTGCAGCCTCTATTTCATACTTTATATAATTCTGGGCTTTTGACCTGGCTTTTTCTGTATTACCGATAATATTGCTACTTGACTGTACACATCACATTTGCAATTTTGTACAACTCTTATCTCTTAATTAGGGGTGATCTGGATCAGGATCACTAGTTAATCCAAGATCTCTCAGACTGTAATGATATCAAAATGGCTGGAGTTGCAGTTGCCTAGTTGCTTGGGTAAATATACTATTAATGGCATTTTCATCAACTGCTGTAGCAATAATAATTTTTATCCCATGAAATAAACTGGGAGCAGTGAGGAAATTTTTAAAAATCCATTAATGATTCACGGCGACCGGCGATCTTCGTCGACTGTGAATGGCTCAGTCGCCGGCAACTTAAAATCTATTTTGTTATGTAATTTGTCATGGCCGAAAATTTTGGACATTTGAGCGCGCATGGCAGTAGTGGCTTTTCCCAATCGATAATAAAAATGGCGTACGAAATTACAAAACATTATGTGAGACGCGATTGTGTTACGGATCGAAAATACAACAACAACTAATGCTGTTTTTCAGTTTGCCAAAATTGAGTATCATTCAGAGACATTTCAGCGCTATTTTAGTTAAAAAATTTACAACAAAAATGAATTAACCCTAAGAATGATTCTTAAGAAATTCTTCAAAACGCTTTGTCTATCGCCTGTCAATGACATTCAAGAAACGGAAATGGAAAAAAGTGCATATTATCTCCCATGAAAAACTTGATAAACACAACAGCAAACAAAAAAGATTTCGAAAGATTTTTTACTCATGCACTGGTGCGTGACGACCGATCCACTACAAGCTCGCACAATCAAGTCACGCATCACTGGCATCGCTTGAAAGCTCTGAGACAGATCAAGGTACGTAATAATTTATTCTACTTTTGCAGTTCTTATAAATATTAATCATTTGATGCAATGCTTAGAGATATATAATTATGTATAAGATTCGATTGTTGTTTTGCATTCATATCCATCAGTATAAGCTGCTGATATTGCCTGAGAGAAAAATGTTCAAACAACAGTTCCTTTGTCGCCATGTGCTTGATTTCATTATCAACGTGCCATATTTGGAAACACTCGTACCCAGTCTATGTCTTCAGGCTGCAAGCAAACTTCCAGGCTATCTTTGGTTGTAAAATTATCAGTGGCGAATACAAAATTACCTGTTTTGATATTTGAGGTGTTCATAAATTGCATCCTTAACGTTTTATATATTAAGTACATATACATATTTTATTATTATCATTGTGTATTATTTTTGCAGTATAACATCACAGTGTAATTCGCTAACATGAGCCAAAAGAGACAACGTTCCATTCAGCTCGGAATTCAGACTTTTTTCAGCAAAAAGCAATGGCTAACAGGCAAGGAAACATTTTGACGATATTTATTTACTGTAAATACAATTGAAATTTCAACTATTGAAACCTAACACAAAACCTTTTACTATGTAGATGCATCTACACCTGCAGATCCCACACAGTCTGATGCACCCATAGAATTAGAGACTCAGGCTGACTGTAATGATGGATGTGCTCTGTTGCCTTCCCCATCGGCAGATGTCGTGGAGAAAGTTACCTCGATAGAGAAAAGTCCATCAGTGCCTGTGACAAATGTAAAAAAAAGTCTATTGGATAATCTGCCCAAAACGCAAGCACAAGAGATTTGGAAGACCTTTTCCCTGCAGAGAAATTATGAATTCATCACCATGATATCTGTGATGCGAGTTGTACTTTTAGCAGAGAAGAGATTTCCAGGCAGCTCGAAGCAAACAAAGACAAAAAGAAAGAAAAGCTGTTCAGTCACCTATGGCTGTGCAAAGCTGACATTGCTTACTGTACAGCAAGTGGATACTGGGTGTCTGTGTTTGTCAATGGTGAAGGGGTGTATTGCATCCTATACAAGAAGCACAATGTTCACTCTACACAGAATAAGCAAGAGAAATTTTCTTCAGAGCCCTATGTAAGGTTCAAGTCCTCAGCATTGTTAGGACACCTCAACAGTAGAACACACAATGAAGTTATTCAACTTGAACACACACAAAAGAAAAAGTATTTTCCAGAGGAAGGTTAGCAACAGAAAAGCTGCAGAGGACAAAACCATTGAATGTGTCATGTGAAATCTCTATTTTTTGATGAAAGAGGAGATACCCGACAGGAAAGCAGCCCATCTAAATGAGCTTGTAGCTCTGCAAGGGGGTGAAGAGGTCAACTACTTCCAACACAGAAGTCAAAGAGTCCAAAAAGAAATGATGCTAGCATTGGGAGATGCAGTTTGTAACTCCTTTTTGCCACATGCTCAGGCTGCATGCGAGATGCTTTGGGCTGCTCATAGATGACCTCACAGATATTGCTGTTCAAGAGCAGATGATCTGCTTTATCCCTTATGTTGATGTGAAAGTCAGTAAACACATCAGGTTCCTCTTTAGGTGGTGAAAGCTCTAGCTCTCATTCTCCGACCATAAAGGCAGAAAAAGGTCATATGTAACAGAAAGCGGCTGCATTTTATTAAAATATTAAAATAATAAAATATTTATTAAATGTATTTTAAGGCTGTCATTTGCTTAATTTGGACACCCAAAATGCACCAGATTGCATCCTAGAACACTTTTTTTTCAAAATTTTCTGGGGGAGCTTGCGCCCGGACCCCCCTAAGTATTCGCGCCTGAGGCACTCCAATTGTCTCCGCCTGCTTTTCTTTTATCGACTTCAACTTCATTTGAAAAGGAAAACCCTGCAGATGCCTATGCTAATGGGCCATTAGCACATGAGAATTGGCTGGCTCAGTATGAAGCAGAAGACAAAAGGAACAAGAACTTGATTGGCTTGCTTCTGCAGTGATCAGTTGATTTTAAGAGCCATCTAAATACATGTAAGAAGATATTTTTTTATTGGCATATCCAAACTGTTGCAAGTGGAAATTGGTTGGTTGTTGATGAAAAGCTTCATTCTGCTTGGTCTGAGACAAATACATCACCTGTCCACCCATTCATTACACACACCTGACAAGCCCACTAAAAGGTAAAAAAAACCCTCAAAAATGCCTTGTCAAGTAGCAAAGAAAATAAATAAGAGCAACAAAATGCAAGTGCATTGCAAAATATGGTCAAGCTAAATGCTTTGTTGGAATTGCATTCTTTTAATATCTGGGTTGTTCCTAGCATGTGTCCTGTTGCTCACTTAATCTGGGTTACAATGTCTATTTAATTTATAAATTCAAGAAATATTTGCTATTTCCCCACCTTTGTTATACCACATGGCCTTAGACCTAACTATGGCACCTTTTCTTTTATACTGCACGATATTCTCCAATTCATTTTTCTCTACGCTTATTTTTTCCTCAACCACTCCAAGTCTTTGGCGGCCAACACGTTTTCGTCATCTATAAATATAATTATTTCAGACGGAGTTAAAATGTGATGAACATCACTTTGAATGGTTACATGATGAAATTAAGAAAGGTTAAAATAAATTGAAAGATTTCAATTGACACTTACTGCTAAGAGCAATGATCTCGCCTTGAACCTTCTTTCCCTCCCAAATTACGGTTACACTCTTACCCCCGAAAAGATCGAGGTCTTTCTCTACAATCCGTTGAGTTGGTGCAATGCCCGTTTTCTGATCTGCCGCGAAGAAAAACAAAGCCATCGAAGGACATTTGGAAGTTTTCTTTGTCACTTGCCTGAGTGTCATTTTGCGTAGTGTAATCAAAGCTGTCGCAACTGGTTGGCAGATATGATTAACATTCGATAAAATAATTGCCTTTTATACACGACACCAAAGGCCGTTTGGATCCAAGTTTCCAATGTTTTCATTGGATAAATAAAGTGCTATTGTTTTAGTGTTGCTCGAGCATAAGCGTCATTGGATAAATGGAGTGTAATTGTTTTCCAGCGTCGCACTGTCACAAGCGTGTGTTTGCATAATCAATTGTAAAGGGAAGGGAATTAATATCAATAGACAAACTGTCACAGGCTCGCGTCCTTTAAAGTTAAAGCTTCTTTGTGTATACCCATAGGTCCAACTAAGGCAAAAAGGCATAAGAAGTCCTAATTGTGAAAGTAAATAAAAGAATTCTTGCAGAAAATTTGAAGTTAACGAGGTTGAGCGTTTGGCTTTGCTAACGCTGTTGTGCATGCCGGCTGAAAGTTTACTTGGATGTAACAAACAAACAAACAAGCATGCAATTTATCAGCTAAAACAAATCGACTGTGTTCTGGAATAAATGAGCAGTTAAAGTTATATTTCTTAACCACAGAGAACAAACTGAAGATAAAAGTTACGGTTTGGCGTAGTGAGTCTAAGGGAGATTGGGACAGAGAAATGAACAAGCAGTCAAGTATTTTATTTAGTAAAGAAGAACTTTGAACAGATAAATAATTTTAGCATATGAATGACTTGGACTATTCAGGACTATTTAGCAAACAGGTTGCTAAACTGATAGAATGGTTAGGTAGGTGATTTAATTGAACGACTGTCCAAGCCAGAAGGAGTTCGAAAGGATTGCCGATGTTGACCCAGCCGCGCCGTTCGGATCAATTAACGTTTTTAACGAACGGGTGACCAAGCCGTTCTAACGGCAATAGACTTTTTAATCGAACAGTTGACCAAACCGTTCGAACGGATAGAGAAATTTTGTGAACAGTTGATTAAGCCGTTTGAACGGCCTGAGCAATTTAGCGAACGGTTGACCAAACCGTTCGAACTGATTGAGAAATTTAGCGAACGGTTGACCAAACCGTTCGAACGGATTGAGAAATTTAGCGAATGGTTGACCAAACCGTTCGAATGGACTGAGAAATTTAGTGAATGGTTGACGAAACCGTTCAAACGGATTGAGAAATTTAGCGAACGGTTTCCCAAACCGTGCGAACGGATTGACAATTTTAGCGAATGGCTGACCAAGTCGTTTGAACGGATGCAAATTTTTTGGAACGGTTGAGCCAAGCCGTTCGAACGGATGCAAATTTATTTCGAATGGCTTCCGAACGGTCTGGAAACGGAAAACCGTTCGGAAACGGAAAACTGTTAGTGTACATTGTACGTTTTCGCCTGAAAGGTCACATATTATTTACACCCTGCTCCAACTTATTAATGTCGCTGCAAATATGACCAACTGTTTTTTTTTACATGAGTGCTTTTTGGGAAGTTTTTTTCCAAAATCATACCTGAAAGTTGGGGGTGCCGCTTATGCACAAGTGCAGCTTATACACAAATGTTTATGGCGTTAACTGAGACAGTTGTGACAAGTAAGTTGTGGTATTAAATTTGAGATGTTTATTTGACCATACCCTTTCCCTCAGAAGCGAGGAACAGAATTCAATTTCCATTTGCTGTAAGGTTTTGAATGGCAGGGCTTCATGATCCTCCAATAATCTAAGAAATGTGTATACACCAGTTGCCAGGAGCACTGGGTTCTTCTCCAGCCAAGCCCTGAAAGAAAACAGACAAAATTAATATTACAGGCATACTGACCAGTGTTCAATCTAGAAATTAGTCAAAATGGGTCATATGTCCCACATAACTTTTTAAATTGGGTCACTTCAAAAATGGTCTGGGTCAAACTCTGAATATTGAAACTTTGAAAAACTGACACCATCCAAACTATCACCAACTGGTATATCAAAGTTATGCTTTTCACAGTTATGATTTGTTTATTGCAGTAAACAGTCAAATAATCAATCGTAAAGTTGAATTAAAAAAATTCAAATGACAGACCAATTCTGAATTAAAGGTGACAAAAGTGCACAAACACTTTTTTCATTTCATGCTTTCTTTCTTTCTTCGCGTGCTCATTTCAGGTTGGTAAGAACATATTATTTTTAATTCACTTTTATTATCGCCTTTTGCTTTAAAAGTACTTACATACGAGGTAACATTTGTTTTTTTTGCATCAGTATTACTCCACGATCATTTCATTTTGTGCCAGAATAGAATATTCTGCATCAATGACGCATAAATGCAGCCTAGATTGAACACTGACTGACTTGTACTGACAATGAGAGTAATTTTTTGCTGGCTGAGTGAAATAAAACAAGTGAAAAATGTTTTTTCACACACCACTGGGGCGGGGGAAAGGTGATGTGACCTATTGGGCAGGCAGTTGTTTTTGTTGCATCCGCCATTGCTGACTATTCCACCTACCCATCCAGAGATTTTAAGTTTTTACACAATACCAGTGTAATGTACTAGCCTTGAACTTTTTTCCTATTTCCGGTGTGTACTTGTACATGTATTAGCTTTGATTTTGAAATAAAGGTCAGGCAGTGGTCAGCTCAACATGGTTACCAGCGGTGTGCGAGAAATTATTTTTAAAATGGTGCTTCACAGCACATGGTCATACTTAGAGGGAAACTGACAGATCAAGGCTAGCAAGTATCCATGTGTTAATGTGTAAATTTAACAATTATTTTTAAAACACACCAATATTAGTAATGCCCGTCCTTATTACTTTTAGTCCTTAATATACATGTACCAAGGAAAAATATTTCATACCTATTGTTGTTCAGTAATCCTAAGACATTCTCTGCAAGCCAGAGGTTTGAAGGTGAGTTATCTCCTCCAGAAATTTGTCTGAGAAGAGCTTGACAAAGCCCCTCAACACCAGGAACAGAGTTCTTTATTAGTTCACAAGAGAGCCATAGTACCTAAACAGGACAACAATCCCATTGATTTGCTTTGAATAACTGCATGTTCTTCAGCTACACTTAATTAGAAAACACAGGTTTCAGTCAGGTGATCGGAAGTTAGTTAGCAGGTCAGGGGTTCGAACCCTAGTGTGGGCAGCTTTTTTTCTTCGAGTTACTAAAGGATAGTTTGGGTATGTAAGAGAAAAAATCAAAGAAGACCTATGGTCAAACTTGTGAATTAATTATAATAACAGTTCACAGAAACAGTTCACTTGTTTTACAAGTTATTTTGCTGTTTCTTGGTCTAGCATTGTGAAACTGATAATGGTACTTCTAACTTAGCTTGCTTTCCAATTTTATAGGAATGGCTTCTGATTCATTTATAGGTTTTGGCAGAGTGCATGTTTACAACTGAATTCACATCAGCTGGTACATTAACAACATTGCCAAGCAGAAAATGTTCCATTCCACCGAAGGCCGGTAAACCAGCCAAACAAAATGGTTGACCTCAAGGGCCTGTACCTAGTAAAGCATTTCCTGGAGGGGGTTAGAGCTTGAAGTTTCCCAGATGAAAAGCACATGGTTTCACTCAAGTTTCACGAGCTATTTTGATTTCGAACTGAAAGTGGATCCTCATGCGTGTGGTCGCCATTTTTAAATCAAGGTGAATTGAATTCTGGAAGCAACAACGATAATTTGAGCAGCAGTTCTGATGAATCTGAAGACTCTGATAGCTTGTCCAACGCCAGTGATGATGAATTACAAAATCTGTTTGACAGTGACAATGAAGAAGATGATTTTGCTGGCTTTGATGTAAATCTTCCCGATGACATTCACTGGGGAAATGTATGATTTGAATCTGCAATCAATGATTTTCAACTAACACCTGGTCCTACAATAAATTTACCTGATTCTGGGAGAGCAATTGACTTTTTTATGCTGTTTTTATGAACTGATCAAACAAATTGTTTGATTTACGAATGCCAATGCAAAGGTCAAAGGAGAGAGAAATTGGCAGGCTGTCACAGGCGAGGAAATGAAAGTGTTTCTAGCCTTCCTGATCATTTCTAACGACTTGGTGGTAGTTCCGTGGGATGAACAAAATTTTCTATCCGCCCAGAATATGAAGATTTTCACACCAATATTAGAAACCTGTTTTCTTCTCGAAAACGATTGTTCCAGCTGAAGAAGTATATTTGCTTTGTGGACCCTCGGCATGTTCTCACCGAAGATGAAAGAAACAATCACCTGTTCAAAATAAGTAATGTCAGCTCATCTGTCATTAACAAGTGTAACACCCTTTTTAACTGTGACCGAGAAGTTTCTGTTGATGGAGCTATGATAAAGGGAAGATTAGCAATCAAGTTGAGAATCCCTGACAAACCTGTTAAATTTGGTGTTAAGTTATTTGTTCTTTGTGATGCAAGAAGCGGATATTGCAAGAATGTTATCTTCTATGCTGCCAAAGATGATAGAGCAGCTGGAAATCTCGGCAAACCTGGAAAGATTGTCATAGAGCTGATGCGGGATTTGCATTGAACTAACCATCACCTGTACATAGACAATTTCTACACCAGTCCAATACTTTTCAGACTTCTCAAAGCACAAGGGATCCTAGCTGCAGGCACAGCGAGACCAAGACAAGGGTACCCTACTAATAAACTCAAAACTGTGCAGTTGAGATCAAGGGGCCAAGTTGCCTGGCTGAGTTGGAATGAAATGTTAGCTTTGATGTGGAAAGATTAAAAAGATGTTTTCTGTACTATCCATGCTCCTCCTGAAGTACCTACTGGTAACTGGGTTGACACAGGAGAAGCTCCAGACTCTGACCCTGATGTTCCAGAGGAAAAAGACCCTGCCATAGGCAGAAGAAGAGTGAGAGTCAGAGGGCAATGGCGAAGCCAGAAAATCTACAGACCTCCAATTGTAGCAGATTACAACCGTTACAAGGAAGGTGTGGACCTTTGTGACCAGTCATAGTAAAAGAAAATAGCGGGCAGATCAGGCAGTATCAAGAAGTAGTTTGAGCTGATAGGCGTTTTCAAGGAACATAAGTTTGTTCACGAACTTAACTCACAAATTCCTGAAGAATGGGTCACGAAACTCCCTGTACGCCTTTGCGGCAGATGGGCTGAATTTGTTGAAGGAAAGCCAAAGTTATCAACCTGGAGCTCGTTTGCAAGTTGGCTGGAAAAAGAGGCAAAAATCTCTGAATCCAAACAGTGGTGGCTGCCAAAAAAGAGAGAGTGGAAACATCCTGACCCATTTAAAGGTAAGACCCCTGACAAACCCACGCCTGGATTGTTTGCAGGAGCTACAGGAGAGTCCCCACGCACCAGAAATAGAACAAAGTGCCCAGTTCATCAGTCAACTAATCACATGTTACAAGAGTGCAAAAAGTTTGAGGGAATGTTGACGAGTGAGAAGGAGAAAGTTGTTGAGGACATCTGACTTTGTTTGCGTTGTATATAACCTGGTCATTGTGAGTAAATGCTATCATAAGAATAGATGCAATGTTCGCAACTGTGATATGCGCCATCACACCCTTGTACATAAGTTTACTTGAAATTTATCGAGCATGCAAAAGCAAAACGTGAATCGGAGAGAGCACAGATTGAGAGAGATTGAAACCACAAGAGCAGCAGCATCGTCAATCAGGTACTCAGGTCATGAGACTGATGGTAGTGCATTAGTTGAGGTACTTCCTGTATTTGGCTTTGGGGAAACAGGGAAATGACAAGTGATGGCATTGCATGACTGTAACAAAACATACATACATACATACATACATACTTTATTTGCAACTCCCCAAAGGGGCTTTTCAGTTACAAAAGGAATGAGAAA